>Ga0247608_10003591_pt1 | contig 17999 bp, 16 predicted proteins | sample 176DNAGHGlowgp2_FD_193490 | JGI IMG/M metagenome (GOLD analysis project Ga0247608, IMG submission 193490) | Sheep rumen microbial communities from Palmerston North, Manawatu-Wanganui, New Zealand - 1766 DNA GHGlow gp2 | ecosystem: Host-associated > Mammals > Digestive system > Stomach > Rumen ... | reverse complement strand
AAGCTTGTCTGACACTATCGATGTGTCTAATTGTCAAGAAGATACAGTTAGATACACGGCTATGGAGCAGCAGCTAATTGATTTCGGTTTGGTCGATATCGCCGAAGTGGATTCCACCATCGGGGTTGAGATTGTCTATGCCACGCCGGACAATTTCCTCGGGCATGTGCTCTATCCGGATATCCACCATGCGTTTGCGATTCCCGCGATGGCGCAGAAACTTGTTAAGGCACAACAGCGTCTGAAGTCCATCCGGCCTGATTTGTCGTTGCTGATTTACGATGCCGCAAGACCGTTGAGCGTGCAGCGCGAGATGTGGGAGTCAGTGAAAGGCACGCCTAACGTTTCGTTCGTGGCGAATCCGGCAAAGGGTAGGGGAGTGCACAACTACGGCGCGGCGGTGGATATCACCATTATGGACAGCACAGGCACGCCGCTGCCGATGGGTTCGAAGCACGACTATTTCGGCCCCGAGGCGCGCATCGATCACGAAGCGGAATTAGTCGCCAACGGGCTGATAACCAAAGAAGAATTGGAAAACCGCAAACTGTTGCGCCGTGTGATGACGGAAAGCGGTTTTATCACCTGCATATCGGAATGGTGGCACTTCAACCACATTCCTTCCATCCGGGCGAAATCAGAATTGAAGATCATTGATCTGTAGAAAACGTGCCAACGGCAGGTCTCTGCAATAATGTTGTCATAAGTTGTCCCCGTTGTCGTTTTTACACAAAAAAACACCTGCAGTTTTTGCAGGTGTTTTTCGTGTGGAGCGTATGAGAATCGAACTCACGACCTCTTGACTGCCAGTCAAACGCTCTAGCCAACTGAGCTAACGCCCCATCGCTTGAAATCGGCGGCAAAAATACACTTTTTTTCGATATGAGGTGCGTTTTTATTTGGCTTTTGGTTAACAGATTGTCAGATAGGGTCTTACTAGGCTTAAGTATTTTGAAGTATACTCTAAAGCTGCATTTCGGATGGAGAAATGGGATTCTTCAATGGGAGAATTTTTGCGACTGTACTCGCGCACCACTCTGAAAACTGACTTTTTTTCTGTTGGCTGAATACAAACAGACTTCACACAATGCCATTTATGCTGTGTTATCTGGTGAAATTCTTTCATCTCTGTTGGTGGCAGGATTAACGCAAAACGCCCTTCCGATGGCATCAGCATGTCAACGCAATCCACCAATTCCAGAAAGGTCAACTGTCCATCGCCATGCTTGCTCTGCAATTTGCTCTTATCCTGTGGTTTAAGGTCGCCATGAAAAAAGGGCGGATTGCTTACTATAAGGTCGAAACGGCATGCATTATTCTGATTTGCAAAGTCTTGCAGACTGATTTGTTCAAAATGGAGACTGCTGTTGGGGAGCAGTGGAAAACGTTCAGCGTTTTCTTTTGCCTCCATGATGGAATCCGCATCCACATCAATTCCAACAATATTTGGAATAATCTGATTTTCTGCTAGTTTCTGTGCCAGACAGAATGCGATGACCCCGCAGCCGCATCCGATGTCCAAAACGGTTTGTGCCGAAGCAACTTGCGTCAGCGCCGCCAAAAGAACCGCATCGGTTCCAATCTTCAGCGTACTGCGTTCGTGTTCTAAGTCAAACTGCTTGAAATGAAACATTTTCTGGCTGTTAGCTTCTAGCTGTTGGCTTTTAGCGAATGGCCAATAGCCAATGGCTGTGATGGTTATGAACAATAAACCTCTAACAGTTTCGCTTTTGGGTCGGGGATGATTTGCAGCTGGTCGATTTCGGCAGGTACCAGCACCACCTCGCCGGTTTCCAACCGTTCCTTGAACGAATCTGAAACCAAGAACGCATTGCCTTCCAGGCATATATAGATGACAAAGGAGTCCAAATTGACGAGCGACTTTTGCACTTGCATATCCATCTCCAGCAGATTGGTGTTGAAGTAGGGAGAGTGAACCAAGGTCACGGTCTTGTTCTTTTCGTGCTTGTAATGCACTTGGAAGTCATCCAGATTCCGTTCGGAATGGATGGCTTCAAAAGCCTCCTCGGTGTGAAGTTCGCGGCCGACACCGTTCTCATCCACTCGGTTCCAGTCATAGATGCGGAAGGTGATGTCGGAGGGTTGCTGGATTTCGGCCAGCAGCACGCCTTTCCCGATGGCGTGCACCGTGCCAGCGGGGATCATGAAGGTGTCGCCGGCCGACACAGGATAGAACTTGAGGTAGTCCTCCAACGTGCCGTTCTCCACGGCATCCATATATTGTTGTGCGGTAATCTTCTGATTGAAACCGACATACAATCCTGCATCTTCGTCCGCCTGAATGACATGCCACATCTCGGTCTTGCCGTTCTGTCCATAGTGCTCCTGCGCAAAATCATCGTCGGGATGCACCTGCACGGAGAGGTTGTCTTGTGCGTCGATGAATTTGATGAGCAATGGGAATCCGAGCCCGTACTTCTCGTAGTTTTTTTCGCCCACGAGGTCCGTGAGGTAGATTTCCATCAGTTCGTTGAGGTTGTTCTCAGCGAGGAAGCCATTGGCTACCACGGATTCGTCATCGACGATGCCGGAGACTTCCCAACTTTCGCCGCAGTTATTCATTGGGCGGATATCATGTTTCAGGATGGTTTCGATTTTATTACCGCCCCAGATTTTCTCTTTCAGAATGGGCGTGAATTTCAGTGGATATAATGATGCCATAATTTATTGAACGGAGTAGTAGTTTCGATTTTTATGATGGTAGTCGGGACGGACCTTGTCGGGGTTGGAGCCTCGCACGCTCTTCAGAAACACCCATTTGCCGTCTTCCTCGATAAATCCCTGATTCAGACTGGATTCGGGAACCATATAGGCGGATACGTTCTTCATGGCATCATCCATCGGGATCAGCTCTTCGAAGATGATCATGTCGCAACGCATCTTTTTGTAGTCGTAATCATGTGTCTTGGGGTTGTATTTTCCCGTGTTGACAAGGAACTCTTGGTTTTCGTAATTGAGATACAGGGTGGCGTTTTTAGAATATTCGAAGATAACTCGCGCCACCTTTTCGGTGTAGTTTTTGAATACCCGTGCCCCGAAAATCGGGGTCATATCCTTGTTAAAATGCAGAATTTCAATTAGTTTCTGATTCGTAAACAAGTTGTTGCCATTCCAGCCGAGCAGCGTGTAATAGGTGGTATTCTTGTCCTTCACGGGAATGAGCTTGTAATAGACTGCGCCGTACCAGCGGTTGTGGTTGCCGACCAGTGTCTTCGGGTAATCTATGTTCTGTCGTTTGTCGTACAGCGGATAAAGCACGTGCTTTTTCCGGCTGTCGTTATAGACATGGATGAATCCGAAATTTTCGATGTCGTAGTTGTTTTTCACGACATACCAGGTGAAAATCTTGAAAACATTGTCGGGCGATGCCAGAACGCTGAAATTATCAACAGAATCCCAGGTGTATTTGAAGGCATCAGGCATCTGCAGGACCTCTTCGAGGAGGGTCATGAAGTCTTCGTTCAGAGCAAGGCGAGTGGTCTCGTCGGATTCGGCCATCACCTGATTGCGCAGATGGATGAGACTGTCCTCCCACATGCGAAAATCGGGCTTTTTTTGGGAGAAAGCCGTCATCCCGAATAGCAGGACCATTGCCAATATGACCGAAATTCGCTTGAACATCTTAAAACAAACCGCAAAGATACATAAATTCTCAATACATACATAAGAACGAATAAGAGCTACGAATATTCCACCAATTCACATTTTTTGTATTTTTGCCGTTGGTTTGTAAAAATAGAATCAGCTTATCAATAAATATATTTATCAATAAATCAAATAGATATGTCAGTAATTAAACCCTTCAGAGGCTTCCGTCCTCCCAAAGAAATCGTTGAAAAATTAGCTTCCCGTCCTTATGACGTGCTGAACTCCGAAGAGGCACGCAAGGAATGCGAAGGCAATCCCTACAGCCTGTTGCATGTCACCAAGGCCGAAATCGATCTTCCGGTTGGTACAGATGAGCACTCTCTTGAAGTGTATCTTCAGGTGGTGAAAAACTACAACAGCTTCAAGGATTACGGCTGGTTGGTGCAGGATAAGGAGGAAAAACTCTACATTTATGCCCAAAGCATGAATCCGACAGCTGCTGACGCGAAATGGCAATACGGCATTGTGGCTTGCGCCTACAGCGAGGACTATGTCAACAAGATTATCAAGAAACACGAGTTGACCCGCAAGGACAAAGAGGAAGACCGCATGAAACACGTGCGCATCACCAACGCCAATGTGGAGCCGGTGTTCTTCGCATATCCCGCAGTTGCCCGCATCGACGAAATCGTGGCTTCCGTGACAGCCAAGGAACCGGTTTACGACTTCATCGCCAAGGAAGACGGCTTCGGTCACCGTTTCTGGGTGATTGACGACCGCAAGCTCATCGACGAGTTGGTGGAACTTTTCGCCACCAAAGTGCCCGCCATGTACATCGCTGACGGTCACCACCGCAGCGCGGCCGCCGCTCTCGTGGGTCAGGAGAAGAAAGAGCATAACCCGAACCACACCGGCAAAGAGGAGTACAACTACTTCATGACGGTGATTTTCCCGGACAACCAGCTCAACATCATCGACTACAACCGCGTGGTGAAAGACCTCAACGGTCTGACCAAGGAGCAGTTCCTCAACGCCGTTGGCGAGGCCTACACGGTGGAGGATATGGGCACGGACATTTACAAACCGAGCAAGTTGCATGAGTTCAGCATGTATTTGGACGGCCATTGGTACAAGATGAACGCCAAACCCGGTACTTTCAACGACAGCGATCCCATCGGTGTTCTGGATGTTACCATCCTCAGCAACCTTGTGCTTGACAAGATTCTGGGTATCAAGGATTTGCGCACCGACAAGCGTATTGACTTCGTGGGCGGTATCCGCGGTCTCGGTGAGCTGAAACGTCGTGTTGATAACGGTGAGATGAAGGTGGCTTTCGCCCTCTATCCTGTTTCCATGCAACAGATCATCGACATTGCCGACACAGGCAACATCATGCCTCCCAAAACCACCTGGTTTGAGCCGAAACTGCGTTCAGGCCTTGTTATTCACGAATTAGCATAAAAATGTTCAAAGTTCCCGTTTTACTCATACTATATAATAGAGTAGAGGAAACGCACGACGTATTTCAAGTATTACGCACGGTGCAGCCTACTCAGCTTTATGTGGCAGGTGATGCCGCGCAGCCGGATTCCATGTTGGACCGTATGCGCACCTATCAGGCAAGAGCCGTCATCCAGCCCGAGTGGCCGTGCCAGGTGCACAAATTATGGCAGGACAATCATCTGGGGAAATCCCAGATGATTGCCACCGCTATAAAATGGTTTTTCGAACAAGAGGAAGAGGGCATCATCCTGTTTGACGATACTGTGCCGGGATATGATTTCTTCCCCTATTGTGAACAGCTGCTCGAAAAATACCGCAACGACAAGAAAATCTACAGTATCGGCGGTTTCTACTGGCGTCACAGAAGTCGTAAAAGATACAAGAAACGGATGAAGAAAGGGGAATCCTCCTACTTTTTCTCCGCCTATGCCTCCACCTGGGGCTTCGCCACCTGGAAAAACCGCTGGAACGACTTCACCCTCTCCATGGACCAATATACCAGGGAGGGTTTCGAGAAGATGATAGAACCATACATGAATAAGAAAAAACAGAAAATGTATTGGATCAATCGCTTCAACAGTCTCAAGAAGTATAAGGCTTCTTATTGGGCTTACCAATACAATTTCCACATTTGGGCGCACGAGGGGCTTTGCATAACCCCTTACCTCAATTTGGTGTCCAACGTGGGATTCCGCAAGCAGGCCGAACGCAAAATCCGCCATCTGAAACGCAATGCCTATCCTATCATGCCATTAGTTCACCCGACGGACATCCAGCAGGATTACGGTGAGGATCGCTATATGTTCAGGCATATCTTCAACAGTGCCTACATCACCTTGTTTAAGGAATGGCTTAATGATTTGGTGTCCGGTAATAAGACGGAGGGGTAGGCTGTGACTTAAACTTAGACTTAGACTTAAACTTAGACTTAAACTTAGACTTAAACTTAAACTATTACCTAAAACCCAATTAATGGAGAAGAAACTGACGTTCAAGAAGATATTGCAGGAGGCGAAGAGCTATTTCTTCATCTTTTTGGGGTTGGCTATGTTCACTTTCGGATGGTCAGCGTTTCTGACTCCATACGAGGTGTCGGGCGGTGGTGTCGCGGGCGCGGCCTCCATTCTTTATTTTGCCACAAAGATTCCCATTGGCCTCACCACCTTTGCCCTAAATGCCATCTTAATTGCTATCGCGTGGAAGATTCTCGGAACCAAGTTTTGCGTTAATTCGCTGATTTGCACCGTGGTGATGAGTGTTTTCTTCTCCATATTCCAGCCTTTGTTCCCCAAACCACTTGTGGATGACATGTTTATGAGTGTCATCATCGGATCGGCGATAGCGGCGTATGGAATCGGCATGACCATCAACTGGGGCGGCAACACCGGCGGCGTTGACATCATCGCCCTGATGATAGGCAAATACCGCAATATCTCTTACGGGCGGGTCAGTCTGCTCTCCAATGTCGTTATTGTGGGTGCTTCCTACTTTGTGCTCTACGATGTCCAAAAATTGGTTTATAGTTTTGTGGTGCTGCTGGTTTCCATCATCATCTCCGATCTGGTGATAGACGGATACCGGCAGACATACCAGTTTATGGTGTTCTCCCCCAAAAACCACGAAATTGCCCAAAAGATCAACGCCAACTTGCATCGCGGGGCCACGTTTTTGAAGGGTTATGGGTCTTATAACCAGCAGGAAAGTGATGTGTTGCTGATTGTGGCGCATAAGACGGACAAAGGAGCTATCACGCGCATTATCAAAGATATAGACCCAAACGCTTTCATCACCATTTCGAAAACCGCCAGTGTGTTCGGCAAGAATTTCGACAATATTAAAATATGAAGAAAGATTTTGAACCCGTGGAGGCGCGGGTGAACGCCAAAATCAATATCGGCCTGCAAATTGTCCGTAAGCGCCCAGACGGCTACCACGACTTGCAGACGGTTTTTTATTCCACGGATTATTTCACGGATTTTCTGCGCATTTCCCCTTCCGCGCAGGAAATTGTATTCAAGATGGAGAGTGTGGAAGATTTGGGTGATGCCGATAACAATCTTTGTGTCAAGGCGTTCCGTTTGCTGCAGAAAGACTTTGGTATTTCCAATGTGGAGATATTTCTGCGCAAGGGGATTCCTTCGGGTGCGGGATTGGGCGGTGGTTCCGCGGATGCCGCTTTCACGCTCAGGATGCTTCGAGACATTTTCCAACTGTCCGTTTCTGAAGAGAAAATGGTGGAATACGCCCTACAGTTGGGCAGTGACGTTCCATTTTTCTTGTATAACCGACCGATGTATGCCACGGGGCGTGGAGAAGTGCTTACCCCCATTGACCTGGATCTGTCTTCTTATCGGTTAAAAATCGTTAAACCCGACATTCACATTTCCACCAAGGAAGCATACGCCGGGGTGACTCCGCATGAATCTGACATTTTCCTTCCGGAGATTCTGAAAAATAGCCCAAAAGATTGGAGAAATTTGGTGGTTAATGATTTTGAAGAGTCATTGTTCAAGAAAATACCCGCGTTAAAAACTGTGAAAGAAGCGCTGTATCACGAAGGTGCGCTTTACGCCTCCATGTCGGGCAGCGGCTCCGCTTTTTTCGGAGTGTTCGGTGAATAGTGAATGGTGAATAGTGAATAGTGAATAGTGATTAGTGAGCGGGCTGGAATAATGCTGTAGAGACGTTTCCCGAAACGTCTCTATCCTCATAGCAAAAGCCATAGTTTAAGTCTAAGTTTAAGTCTATGTTTAAGTCTAAGTAAAATTACTCTTTCGTCTGCTTGTTTCTTTTGAAATTAAAGAAACGGGCTTTCTTTTTATACACGAAAATGCTGTTCAGCACATAATTCAGTAATCCGACTGGAACAGCCATAATGGTGAGATTCAGGTAGTTGTTATGGCTGCCGAGGTGTTCCAGCAGGGCGATTCCCCCGATGTTGAGGAGGTAGGTGAACGTTGTGACCGCCAGGAATCGGAGAATCAGTTTGTTGTTTTTGTTCTTGAAGACGAGAATCCCGTAAGTTTTGAAATTGAAGAGAATGCTGACGATGGTGGCGATGAAGTTGGAGACGATGTATGCGTGATTGAGCTTGAGCAGATGCTCGAAGATAAAGAGAAACAGATAATTGACGAACAAGCCGAAGGCCGTATTCAACATGGCCACCAGCACGAACCGGATAAACTGCGGTTCAAAATACCGTTTCAAAAATGCCTTTATCACGTATTAACTTTGAGGCGGCAAAAATAAAAAAAAAGAGCGAACGAAGAATATAGAAAAAAGAGTATATTTGCACCCCAAAATTTATTGCAATGGAAGAGAGACAATTGCGTAGTCAATTTAAGATAAGAATCTCAGGCATTGAACTTGGAAAGCATTGTTTTTCAATAAATTGTGATAAAGAGTTCTTTGACCTGGCAGGGATTGAACAACTATTGGACGGCCGTTTGGTTTTGCGGATTGAAATGGAAAAATCTGAAAAAATGGTCGATTTCCAATGCCATTTTGAAGGAGAAGTGGTGGCGGAATGTGACCGTTGCCTCGCTCCCGTCACCCTGCCGATGAACTTCGATGAGAGACTGCTCGTGAAGCTGGTGTCCAAAAACTATCGTTCTGAAGAGGAACAAGAAGACGAGATTTGGATGATGGATGAGAACACCTACGAGATCGACCTCTTTCATTTTGTGTATGAGTCCATTGTGCTCGCTCTGCCCATCCGCATTGTACACGAGGATGACGCTGACGGGAATCCGACATGCGATCCGGAGGTGATGAAGCGCCTTGAGGAGATGAATGCGGAAAGCAGTGAAGAAGAGCAAGGGACAGATCCCCGATGGGATGCTTTGAAGAATATAAAATTAGATTAATAACAATAAAAAATTAAAAAGATATGCCACATCCGAAAAGAAGACATTCTGCTATCAGAAGAGATAAGAGAAGAGCCAACGATTTCATCACCGCTCCCAATCTGACCACGTGCAGCCACTGCGGTGCCCCGATCCTTCCTCACCACATTTGTCCTGAATGCGGTTACTACAGAGGAAAACAAGCCATCGAAATCGGTAATACGGCTGAATAACATCCTTAGAGGTGTTATTTTGAAAAACAATGGATGACATGAGCAATCATGTCATCTTTTTGGGTTTTTATTGCTATGGAAATCATTTTTGCCACTCATAATTTGCATAAGACAGAGGAAGTACGCAATATCCTCGGGTCAGAATATATTATCAAAAATCTGCCTGAATTGGGTTGTCCTGATATTCCGGAAACAGCAGACACACTGAAAGGCAACGCATTACAGAAAGCGCAGTATGTGGTTGAACATTACCATTGTAATTGCTTCGCCGATGACACCGGATTGGAAATTGATGCTCTTGACGGACGTCCCGGTGTTTTTTCAGCCCGCTATGCCGGCGAAGGTTGCTCCTATCAGGACAATGTGCTGAAAGTGCTGGAGGAAATGCAAGGTATAACCAATCGCAGGGCCTGCTTCAAAACCGTGATCGCCCTAATCTTGGACGGCAAGCAATACTTTTTCGAAGGTAAAGTGGATGGTGAGATTCTGACCGAACAGCGTGGAGTCGATGGCTTCGGCTATGACCCGATTTTCCGTCCCTTGGGATTCCGTCAGACTTTCGCAGAAATGTCCGCCTTGGCAAAAAACACCATCAGCCATCGCGGTCGCGCCATGCAACAGCTTAAGGAGTTCTTGAAGGATTACCGCAGCGAACGGTAGATGCGGTTTACGATTTACGGTTTTCGGTTTGTGATGTAATAGCCAAAAGCTAATAGCCAATAGCCAAAAACATTATTCTCGTGTAGAGTCCGACTTCTCATCACAAGTTTCTTTCTCTTGTTCGCGCAGCTCCTTCCACTCCAGTATATGCGACATCACGGGCGAGAGATGTTTGTAGGCAATAGACGCCTCTTTTACCTCATGCTTGATGAAAATCTCTTTTTTATCGACGGTGTCGATGAAATAGAACAGCACGCCCGCCACCAAAACCACTTTCAGGATGCCGAAAAGGATGCCGAGCATCTTGTCGAGGAATTCGGACAGCACGGGCTTGAGTACCCGTTTCAGAATCCGTCCCAATAGGTTGACTAACACGATGGTGAGTATGAAACACAACGAGAAGGAGATGGGTTTCGCCAAGGTGGTGCCGGTAATCCACAACGCAATCAAATCGGAAAATTTATAAGAGATAAACAGCCCTAAAAACAAGGCGGCTAAGGAGACAATCTCCATTAGGAATCCGTTTTTGAATCCCCTGAAGGCGTACCAGCAGAGGGGGATTAATACGAGGATGTCGATCCAGTTCATTTGGTAATGGTTATAGGTTATGGGTTATTGGTTATTGAGGGTTATTGGTTAGGAAGTTAAAAGGTTAAGGTTTTTGGTTGTCAAAATTGATGGCAAAAGTAAACAAATTATCGTAAGGTCAGCGGTAATCGCTATTATGTATGTAAATCTGTCTGCTGCCTCCGCGACTAAATCAAGCCAAAAGCTAACAGCCAATAGCCAGCATCACAATGTTTTCCGCAACCTCTGCGTCAGCGGCTGCGCGTAGATGAAATCGTTCAGCGTTTGGTTGTCGGAGGTGAGGATGTTGTCGCTGCTGCCGCGCCATTCGAGGTGGCCTTGGTAGATGAACGAAATGGTTTCGCCGATGGTGATGATGGAGTTGAGGTCGTGGGTGTTGACCACGGTGGTGGTGTTGAACTCGTGGGTGATTTTGGTGATGAGTTCGTCGATGAGCAGGGAGGTTTTGGGGTCGAGGCCGGAGTTTGGCTCGTCGAAAAAGAGGTAGCGGGGATTGCAGGCGAGGGCGCGTGCTATAGCGGCACGTTTCTTCATACCGCCGCTCAACTCCGCCGGATAAAGTTTGTTAACTCCTTCCAAATCAACGCATTCCAAACAGAAATTGGCGCGGTCGTGCTTCTCGGAATCGCTCTGTTCGGTGAACATGTCTAATGGGAAAGTGACATTCTCCTCAATGGTCATGGAGTCGAACAGCGCGGATCCCTGGAACACCATCCCCATCTCCTTGCGGAGCAGCAGTTTCTCCTTTTCCGGCAGGTTGTGGAACTCTCGGCCGCTGTAGAGCACCTTGCCCTCCTCAGGCGTGTGCAGCCCCACCAAGCACTTCATCAGCACCGTCTTGCCCGAGCCGGAGCGCCCGATGATCAGGTTCACCTTGCCCTCCTCGAACTGCGTGTCAATGCCGAAAAGCACCTGCTTCTCGCCGAAATATTTGGAAACGTGGTTGACTTCGATCATAGAATGGTTATAGGTTATGGGTTATTGGTTATTGAATGGTTATTGGTTATAGCATGATATCCGTAATCACCACATTCAACACCAAGATGATGAAGCTCGACACTACAATCCCTTGCGTGCTGGCCTTGCCGAGTTCCAAGGCGCCACCTTCGATGCGGTAGCCGTAGAAGGAGGCGACGGTGGACATGATGAAGGCGAAAATGCAGGTTTTTGTCAGCGCATAGACCACGTCATAGACGCGAAAACAGTAAGTAAGGCCGTCCATAAAGTCGTATGTGGAGATACAGTTGGTAAGCCAAACGGTCAGGAATCCGCCAAAAAGGGCGAATGCAATGCTGAACACACAGAGGATTGGATTCACGATGATGGAAGCCGTTACCTTCGGCAACACTAAGTGCGATGCCGGATTGATGCCCATAACTTCCAAAGCATCAATCTGTTCTGTAACCCGCATACTGCCGATTTCCGCTGTGATGCGGGAACCGAGGTTGCCCACCAATAACAGACTGATGATGGTGGGACAAAGCTCCATCACGATGGAGGTGCGGGCGACGAAACCCACTGTCCAAGAAGGAATCCAGCCGCTCTCGATCTGCAGGGCAGTCTGCAACGTGATGACGCTGCCCATGGCCAACGACACGATGCAGACAATCAGCATGGAGCCGATGCCCATGGCGTCCATCTCAAACACCCATTTCTTCAGAAAAACGGACCATTTGGCCGGTTTGGAGAATACTTTGCGCAGAAAGATGAGATATTCGCCGATCGTGGAGAGCAGCTGACGTAGCATTTATTTCAGTTTGATGTTCAGTTCGTCCAGTTGCTTCGGATCGATCGGGGTGGGCGCGGGCAGCATGGTGTCACGACCGGCGTTGTTCTTCGGGAACGCGATGAAGTCGCGGATGCTGTCGCAGTCGCTGAGCACGGCGCACAGACGGTCGAAACCGAAGGCGATGCCACCGTGAGGCGGAGCACCGTACTTGAAGGCGTTGATGAGGAATCCAAACTGGCTCTGCGCTTGCTCCTCCGTGAAGTTCAGGGCCTTGAACATGCGTTTCTGCAGTTCCGGACGGTGGATACGGATGGAACCGCCGCCGATTTCAGAACCATTGATAACCAAGTCGTAAGCGTTTGCCAGCACCTCGCCGGGACGGGTCTCGAGCCAGTCCTCGTGTTCCGGTTTCGGCGCGGTGAACGGGTGGTGCATAGCGTAGTAGCGTTGGGTCTCCTCGTCCCACTCCAACAGCGGGAAGTCGATGACCCACATGGCCTTGTACTCGCCGGCCTTGCGCAGACCGAGACGGTTGCCCATCTCGAGACGCAGCTCGCACATCTGCTTGCGCGTCTTCATGGCTTTGCCGGAGAGGATGAGGATGAGGTCGCCGGCGTGCGCGTCGCAACGTTCGGCCACGACCTTCAGATCGTCCTGCGTATAGAATTTATCCACGGAGGATTTGTATGTACCATCCTGATTGCAAAGGATATAGACGAGACCAGCGGCACTCACGCGCGGGCTCTTCACGAACTCGGTGAGGTTGTCGAGTTGCTTGCGGGAGTAGTTGCCGCAGCCCTCGGCTTTGATGCCGACGATGAGTTCGGCCTCGTTGAAGACCTTGAAATCCTTGTGCTGCAGCACGTCATTCAGTTCCACGAAGCGCATGCCGAAGCGGGCATCGGGCTTGTCGGAACCGTAGTATTTCATCGCATCGTTCCAGGTCATGCGGTCCAGTTTGCCGATTTCCATTCCCTTGAAAGTGCGGAAGATATGTTGCACGAGGCCTTCGAACAGGTTGAGGATGTCTTCCTGCTCGATGAACGACATTTCGCAATCGACTTGGGTGAACTCGGGCTGACGGTCGGCGCGGAGGTCTTCGTCACGGAAGCAGCGCACGATTTGGAAATAGCGGTCCATGCCGGCCATCATCAGCAGCTGTTTCAGCGTCTGGGGAGACTGCGGCAGGGCGTAGAATTCGCCGGGGTTCATGCGGGAGGGCACGAGGAAGTCGCGGGCGCCTTCGGGGGTGCTGTTCACGAGGAACGGCGTCTCGATTTCGAGGAATCCTTGTCCGCTCAGGTATTTGCGGATCTCCAGACCCAGTTTATGACGGAAGATGAGGTTGTTCTTCACGGGGTTGCGGCGGATGTCGAGGTAGCGGTAGCGCATGCGCAGTTCGTCGCCGCCATCGGACTCGTCCTCAATGGTGAACGGCGGCACTTCGGCGGCGTTGAGCACGTTCAGTTCGTGCACCTCGATTTCGATGTCGCCGGTGGGGATATTCTTGTTTTTGCTGTAACGTTCAATCACCTTGCCCGTTACCTGGATCACCCATTCGCGACCCAACTGTTCGGCGCGCTCGCAGAGTTCGGGGCGCTCCTCGTGATTGAAGGCCAACTGCGTGATGCCGTAGCGGTCGCGCAAGTCAATGAAAATCATGCCGCCCAGATGGCGGATCTTCTGAATCCAACCGCTCAAAGTCACGGTTTGCTGAATATTCTCAAGCGTCAGCTCGCCACAGGTATGTGTTCTATACATATTCTGAGAGATTTTATTCCAAATAATTCAAACTTGCAAAAGTACAATTTTTTTGGGTTAAGTGGGAAAATGGGTTACAAGCTTATCGCGCAACCGGCACCATGCTAAACGCCCCGAACAACCCGAAGCCGCCTTCGATGTTCGTGAAGGTGTGCGTGGGCTCCAACATCAGGAAATTCAGGTCGTAGTCATCGTTGTTTAACGTTTTCTCATATAAGTAGCTGTTGCGGTCGAGGAACAGGAAAAAGTATTCGTCCTCGTTTTCGTCTTCCTCGTCATCCCAATCACCTTCACCCTCTATGGGAAGATTTTCATCCACCAGGAATCGCATCACCGCTCCGTCATTGCCTTCATCGGACACATACCGGTAGTCCTGGTTATTCCGGTACATCCAGACAGTGTAAAAATCCCAGTAATAGGAGGTTACCATGGGATCGCTACCATCACCAAAATCGTTGTGGGTGAACAAAACCTTCCCCATCAGCGCATAATGGTTCTCCTCACCTGCCACGTCACGCCATTCCGCATACACGTCCCGGTGCGGCCAGTCATTGATTTGTCCTAAGTGCATGTCGCTATTCACCGTCACGGTGTCGAACCGGAACCCCACATTATGCGCCATAGGTACAGTACAGGAGGACGAAACATCCTCAAAATCAGGGTGTGACGCGCGGATGTAGTAGGTGTGCCCCTCTTCAATCGGAAACTCCTCTTTCGTCAAGAAAAAATGTTGCCGCGACTGATCATAGGCAGCGCGTGTCCATGTCTGACCATCAGCGGAAAGTTCCACTACACCGTCTTTCAGATTCGTCATTTCGATGTTGCTGCTGGCGTATAACAACGTGGTGTTACTCAGCAAGATATAAGTCGTGTCTAATTGCGGACAGAGGCGGCAGTACAGCACCAATTTCTGCGTTTCATGAAAGTCTTGGTCGATATGCACCTCATCCACGCAACTCGAAAAGGTGAGTGCACTTATAACGCAACAAGTGAACACCAAAAGTCGAAATATGTTGATCGATTTCATTGTCTTAGAATTTGAAATGATAGGTGAATGTGGGGATAATCGGGAAAATGCTGACTTGTTTCAGTGTATATCTGGCTTGACCATTGACGTAATCTTGTTCCGTGAAGTAGAAGAACGGGTTGTGGTGATTATAGACGTTATAAATGCTGATCTCGAAGATACTCTGGCCGTTGTTTTTCTTGTGCGGCTTGATAAACTGCACGCCGATATCAAGATGATGGAACGGTTTCATGCGGAAATCGTTTTTCTTACCGTAATTCTCCACAAAACCAGAGAGGTTTATTACGTTCTCCTCGGTTGGAAGGAAAATGTCCATGTAGTCTTCAAGATCTTCAGCCGTATAAACCGAAGTGGGCAGAGTGACAGCGTTGCCGGTGGCGAAAACCCACGACAGCGAGAGGTTGATCTTCTTGGTCGGACTGTACATCAGCACGATGGAGACGTCGTGGCGACGATCGTAGCGGGCGAAGAATGGTTTCCCGAAGTTCAGCTCGTCGAACTGCTGCTTGGTCCAGGAGAGCGTGTAGCCAATCCATCCCGTAAACTTTCCAACTTCCTTACGCACAAGGAATTCCACACCGTATGACCAGCCCTTGCCCGAAGTCACGTTATCAGACCATTGTCTTTCGAAACTGTTGTTCTGCTCCTCTTCAAGCAGTTGCTGAAGCGCAGTGGTGAAATACGAAGTACCCTCCTTATATGCCAAAATGTGGTCCATTTTCTTGTAATAACCCTCCAAAGAGAATGAAAGTTGCGGCTTTTTCAGGTCGTAGTGCAAACCAAGTGCGACTTGTTGCGAGCGTTGCGGCCGAACCTTGTCCGTGACGGGTACCCACAAGTCCGTTGGAAGTCCAATCGTGCTGGTACTCAACAGAATCATATTCTGGCTCATCATGGCGTAGGAAGCTTTCAAGGCCAAGTTTGGCAGGAAATTGTAGCTCATGGAGAGTCGTGGCTCTGGCGAGAACCAAGTTTTGCGCGGCACGGAGAAACCCACTAAGCGGACACCCGGATTAATGCGGAACTTGTTGCGGATGTTGATCTCATCTTCCACATAGACAGCGTATTCCAGACCACGGTTTTTATCTACTTGCCGCAATGTAAGGGTGTCGGTTTTCATGGTCATGGCATTGGGCCGTGCTTCATGGTAAGTGACAGCCGCACCAGTGAGGATGCGGTGTGTGGCATTCGGATGGAAGGAGACATCGTACTTCAGCGTGTAGTCGCGGATGCCGGAATTGAAGTCGGAACTGAACATCTCATTATCAGGGTCATTGGGTCCGTAGTAGTACTTGTACTTCATGTAGGTGTTCATCGTGTAATCGCTAAACACGAACGAAAGATTGGAAAATATCTTATTGGAAAACAGATGGTTCCATCGCGCAGTGGTCGTGGCATTCTGCCAAAAAAGCCCCATCTTGTACTTGTCGGAGTTTCCCATATTGTGGTCGCTTTGGGCTATGTGGAATTTGTCGCGACCGAAATAGGCACTGAGGTAGAGTTTGTCTTTTTTGCTGAGGTCAAAATTGAATTTGCCGTTCAGGTCGAAGAAATAGTAACCACCAGCCGCCCCATTTCCTGTGATTTTCATGAGGGGTATCATCAGCAGGTCAAGGTAGGTGGTGCGCCCGGAAATCATAAAGGAGGCCTTGTCCTTGATGATGGGACCCTCCACCATCACGTTGGAGGAGATGACCCCGACGCCGCCTTCCACGTGGTAACTGTCCTTGTTGCCGTCTTTCATGTTGATGTCGATGACAGAGGAGAGCCGCCCGCCGTAACGTGCAGGAAATCCACCTTTTACAAGCTCAACGGATTTGATGGCATCGCCGTTGAAGATAGAAAAGAACCCTAAAAGGTGGCTGGCGTTATAGATAGTGGCTTCGTCGAGGATGATGAGGTTTTGGTCGGGACCGCCGCCGCGCACGTAGATGCCGGAGGTACCCTCCGAGGCCGATTGTACACCCGGCAGCAGCAATAACGTCTTGAAGACGTCTTTTTCTCCAAAGAGCATCGGGACTTGTTGTATCTCCTTGGTGGTCAGTTTGATGGAACTCATCTGCACCTGCTCGGTGTTCGTCTTTTCTCCCTTGATGGTCACTGTTTCCAGCATCGTGATTTTCGACAGTCGCGCATCGTATTCGACATTCTCGGCACTGCGAATCCATAGGGTATCGTTGATATAGCCGAAACTATTGAAAACGAGAAACATACCTTCGCGGTATGGTAATGTAAGCGTGTAGAAACCGTATGTATTCGTTGTGGTGGCCGTCTGTGAAACAGGTTCATAAATCAAGCCCCCGGGCAACGATTCCAGACTCCCGCGCTCGTAAAGATGGCCGCTCACAGTGATGTTCTGGGCGGACAATGAGATGTGGAATATCAGGAAACAGATTATGAAAAGTAGAGTCTTTTTTCCTGTCATAATACAAGCAGTTTCAGGATTCAGGTTTCAAGATTCAAGATTCAGGTTTCAGGTTATCCCAAAGGTTACAAGTTCTTCCTAAAAACTACTAACTGCCAACTTCTAACTTCTATCTAATCAGGATTCTTCCGAGAAATTATCAATTTCCTCTCGCAGATTCTCCATGATGAAGTTCTGGCGCTGCGGCGTGTTCTTGCCCATGTAGTACTCGATGACTGCGTCGATGTTGCTCTTCGCGTCGAGGACCACCGGCTCCAGGCGGATGTTTTTGCCGATGAAACCCTTGAACTCTGGCGGGGAAATCTCACCCAGACCTTTGAATCGGGTGATTTCTGGCTTCTTCCCTAACGACTTGATAGCTTGCAATTTTTCCTCCTCGGAGTAGCAATAGACGGTCTTCTGCTTGTTGCGCACGCGGAAAAGCGGCGTTTGCAAGACATAGACATGTCCCGTGCGGACCACGTCGGGGAAGTATTTCAGGAAGAAGGCCATCAGCAGCAGCCGGATGTGCATGCCATCGACATCGGCATCGGTGGCGATGATGATGTTGTTGTAGCGCAGCCCGTCAACGCCGTCTTCGATGTTGAGGGCGGCCTGCAGCAGACTCAGCTCCTCGTTG
>Ga0247608_10003589_pt1 | contig 18002 bp, 13 predicted proteins | sample 176DNAGHGlowgp2_FD_193490 | JGI IMG/M metagenome (GOLD analysis project Ga0247608, IMG submission 193490) | Sheep rumen microbial communities from Palmerston North, Manawatu-Wanganui, New Zealand - 1766 DNA GHGlow gp2 | ecosystem: Host-associated > Mammals > Digestive system > Stomach > Rumen ... | reverse complement strand
TATATAATAATTACTCAGGTTTAGGGGTTTCCATATTATCAGATTTTTCAATTTTAGATGCTATATCACTACAAGGTTGATCTAATTCTTTAGGTGTTTCAAAAGATTTAATTGATTTCTCTTTTTCATCTTCTAAACCATTTTCATTTTCATTTTCATCTTTCTCTTCAGTCATTAATGTTTGTGATAAATTAACAAATTTATTCATAGTATCTATATAATCTTTAGCATGAAATGATATTCTTTTTTTACGATGACAATGCATACATGATGATAATAATTCTAATTCATAATTATTACTTTTTTTAACTAAATTAATACATAAATTAGGAAATATAGCAAATGAATGTAAAATATCATTTTTTTTAATTAACTTTTTTTTATCATCATTTTTATTAATATTTTGAGTTTTAACCATTTTATATAAAATTAAATTAATTAATTTTTATTTATATTGAAAATAATTTAAATTAATTATTTTTTAATATGGGGATTGGGTATGGGGATTGGTGGGGATTGTGGGGATTGGGGATTAACACAATCCCCACCACTTTTTAATCAATCCCCATCTCTATACTAATTTTTAAAAAATATTATAAAAATTAATTAATTAATTAAAAATTAATTAATTAAATTAATAATATTTTTATTATAAAATACATATCTTAATAATATATAAAACAAAAACGGGGATTGATATTTATCAACTCAATAAAAAATGCTTAATTTGATGATATAATCCCTATATGATGATATATTCCTATCAAGACCCCCTATCTCCGTATTCAAAATTGAGTCAATTTTTTTAAAGTATGTATTTTTTTACATATAATATTTTATATATATATATATATATATTTATATATATATATTATTATATATATATTATATATATATCTTAATAATATTAAAATTAATCTAAATTATTAATCCCCAGCATTAATAACATACAAATATTAACATATTTCCTTTTATTTTTATTATTATTATTATATTATTAATAATATAAAATATCTTCTATAATAATTATATTTTCTATGTAAATCAACCTAGGAAGGGGGCTGGTTGACTAAAAAATTCATTAAAAATTAATAGTATATCCTTATCAGGGATTCATCATAGAACATCAAAATAAGATTCCCCCATGGATATAATAATATTATTATATCTTTATAAATTTATCTACTACCCATCTTACTTATGGTAGCCATATTTATTAAAATTAATTAATAAAAATTAATTAATTATTTTTATTAATTTAATCAATATGGCTGACATTAATTAATTAATTAATTAAAAAATATATAAAAAAAATGGCTGAATAATAATTAATAATATTACTATATAAAATATACATATCTTAATAATATTATTAAAATACATGGGGATTGATACTTTTCAACTAATTAAAATATGTTGATTATGATGATATTTTCCCCATAAAATGATATATTCCTATCAAGACCCCCTATCTCCGTATTCAAAATTAAGTCAATTTTTTTAAAGTATATATTTTTTTACATATAATATTTTATATATATATTATATATAAATATATAATAATATATAATAATATATAATAATATCATATAGGAAACATCATTATATTAACTGGGGATTATTACATATTTGTAATCCCCAACTCAAATTAACTTCAAATATATGTTTATTTCTTCTTAATATATTATATTTATAATATTATTAAATTATAAAAATATCTTCCAAAAATGGGTAGGGGGGTGGTTGACTAAAAATATCATGAAAAACTAATATGATATCTATATCAGGGATTTAATACTCAATACAAAAATATAAATCCCCCATGTAGATTATATTTATAAGGGTATCATATAAATTTGTCAACATACCCTCTTCCTATATGGTAGCCATATTTATTAAAATAATTAATAAAAAAAAAATAATTAATTTTTATAAAATAGAATGTTCTTTTTAATAATTAATTAATTAATAGAATATTATATTAAGATATTTATTTAGTAGATGGAATTAATTCTTGTAAATCATTTTTAAGTAAATTAGATGCAGTAACAAATTTAGATGCTAACATTCTAATACCTTTTTTAGTTGGATATCCTTTATAATGTTTTCTAATATCTATAAAATAACCATTAACATTAGATATTAATTGAAAATGTATATTATTAGGTAATGTTACATCTCTAATAATTGTATCATCTAAATCATATGTATTTTCTTTTTTACTTTTATTACTATTTTCATCTAAATTTACTTTTTTACTTGTATTTTCTAATTCATCTAAATTTATATCTTCTTTTTTTTCATCTAATTTTATATCTTCTTCTTCTTCCATTTTTTTATCTTCTTTATATACTTGTTCAATAGGAACATTAATTTGTTGTATAGGAATTTGTTGTTCCATAATTTTAGGACTAGCTGGTACTAAAATTTGTTGTTTTCCAATTTGTTGTTGTATAGGAAATTTTTGTTGATTTCTTCTCATCTTTATTAATTTTATTTAAAATTATTTTTACAAATTTTCTTATATAGAGTAAATTAATTAATTATTTTTATATGATTAGATCAAATATGTTCTCAAGAGTTGAATTAGTTGATATGATAAAAAAAGCACCACAAACTAAAGATGGATATTATTTTTTTCCAAGATTTAAAAATTTATTAATGTTACCAGGTAAAATTAAAGATAATGGTTATTTCTATGATAGAAGTATATTTCAAAATAAAATGTGTTTTCATGATGAAGATATAAAAATATTTTTATCAAAAAGAAGCATCAAATTAGATTTTCAATTAATTAAATTCATTGATAATAAATTAGATGAATTGCTTAAAGGATATGAATATCTAGATATAAATGATATTATTAGCGGTAAAAATTATACATTAGGTGAGCTTATAGATACTACAATATATATAACAAAATATAAATATGCATAACTATTTTATAAAAAAATAATTAATTTAATTTTTTTAATTTCTATTTTTTTTATATATAATCTAAATCATATGTAAAGCGTGTTTGCGATTCCACTCTGGGTGCTCACGCAAACACAGATTCATCGGATGGGTCTAACATTTTTTTGTTAACACAAAAAAATTTACGACCCATCCGTTAAAATTTGCACACGATACGTGGCCCATTTGCAACGTTCCCCACGTTGCAAATACAAAAATGAATTACGTTAACACTACATTCATTTTTGTGAGTTACTTGCATGGGATTGTGGATGGGATGTGGTGGTATTTAGGGGATAAAAGGGTAAAATATTAGGGTTCAGATTTGGTTAAAAATTATAGAAATCTAACTTTCTGGGGAGAGGGGCAGGTATCTATAGTTCAAGTCTGTATAAACCCTTTTTTTTATATTAAAAAATTAAATTAATTATTTTTTTTTGCTATATAACATGTATTCATTATTTTATTTTATATTATTTCATGAAACCATTATATAAAAAAATATTTGTAATTGAAGGTAATATAGGTGCAGGAAAATCAACTTTACTTAATTTATTAGAAAAATCATTTGAAAATGTATATATTTTATATGAACCAGTATCTAAATGGAAAAATGTAAGTGGAGATAATCTTTTAGAAGAATTTTATTCAATACCAACCAGATGGGCATTTACTTTTGAATTATATTCAATGTTTACTAAAATAAGTGCATTAAGACAAGCATTATTATCTAATTCAGATATAATAATAATGGAAAGAAGTATCTATTCTGACTGGGTATTTCAAAATGCATCATATAAATTTGAAAAATTAGAACTTAAAGAATTAGCTATATTAGAAGAAATTAGATCATATTTCTTAGGTGATATGCCTAAAATAGATGGTATAATCTATTTAAATACACCACCAACTGAATGTTTAAAAAGAATTAAAACAAGAAATAGAAGTGAAGAACAAAAAATTGACTTAGAATATCTTAATTATTTAGAAAAAGAAATGATGTTTGCTACATATAACAAAAAACATTGCGTAATTAATGGTAATTATAATATTAAAAAACCTGAACATATTATAAGAACCATACAATCTTTTATTAATTCAGTTAATTTATAATAAATTTAAATTTAAATTTAAAACCTTTTTATTTTAAGTATAAATTATCTTATTATTTAATTTAATTAAACTATAAAATATCGGGATCTTAGGTTAGTATCACCGGTTACATTCAGACAGCTTCCATAGTCGATCGTCTTCATACGGTGGTTCTAACCCAAGTATCCCGACTTTTTTATGTTATATTAAATAAAAAAATAAACAAAAATATGCTAAGTTAAAACTCAAAGTATAAAAAAATGGAAAAGATAAAAGAACCCAATCCCGAAACCCAAGCCAAAACCCAATCCAAAAGTAATTAAGATAATAAAAAAAAGGAAATAAAATAAATTAATTTAAATGAAATTTATTTTTATTTAATTGAAATTTTTAATTAAAATTATTTAATTGAATTATTTATTTTTTTTTATAAATCTAAATCTTCATTTTTTTTCTTTTTTTCTTCATATTTTTCTTTTTCTTCTTTTCTCTTTCTTTCTTCTTCTTCTCTTTCCTTTCTTTCTTCTTCTTCTCTTTGCTTTCTTTCTTCTTCAGTTTCTTCTCCTCTTCTTCTTCTTATTTCTTCTTCTCTTTTTTTTCTTTCTTTCCTCGAAAGAGGAATAATTGAATAGCCATTTTTTAACATATAAAATGGCAAAAGTAGGGCATTTATGCAATCCCTACCAAAAGAATTAACGGGGATTTTTTTTTCTGGATCCATATTCCAGCTTAAAATATCAGGTAAAGAAGTTAATGATTCACATCCTTTAAACATATTATCTAATTTTTTTATTTTATTTAAATCCCATTTTGAAAAATCAGGTAAAAATGCTAATGATGAACATCCCCAAAACATACTACTCATATTTTCAACATTTTTAGTATTCCATTTTGGTATATTAGGTAATAATGATAATGATTTACAATCAAAAAACATACTATTCATATCTTTTACATTTTTTGTATCCCATTTTGATATTTCAGGTAATGATAATAATTTTTCACATCCATTAAACATACAGCTCATATTTGTAACATTTTTTGTGTCCCATTTAGATATATCTGGTAATGATTCTAATGAATAGCAATTACTAAACATATAAGACATATCTTTTACTTTACTTGTATTCCATTTAGAAATATCAGGTAATTTTTTTAATAGTGTGTTTGCAAACACACTTTCCATATTAATAACATTATTTGTGTTCCATTTAGAAATATCAGGCAATTCATTTAATGATGAACATACAGAAAACATACCACTTATATTTGTAACATTATTTGTATGCCATTTAGAAATATCAGGTAAAAATTCTAATGATGAACATCCAAAAAACATTTCACTCATATTAGTAACACTATAAGTAACCCATTTTGAAATATTTGGCAAAATTTCTAATGATGAGCAATTATAAAACATGCAACTCATATCAGCAACATTAATAATATTCCATTTAGATATATCAGATAATGATTCTAATGATTCACAATCATTAAACATATAAGACATATTAGTAACATTAAAAGTGCTCCATTTTGAAATAGCAGGTAAAGTTATTAATGATGAACATTCTGAAAACATATATTTCATATCTATAACATTTGATGTATCCCATTTTGAAATATTTGGTAAATATTCTAATGAGGAGCATTTATTAAACATAAAACTCATATCATTAACATAAGAAGTATCCCAATTTGATATATCAGATAATGATTTTAAAGAAGAACATCCTTCAAACATATTTGCCATATTTTGAACATTTTTTGTATTCCAATTTGATATATTTGGTAATTTTTCTAATGAGGAGCAATTACTAAACATATAACCCATATCTATAACATTTTTTGTATCCCATTTTGATAAATCAGTTAATGATGATAATTTATTACATCCATAAAACATATAAGCCATATCTGTAACATTATTTGTATTCCATTCTGAAATATCTGGTAAAAATTCTAATGAGGAGCATCCTTTAAACATTTTTCTCATATCAGTAACATTTCGGGTATTGAACCCTCCAGGGACTTTTAATCCCTGGAGGGTGCCCACATCCTCAAATACGCCCCTCATGTCGGCGGGGACGGAAGAAAAAAAAACGGAAATTTGTTCCCCTCCTGCGGGCAAAGAGGGGACTTTTAGATGGAGGAATCCGTCCTCCCAACGCAGCTTCCACTCCCCCTTACTTAACTTTGGGATACTTGGGGGGTCAAGGGGGGCAAGAGAGGCATAGGGGCGCTCCCCATAAAAAATAGCAACGGTAGCCTCGGTGCTACCGACTTTAAAAAAATAGACAGCTTCCATAGTTTTAAAAAATTATATAAAAAAAATATACCCCCTTATATAGTTTTTTGGGGTAAAATAATTATTTTTTTTATTAATTTTTGGGATGACGTCAACTTGACGTATTGTCCCTACTTTTTAAAAATAATTAATTCAAAATTAGTTAAGAGGTTCATGAATAACCTCAAAATAATTATTATAATTTTTTATTTTTGTAACTGTCAATTATGCGTAACCATAAATTGACATAATAATATTATAATATTTTGGTATCTTTTTATGTAACATATTATGTTGTTTAAACAATAAAATATCTTGTTTATACAACAAATTATGTTACATATATGTTTTCATTAATAATATGACTTTTGACATTTTTATTTAAAATTAAATTTTAAATTTTTAATTAAAAATAAATAGAAATTAAATTTTTTAATTTTATATAAAACTATGGAAGCTACTAATGACTATAAAACTATGTTTACTGAAGACGAAAAAGAAACTTTAAAGGGGTCATGTCAAAGCTTTTATGACCTAGTAGGATGCCCAGAAGGTCCTATAATTAATAAAAAGTTGTTTTTTTCTGTTTTTATGGCTCTCATAATTTCTATCCCAAACTATACAATTTTTGGGATTTATGATAAAATTATTAAAAAAGAAGAAAAACCAGAAAAAAATATTAAAAATGAGCCAAAAAAATTAAAAAATAATAATAAAAAAATAAAATATGATAATAATAATTTTATAGATATTAGTGATATATCTGGTGAAGAAGATGAAAAAAGTGAAAATAATAATGAAAATAATAATGAAGAAAGTGAAGAAGCAGCTAATGATGAAGAAATTGAAAAAAAATTAGATTCTCTATATGTTAAGTATATAGATATCCCTCAAAAAGATTTTAAATCAAAACTATTACTTAAGAGGGTTAATAATAAATATGAATATTATACAAAAACATATGAATATAGAGAATTAATACAAAATTATAATTATAATTATAGAAATCTAGATAATGATGCAGTACAATATATGCAAGCTAGAGAATATACAAAAGCTCAAAAAGAACAAATAAATAAATATGGAATAGGGCCAATTAAATGTACTGGATGCAATACTAAATGGCTTCAAAAAGAATTCGGGGAATGCATATATTGTGATAAAAAAGATAGTATAGATTTCTATTTAGTAGTTGCTAATTTCTTTCAAATAATAGGTGATGCAGATACCTTCTGGGATGTAATAAAAAAAGAATATCCAAATATATATGATTTAATAACAGATCATGGTAAAGAAATTCAATACTTTTTTAAAAATGAAAGAAAAAAAGTATATTCAAAAGTATACTATAATATAGTAAAAGAATATGGAAAAAAACAATTTAATCAATTAGTAAGAAAAAAGGGAAGAGAAGTAATTGATGAAGAAGACAATAAGCCATATAAAGAATTTAATAGAAAATATAATTTGGCCCTAATAAAAAAACAAGAAATTATAGATCTAAGAGAAGCAACTAATGCATTTAAAGAAGATTTTATATATGATTTAAGCTTGATTCACTTTCCATTTGTAACAAGACTTTATATGGCACCAAGAAAAATAGATATTAATGATTTTAAACCCGATATGCCTAATTTAGCTGAATTAAATTTAGAAAATTGTAAAATAAAATATATTGAATTAGATCCCGAATTCTTTCAAAAATTATGGAGAATAAATTTACAATATAATTTAATAGAAGATAAAACAAATATAAGAGGGCTTAAAAGATTACCAGCATTAAAAATAATTGAATTACATGAAAACCCTATAGAAAAAACAAATGAAATATATTCAACAAAAGAAGATTTCAAAAAATCGGGTATATTAATAAAATTTTCATACCAAAAAATGTTTAATTTTTATCATGATATTGAAGAAGAAGAAGATAGTGAAATAAAAGAAACAATGAAAAAATTTGAAGATTGTCATGATGAACAATCATTACCAAGTGAATCAAGTGAAGATAATAATAATAAAGATAATAAATAAATAAATAAATAATATTTAAATATTTATAATAAATTTTTTAATTATAATAAATTTTTTATTTTAAAATATATTTATATTTAAATTATTTTATTTCATTTTTAGCTCTTATATAACCAACACCTCTTTTTTTTCTTTTGCCTTTACTTACTTTTGATTTAGTTCCTTTAGTTTTTTTACCTAATATTTGTGATGTAGCTTTAACAAATCCACCTTTTTTATTTCTAACTATATTAGGATATTTTGTTAAATCTTCGGGTTTATCTTCATTTGAATCGGATTCTTCACCTTTTTCTTCATCATTTTCTTCATCATCTTCATCATCTTCATCTTCATCACCTAAACCACCATCTTTTTTATATGTAGGTAATATAACTATATATTTTTTCTCATCATCTTTTATTTCATATTCTCTACCTAAATTTTTAATATTTTGATTTAAAAATGTTTTAATTATATTTTCCAAATATTTATTTCTTGTTCTTTTATTTATAGTAAAATTTTTAATATCCTTTGCATATTCATTAACATATTTAGGTAATTCTGTATAAAAATCTTTATTATTAACTTTATCCATAGCTGCTAATATTATTCTATCTCTTAATTCAGTTAAATCCATATAATCAGGTATTTTTAAATCTTTTGTTTTTTCTTTAATATATGCTTTAATATAATCTCTAGTTTGACTTAACATATCATTAAAACTTATATTAAATGATTGTTCTAATGCAGCTAATTTTTCTTTTTCATTATTTTGTTTTTGTTCTATATTACTAATTAAACCTTGTACTACATCTACTTCTATTTCACTACCATTTAATGAACCTTCAGCTATAATAAATGGAAATGTATAATTATCTGTTGCAGTTGGTAATAATGCTTGTATATCTGATAACAATTTTCTTACATCTACACCAAAATTTAATGATCTTTTACCTTTTACAAATGGTCCTAATAAATCTCTAATTCTTTTACCTAATTCATATATATTATCATTTAATTGTTTATTTATCATTTCTGCACATGGTATTTTTTTAAATAATGCTAACATAGCTTGATATAATGTAGTATTATTTATTAATGATTTATATGTTTTTCTATATTTAGATGATTTTTCATATAATCTCTGAAATCTAATTAATTCACTATTACTTAAAAAAAATGAACAAAAATCATGACATATACGTTGTAATAATAATTGATTTTCTTTCCATTTACGTATATATGGTTTTAATGCGAAATATTCATCTACCAAACTAGCTAAAAATTCTTTATTTTGTTGTATTAAATTTTTGGATGTTAATGCTAATACACCTATAAAATCAAAAAATTGTGTTATAGTATCCCAATAACATAAATCTGCTGGAAATTTTATATTATCTTTTTTATCTAATGTTTCAAATAATGATGTATAATCATATTCTAATGTATAATAAAAATTTATTTCTATTTCTTTACTAGGTGATATCCAATAACTAGGACAAAAATCTTCAGGTAATATATTCATATCAAAAAAATGTACACTATCATTTAATGGTACTTTTTTTTCACCTTCATTAAATTTATTATCACCTATAAAATATTTAGTATCTTCAAATGTTTTAACAATACCTTCTTGATTTACTTCATTTAATGCTACTATACATATATTAGAATTACCATAATATTTAAAATCATTATCATTATATGTAAATGTACCATAATTTAAATTATTTTGTATTATACTAGCTATAGTTTCAGATGCAGTATCTTTAACACATGTAATTGAAAAACGTGGATCATAATCTTGTATATAACCTTTAATAGTATCCATATTACTTCTAAAATTAGCTGATGTTAATTTTACACTTTTTAATGTACATTTTGATAATAATTCACTAGATGAATTTAATGTATTTAATATTTGTGAACATGTCATTAATAAATATAAATAATCATTAGATATACATTTAGTTTTTAATTTACTACCTAATACATGTACTTGTAATTTTCTTTTAAATAAATCATTATTAAGTATTAATCTTTTACCTTTTTCACGACATTGTATAATAGCTCTAACTATTTCAGATGCTTTTTCTAATCTATTTTCTTTACCATTACCTGTAATGGCTTTACTTAAATATGTTCTAATAGCTTCAGTATTATCTTGTATACCTTTTTTATATATATATGTTAAATAACCTCTAATTTTAGTACTTTCCGATTTTTGTGATTTTCTTTCATTAGCATTATATGATAAATATTCAATTTTAGATAATGCATTATTAAAATTAACTAATTCAGGACCATATTTACCTAATTTTTTAGATACTTTTTTATTAGGATCATTTGGAATTTCATTTGATATAATATTTTGTGATTTATCATCTTTTGAAAAAATAGATTCTTCTACAGCAGGTTGCATTATTTTATTTAAAATAAAAAAATAAAAAATTATAATATATATCCTTTTTAAAAATTAATAATATTTTTTTATAATTAGTTTTTTTTTTAATTTATAATTAATATCTTTTTTTTTATTTATTTAATTATTTAATTATTCATAATCCATAGCTTCTGTATTTATCATAGCACCAGCTAAACTTAAACCAGGTTTTAATGAAGGTATACCAGCCATAATACCATAAGATCGTAATTTTTCAAACCCTGGTAAACCATTATCAAATTTTTTTATCATTTTATTAAATATACTAGGTATTTGTGAACCATCACTATTATTTTCATTAGATTTTAATACAGGTTTAGATTGTACTAATAAATTCATTCTTTTTTTTTCTTCAGTTGATATAATATATGGATTTAATGTTATAGGCATATAATTAAGATATTTAGCATTAGGAAGACATTCAAAATTACAATATATATCTACTTTGAAACAATTAGATGATGGTGGTGCACCTAAACTATAAAAGAACCAATTAAAACCAGCTTTATAATAATCTTGAGGCATATTAAATACAACGGATGAACCTGATGTATAATCAGCTATAGTAGTATTATCACATATTTTAACATATTCTTCAAAACTATTGTCAAGTGGAAAATATAACATTCTAGAACCCTCAATACATAAATTTTCTTGATGATAAAAACTATCCATTGCTAAATCAAAATTACCAAATTTTGCTAAATCGGGTGCCAATGAATTAACTCCAGCTCCACTGGGATTATAAGGATTTGTACCAGATTTTGCTTGTACCTGACCACCTAAAGTATCTGATTCATCATATATTATAGCACCACCTAATACACCTGAAGCTATATCTAAACGTCCAATATATTTTACTACCACGCATGCTGATACTAATCTATATTGATCATATACTGCTGGTAATGTTTGTCCTATATCAACTGGTGTCCAATTTGTATCTGGTGCTGTACCACTTAAAGAATCATTATTATTAACCCATAATGATGTTAAAAATTTATGTACAAAAAAATTACCACCACCCACTTGCGATAAATCATATCCAATAACATCATCGGATGCTAAAAAGAATGGATTTAATAAAAATGCACAATTACCAGATGAATTAGTAGATACAGTTACACAATTATGTAATTGAAATGAACATGATGGTACAGGTACTTGTGATGGTATTTTACAACCTCTAGCTTTTTCAGGACATAACATATTGTTTAAATAATCAAAATTTTGTGTTTTATCGAAATTAGATATATCATTTATTTGTTGTTTAACTGATCTAAGATTAATTTTATCACTAGATAATAAATTTCTTAAATTTCCTAATTTAGATATAAATAATATATCTTGATTATCAAAATTTTTTATATCATCTGGATTTTCATTTTTATAATATTCATCTGCAGTTTTTTTAATTCCAGTTCCTCTATTCATACTTATCATTTTTATTTAAAATAAAAAAATTAAATTTTATAATATATATCTTTTTAAAAAATAATTAATTAATTTTTTATAATAATATAATTAAAATTATTTAAATTTTAATATTTATTTTTTGTATACATTTTTCTTTAACTTGATTATAAATATTAGCTAATTCTATTTCATTAATTATATAATTATTATTATCTAAATTCATATTACAATAATTTAACATTTCATTACTAGGTAAACATTCAAAATTAAAACAATATTCTATCATACAACAATTATCTATATTTTTAGGTAAATTAAATCCATAAAGATACCACCAAAAACCATTTTTATAATAATCAATATTTTCAATATCATAATACTTATCATATGTATTATTACCTAAACTAATTAAATTTCCTGTATATGGATTACCATCATATATTCTAATAAATTCATTATAACTATTATCGGGTGGAAAATATAACATACGTATACCTTCTAATATATTATGTTCTTCATGGTATATACAATCTCTTATATAATCTAATTTTACTTCGTCTTCCTTTACAAATGGACCTAATTTAAATCTAGGTGTAGCAGATCCAGGTTTATATATAGGTTCTTTATTAGTATCAGACAAAAATGATCCCATACACGATAATCCATTTATTTGTTTTAAAAATATAGAACCACCTAATATACCAGATGCTTTATCTATAGGACCTATATATTTACAATTTATACAACCAGATACTAATCTATATTGATTATATGTATTAATTGGTATTGTTTGTATACCGCTTTCATATTCGTATGAAAATAAAGTAGCATTAATAATATCAATATAATTTTCTAATGGATACCATAATAATTGTGATCTATCAACACCTGAATAATCATTTAAAGCAGTACTAAATATTTGAAATGTACTTAATGAGCAATATGGATTAATAAGATTATATATAGTATTATTACCACTTTTATAATTATATTTTATAGGCATGTTACCATTATAACAATTAGTATTACATAAGAAATATGGATTTATACGTATTAAAAATGAATCAAAAACACGTGTATTAATAGATAATTTACCTTTTAATTGAAATGTAAATGATTTAATAGATAATGAATTAGGTATACGACAACCTTTATATTTTTCAGGATATAATAATGCATTTAAATATTCATAATTTTTATTATCTTTTATATTACATAATTTATTTATTTCTATATTTAATTTTTCTAAATTTAATTTATTAAATAAATAATCTTTTAATAATTGTTTTATTTTTTTATTAATATCATTCATTTTATATAAAATTAAAAAATATAATTTAATATTAATAAAAATATTTATTTATTTAATTTTTGTATAGCATATTTTTTTACTTCATCATATATTTCTTTTTTTTTATAATTATTAAGCATATATGGTCTAACTTCTAAAGGACAATAATTTAAAAATTTAGCATTTGGTATACATTCAAAATTACAACATAATTCAAATCTAATACAATTTAAAGAAGGTAATCCTTGACCGTATATAACCCAATTAAAACCACTTTTATAATAATCTTCTGGTATTTTCCATTTTGCATAACCTGAAAATTCTCGATAAAGTCTTTCAAGAGCAACATGTTTACCATTAAATATTTTAACAAATTCTTCAAAACTATTATCTAATGGAAAATATAACATACGTAAACCTTCAAGACAATAACTTTCATTATGATAAAATGCATTTCTTAAATTATCAAAATTCTCATAATCTGGATAAAAAGTAGCATCTGGATTACCTTCAGTTCCTGGTGGAGGAGGATTATATGGTGGCATAGCACCTAAACCGGAATCAACATATTCTTCAAAACAAGGCGAATTATGTTGATCATATAAAATAGATCCTCCTATAATTCCTTTTGCTTCCTCCAAAGGGCCTATATATCTAACATTTAATGAAGCTGATACAAGTCTATATTGATCATATATATTTGTCGGTAAAATTTGTCCGATATCTTTCATATTCCATATACGTAAATGTTGTACAAGAAGATTTGGGTCTAAATCTCTAGGTAAAGGAGTTATACCATCTAATTCCCCACGCACATTACAAGCAAATGTAGATACATTTGTTGCATAAAATCTATAATAATAATTATAAGTGTTTCCTCCGGAAACATAGGTGTTTAATCCTGATACACTTGTTACATATTCAAAACTTTCATCCGCAAGAAAATATGGATTTATACAAACAACAAAACAACCTTTATCATTTGGTTTAATTATTACTTGAGATTTTAATTGAAATGTACATGTAGGTATAGGTTTTTCTGTAGGTAATCTAATACCATTATATTTTTCGGGATATAATAATGAATTTAAATATTCATAACCATTATTTTTATAATTATTATATAATTTATTTATAATATTTTTTATATCATATAATTTTAATTTACCTATATCATAATCAATTAATATATCTTTTATTTTTTTATTTATATCCATATTATTACTAATTTTAAATGAAAAAAAATAAATATATTTGAAATATATACATATATTTAAAAAAAATAATAATAATAGTTAATTTTTAATTATGTTTTATAATATTTAATAATTTTAATTATATATCTTTTTATATATTTAATTATAACTATACATAGAAATTTTAACCATTTTTCTCGATCATCATTATATACTTCAGACATATATATTTCTTTTATTCTTCTAGTCCATTGTACTCTATCTTCACATGATGCATCTTGATATATATTTTTTAATGGTACTATAGATGTTATTATTATTATAGTATATTTATTTAACATATAACCACCTTTTACATTCATTACTTGTTTATTATAATCTATAAAATGTAAAAATTCTGATGCTGTCATATGTGTATCTCTCCAATCATCATATAATGCTATTCTAACTTTATTACTAAAACCCATCCAAAAACCATTTTCAAATTTAACTATATTATATTTTTCTTCACCTATAAGATAATGAGCAAATCTTGTTTTACCTATACCACTTCTACCGGATATATAATATACTTTAACATGTTTATAAGTATTTTTAACTTCTAATAAACAATCTTCATTAGTAGATATTTTTTCTACTATATTATAATAATGTGCAGGTAAAGATTTTCTTTCTTTATTAGACATTTTTTGTATATCATCAATTGTTAAAAAACCTTTTATTCTAACATTACCATATTCCCATATTATATCACCTCCTTTTTTAACATAATTTATATTTTGATTAGTATCACCAAAACATTTATCAACATGAGCACCTTTCAATTTTTTAATACTCAAACGTATATGTTGTTTTAATTGTATAAATATATGTATATGTAAATGTCCTGTACTAGGTGCTTTTTCTTTACCTGCAATAGCATATGTTAAACTATGGAGCGTTAATAAATAATCTTTTAATTCTTCAAATTTTTCTATTTGATTTAATGTTATTAAAAATGATGATGATTTTCTCGTTTGAGTATTTTTTTTATGCTCCATAGTTTTATATAAATATATTTTTAATTTTATATTAAATATTTTATTTTTAATAAACTAATTTTCAATTAATTTCTATTTTTTTTCAACTATATAAATACAAAAAACTATTAAAAAATTGTATATAAAATAATATATATTTACCTATTATATTATTCAAAAATATAATCAAATATATATTAAATAACACAAAAACCCTTTGACCTACCCCCCCTGGGCCTAACTAATGTTTATAGGGTCAGTGATTTTTTTTGAATTTACTCATTATACTTTTTATTTCATTTTTTTCATTTTTTTACATTTTACATCACATTTTTTTAAAAATGCAGAAAAATTTTTTGACCCCCTGTGGTGGGTAATACTTAGAGCATGTCCACCACAGGGGGCTAAAAAATTTTTCTATTCATTTTGAATGAAAAATGAAAATCGTGTTCTAGAAATTTCTAAAAAAAATATATAATAAAATTTCTATAAAAAATTTACAATGAAAAATTTTTTCAAAAAATTTCAAAAATTTTGAAAATTTTTTTCATGAAATTTTTTTGCTTCGTATTAAAGTACTTTTGTTTTAAAATTAAATCCTATAGAAAATAAAATTAAGTAAAAGTATATTAATATGAAATAAAAATATAGACATTTTCTGAATACCCTAAAATTTTTGAAATTTCATGTATAGTTATTCATGAAATTTTGATTTTCATTCAAAATCTATAAAAAAAATAATGAAAAATTATATAGAAATTTTTTATAATTAAATAATAAAAATTAATAATTATTTATTTATTTTTATTTAACATTATCCTGTTTTGCAAATTCTATTAAATCATCACCCATTTCAGCTAACATTTTATTAAAATTACGTAATCTAATACGAATTCCTTTTTTAGTTGGGATACTACTTTCAGTATAAGCCCTTAAATCAATATATACACCTAATTTGTTTTTTAAAACTTGTGCTTTTACATTATGTGATCCCATTAACTTCACTTCCTTTAATACTTCTGATGCTGGATATGGTTCACTAAATCTTTTTTTACCACTAAATTTAGCATTTTCATCATTTTGTGGTTTAAAAAATTTCTTAAATGTTGGGTTCATTCTCTTAAATTGAAATTAAAAAAATTAAACACTTTTTATATCATATAATAAAAAAATAGAAATTAAACTATGAAAAATAATTAAAAAAACATAGAAATTAAAAGATACCAAATATAATAATATAATAATATAAAGGTGGGGATTATATATTCTTATTAAAAATAATTTGTTTACTTAAAAACATCAATCCCCATATGTATTTTTTCCAAAAAGATATTTTAATAATATTATTAAATTATAATAATTAAAAAGATACGGTTTTTAATAATATTATTAAAATCAAGAAAAAATACATATATCTTATAATTTAAATATGGAGATTAAGATTTTATAATCCCTAGATTCATTATAAAAAATTATTTTTTAATCAACATTTTATGTATACCTATACACAAAATGTTTATCATAAATTAAACAAATAATTTATCATAAACAATATTAATTTTAGTTTGTATAATGTTTTTTATAGTTAATGTTATATTATTTATTGTTTATCTATATTAATATCAACATCAATTTGCGTATCAATACAAGGTAATTCATCATCTAAAGTAGGTGCAGCTTGTTCTTCTTCAGGTTTTATCTTTAATACATCTATAGTATGTCCTATTTCTGTATATAATCCTTTTAAATCTTTATGAAATCTTAATACTTCAGCACTACTAGTTATTAATAAACCACATCTAGGACATAAATCTTGTGATTCTATTTCGTAATGTCCTCTTCTACGATATAATTTTAATATACCATATGGAATAAGAATATATGTACGAAGATAATCTCTTTTTGGTTTTTTTGATTTTATATATTTACCTTTACCCATTTTATATAATATTAAAATATATATTTTATATAAATATATTAATTAATTAATTAATTTCTATTTATTTATAATACATCATATTTTAATATGGGGATTATAGAGAATAAATAAGGATTAAGTATTAATATAATCCCCATAATCCCCCATTCCCAAAACATAAACCTATTTTTTAATAATATTTTATAATAAATATCTTTTTTTAATTAATAAAAAAATAAATTAAAATTTATATAATAATTACTCAGGTTTAGGGGTTTCCATATTATCAGATTTTTCAATTTTAGATGCTATATCACTACAAGGTTGATCTAATTCTTTAGGTGTTTCAAAAGATTTAATTGATTTCTCTTTTTC
>Ga0247608_10003588_pt1 | contig 18003 bp, 10 predicted proteins | sample 176DNAGHGlowgp2_FD_193490 | JGI IMG/M metagenome (GOLD analysis project Ga0247608, IMG submission 193490) | Sheep rumen microbial communities from Palmerston North, Manawatu-Wanganui, New Zealand - 1766 DNA GHGlow gp2 | ecosystem: Host-associated > Mammals > Digestive system > Stomach > Rumen ... | reverse complement strand
GAAACCACACGCGCAGCTGCTCTGCAGCTTTCTGCGCATAGCGCTCGTCGCCACTGAAATACCAGGCCAAGGATAGCGTCGTCACACCCGTTGCCATCTTCTGCAACCTGACGCGGTCGAGTTTCTCCAGTTCTGGATTCGACACACCGTCACGACTGACGTATGGCAGCCCGTCGGCCTTGGTCGTGTCGGGCCAGAAATAGCGGCTCAGACTCAGGTAGTCGTGTTTGTCGCCACTGACGGCCGTCTGCTCCTTCATCATCACGGAGAGGGGTTCCTGCCGCATGCAGTCGTCTGCATCCGCCAACAGCCGCTGATAGGCCGTAGCATAGGCTGGCATCGCCAGCGACTCCTTCACTCGGGCGAGGTGCGCCCTGTCCCAGATGGACTGCGCACCCGCCGTTGTTACGTATGATAATAGCAAGCAGATTACAACGAATGATTTCTTCATATTTGACTTTTTAATCGATTGTTACTTTCACCATATAGTTGACGGTAATACAGCGCACCTCGTACTGATCGGTCTTGTTGTTCGGCACGTAGTACTGGGTGTCATCATCCTTGGTACCACCGTTGGAGATGCGGAGTTTACCGTCCTGATCGACGTCCTTCGGGTCGAAGGTCATAAGCGTCACATCTCCCTTGCTGCCGTTGAGTGCCTTCACAAAGATGCTCTGGCGGCGATGGTTCTTAGTGGCATCAGGCGAGCGTAGGTCCCAGGTCAGTGTATAACCGCCACGACTGTTCTGCTGCAACACGTTACCGCTGGCATCGACAATCTGGAAATCCGTTCCTGGTACCAGTTTCGTATCGACATATACAAAGGCATCGGCATCAAACGAGCGCGTACCCTCGCACCACAACTGTACAGGCACCTCCTGCTGGCTGCCTTGAGCCACGCTATAGGCCTTATCGTTATTGCTCTTGGGCCCCCAGTCGGCAAATGCCACGATAAACACATTCTGATACTCGGGGTTGTCGTTGCCCCACTCATCATTACTGCACGAGGTCAGGGTCATCAGACCGAGCACTATCGCCAGCGTGAACTTATTGATATAACGTTTCATATCCATATCTTATTATATATTACTCCCTTTTCACTATTCACTATTCACTTTTCACTTTTCCCTTATTACCACCCCGGGTTCTGCTTGACATTGCCCTCCGATGTAGCAATCTCATAGGTGGGAATAGGATAATAATAGTCCTTACCTGCATCGAAGTTGCGGTTGCCAGACTCCTCGATAACGTAGATCCCCTCCTGGTCGGCCACCTTCTTGCCATTAAACATACCGTCAGGACCTGTCAGTCGTCCTTCAAGGTTCTCGCGCGGTGTACTCAGTTTGTCGGCCTCGTTGTATTTCAATCCGAGCATCGTCTGAGGCAGCACCTTCTCAGCTATCTTCCAGCGGATGATGTCATTATAGCGCAGGTTTTCATCGATGAACTCCACAAGACGCTCACGACGAATCTCATCAAGCATGTTCAGCCCGTTGGCTGCGACAAAGTCATTGGTCAGCCTCACATCAAAACCTGCACGAGCACGAACCTTATTGATGGTAGCATCGAGTTGGGCATCTGAGATCTGACCGTTGTATTCATACAGGGCTTCGGCATAGGAGATCAGGATCTCGGCATAGCGGATGATCATCTTGTCGACAGTTTCCTTGTTCACGGTGTTCCACTCGTCGAGCATGAAACCTTTCTTGATGCCATAGCCGTTGCCGTGCTGGTTGCCAAAGGGCATATAACCTGCCTTGTAAGCGACCTCGTCCTTCTGATAGAGCGTCATCGCCATACGGGGATCACGGTTCAGGAACACGTCGTTGTGCATGGTCTCCTCGACCTTCAAGGCCGTTTTCTCACGCGGCAGACCGTCAGCATAGAGGATCTGGTCGATAGTCTGGCGCGTCACGCTGACCGCATTCTCCAGTCCACGTGAATTGTTATGCACAATCACACCACTACTGCCGTTAGGACCATAGACCTTCACAAACACATTCTCCTTGTTCTGACGTCCTTCACCATCAAAATAGAAGAGTTTCTGGAAATCCGGATAAAGGTCGTGCTTACCACCGTTGATCAGGCGCTCAGCAGCATCGAGGCTCACTTTCAGATGAAGCTTGGCATCACTGCCCAACGCATGGTATTTCGAGAAAGTACCTTCATATAGTCCGATGCGCACCAGCATGCCCTGAGCGGCACTCTTGGATACACGCCCCCAGTCGGCATCGCTCTTTACTTGGTCGATGTCGGGGAGGTTCTCCTCAGCGAACTGCAGGTCACTGTAACATTGCTGGATGACCTCGGCACGCGGTGTACGGGCCATCTTGATATCGGGATCACTGGTGGAGTCAAAGGCTTTCAGGATCAATGGCACGTCACCGTATTTCTTGACAAGGTCGAAGTAATGATAGGCACGGAAGAAACGCGCCTCTGCCACCCAACGGTTCTTCTGGGCATCGGCCAACGGCGCAGCCTCGCCCTTGGCGATGATATTGTTGCAGACAGCGATCTTCTGATAGGGCTGCGTCCACTCGCCACTGGTGGCAGGAACACTCCAGTTGCCACTCGAGGTAGAGTTGGCTGCGGTTCCGATGATGTCGTCGGCACGGGTATCATGAGAGAAGCCCGGCAAATCGACATACAGTTTGTTGCATGCACCGCGCAGATCGGTCTCGCTCTTCCAGAAATTGTTATCCGCAAGCGTTGTCTCCGGCATCCGGTCCAACTCGCAACCGGTGAGCGATACCAGTCCACAGACCATGCCGACAGCGCAGATTGACTTGTATATATATCGTTTCATAATCTATTGTTCTTATGGTTTATAATGTTACATTCACTCCAAACGACCATGTACGGAAGAAAGGATAATAGTTGCGGCCCACGTTGTTACCCGACTCTGGGTCGAACACCTTCAGGATATCCGACTTCTCCCAGATGTCGTTACCGCTGACATAGACGCGCAGTTTCTGGATATAGCGCTTCTGGATGGGAATGGTATAGCCCAGAGTGATATTCTTCAGTCGCAGATAGGCTGCATTCTGTACCCATTTGTCGGAAGGCTGGAAGTTGTACATATCACCGTTGTAGTTGTACAGACGGGGCCAGTAGGCATCCTGATTATCCTCTGTCCAGTAGTCACGATGGATGGTCCAAGGCATCTGGTAAGTACGGCCGAAGGGAGCAATGGCCTCAGTGTCGATGAGCAGTTTGCGCTTCGCAACGCCCTGGAACATCATGGCAAAGTCGAATCCCTTCCACTGAGCCGAGAGGTTCAGACCGTAGAGATAGCGGCCGTTGGAGTCACCCAGGTTCACCAAGTCGCCGTGGTTCTCCTTCGTGCCGTCACCTGCACCCACCTGATGGTCGATGCTACCATTGGCATCTGGAAGTGAGAGATAACGCACATCACCACCACCGACCTTTCCGTCAGAGAACGACTTATAACCCGGATGAGCTTCCTTATACTGTTGGTACTCCTCCTTGCTCTTCCAGTAGCCGTCAGTGGTATAACCCCAGATAGTATTCAGCGCATAACCCTCCAGCAGACCGACGGTTCCTGCATAGATCACGTCGGCACCGTCATATTCCATCAGTTTGTTCTGCGAGTCGCTCAGGTTAAAGGCCACCTGATAGCTGAAGTCGCCAATGCGGTTGGCCCACTTGATCTCGAACTCCCACCCCCAGGTCTTCAGCTTACCTACATTGACAGCCGGGACACCGATACCAATCGTATGGGGCAACTGCAGGTTAGAGAGCATGTCATTGTTGTACTTCCAATAGTAGTCGAACGAAGCATTCAGTCGGCCGTTCAGCAGACCGAGATCCAGTCCGACGTTCGTGGTTTCGATGGTCTCCCAGGTCTTGTCCTTAGAGGCGAGGTTGGCCTGGTAGTAGCTCTTCTCTGTGACATAGGTAGCACCTTGTGAGATCGTTGGGATATAGTCGTAGAGTCCGAGCACAGCACCATTACCGAGCTGTCCCCACGATGCGCGTAATTTCAGGTTGCTCACCCAGTCGGCCTTGAACCATTTCTCTTGATTGATACGCCAAGCGGCACTGACAGAGGGGAAGGCCTTCCAGCGCTTTGAGGGCGCCAGTCGCGAACTGCCGTCGTAACGGATATTGGCCTCGATGAGATAGCGCTCGGCGAAGTTGTAGTTGATACGTCCGAAGTAGGACATCATGGACCAAGGCTGGATATTGTCACCCAGCGAGGTATTGGTGGCCTCGGCGGCATCATAGTAGTTGAACGAGAAGAAGTCGTTGGAGTTCATGTTGCGCGCTGTGGCGTCGAACTGGTCCTTGCGGTAGTTCTCGTAGCTGGCACCAGCAAGCAGCTTCACGTTGTGCTGGCGGATATCGAATTCGTAGTTTGCCGTAGCCTCAAACTGATCGTGGTAATCATTGTTCTTGACACGATACAGCGAGTTGGGATTGTTGGTCTGCTGACGGATGGTCTTGCCGTCCATGGCATACCAAGCCAACCAGCGACGCTCAGAACGGGCCGTATAGTAGCCTGCCCGACGGCTGGCACTCAGATTCAGACGGAGTCCCTTCACCAGATTCTGCACCGTCAGTTCACCCTTGCCGAGGAAAGCCTCATAGAGCGTCTCGTTAGTTCCGCCATTTTTCAGAATGTCGATGGGGTTCACCTGCAGGTCACCGCTATAAGGCTGTTCACTGTAGTTTGGTGTCTCTTCGGGCATCCACATCAACTGGCGCGCACGTGCACCGTACATAGTATTCAGAATGCTTCCTGCACCATTAGAAGGAGAAGTGCTCTTCTTTGACTGATACTGCACATTGACACCCAGACGCAGATACTTGTTCAGTTCGGCATTCACCTTGGCATGCAGGTTCACACGGGTATTGGAGTTGTCAGCGTACTTCAGCATACCATTCTTATAGAAATAGTTTCCACTGACGAAGTAGTTGATGCTTTTCGTTCCGCCAGAGACGGAGATGGAGTGGTTGGTCTGGTCACCGTGATCCTTGGTACCTTCGTCCACCCAGTTGGTAGCGGTAAACTGTTCCCAGCGACCATTATTATTGTTGGGATAATAGTTGAAGTTCGGATTAGCCACCCAGGTGGTCTTCTCCTTGTTCCATTCGTAGCTGCCACCCTGGTTGTAACGTCCCAGATTCAGCCACTGCTGCTCTTCCCATGCCGGCAGTCGCTCAGGCATATTACCCGGCGTGTTCACAGCATAATAGCCTGAATACGAAATCTTTGGTTTACCTTCGGAACCGCTCTTGGTAGTCACCAGCACAACACCCGAAGCCGCTCTTGCACCATAGATGGCACAGGCCGAAGCATCCTTCAGTACGGAGATACTCTCGATATCGTCAGCATTAAGCAGACCCAAGTCGCCTTCCACACCATCGATGAGCACTAGAGCCCCAGTTGCATTCACTGATGAGAAACCACGGATGCGAAGACCAGAAGTCTCACTACCTGGCTCACCACTCGAACGGAGCACGGCCACACCTGGCAGTTCGCCCTGCATGGCACTCAGCACATCACTGGAAGGCTTTGCAGCCAGTTTCTCACCATCGACAGCCGAGACGGCACCCGAGAGGTTCACCTTCTTCTGCGTGCCATAACCAACGACCACCACTTCCGTCAAGGTCTTGTCGTCTTCTTCCATCACGATCTCCCCAGAGGCTTTCGCTGCGGGCAGCGTCACATCCTTAAATCCCACGTAGGAGAATCGGATAGTAGCGCCCGACTTGACATGCTGCAACACGAAGTTACCATCAAGGTCGGTGACGACACCATTGCGGGTGCCCTGTTCCATCACACTTACACCAATCATAGGTTCGCGCGTCGACGCATCCACCACCGAACCCCTGACAGTCAGAGAGCCCTGTGCCCATGCTCCCGCACTCAGTAGGAGTAACAGACAGCCAACAACAAGCGGCTGCCAGATTCCAGTTGATAATGTTTTTAGTTTCATAAAGTACCTTTTTGTAATTAAACTTAAAAATTCGATGGCGCAAAGGTAGGGCTTTACCATTCACGAAACAAGTATTTCACTACATCACGATTACTATCAATCAAAAAACCAACTACATCAAGACTTTCTCACGTTATTTCGCTTTATATTCCATCCACATTTTACAAACCCATTGACACGCGGCAAACACCTAGTATTAAGACGGTTATACATTTTTCAACTTCCCAAAACCTCCACATAGCATGTTTGTTGTGTAGAAACGTATATGCTTTTTTCGTACCTTTGCTGCAAAATAAACAATAATGAAAACTGATATCAAACTATTCTTACTGACACTAACAGCCTTCTTATCAACCTTAACCGTAGAAGGCAAACAGAAAGTTGTTGTCTTAGCAGAACTTGGTGGTCAACATGAGGCTTTTACACAGAAAGGACTGGAATGGCTTCACGAGAAGGCCGCTAAAATGGACTTTGACCTCATTGAGGTGAATGATTGTAGCCTATTGGGGGCCAATACGATTTCGCAGTCTGACCTGATTATCCAACTGAACTATCCGCCATATACGTGGAGTGATATAGCGGCAAAAGAGTTCGAGCAATGTATTGACGAAGGGACGGTCAGTTGGATTGGCTTTCATCACGCTTCTCTGTTGGGTGAGTTTGATGGCTACGGGATGTGGCAGTGGTTCAGCGATTTTCTTGGTGGCATACGATTCCAAAACTATATTGCGGAAAAAGCCGATGGAGAAGTCATTGTAGAAGATGCTGGTCATCCTGTTATGAATGGCGTTAATCCCCGATTTATAATCCGCGACGATGAGTGGTATACATATAATAGGAGCCCGCGCCCGAATGCGCATGTATTGGCAAGCGTTGACGAACAATCTTATTCACCTGCCTCTTCTGTAATAATGGGCGACCATCCCGTGATCTGGACAAATCTTGAAAAACCATCCCGTAATATCTATTTCCAAATCGGGCACAGTGCATCGTTATTCGACAATCCTGACTTCATACGGATGTTTGAGAATGCTATCTGCTGGGGACTTCATCGACTGATGCCACTCGACAAGGCTCATGCTCTTGAGAAGGCAATGACAGAAAAGGCTATTCTGAAGAAGCGTCCTTTACCCATGGAAGGCTGGCTGCACGAAGGCTTAGGGACACATCGTGCGATGGGGTCTGTTCTAGAAATGTCAATGCCGCTCCATACTGGCAAACGGGCAAAAGGGCCGGAAGGGGATGCCGACTATGCCATTTATGGCACTTGTGCGATTTCACTTCCACTTGGTGGACAGGATCTTGAGCCATACAATCGACTGTCGTTTGATATCCGAACCGACCTTGATGCGGGTGTGGCTAACATCAATGTAGTGTTAGCAAACAAGCCTTCTGGCCAGTTAGGAGCCCATTTAGTCAACATACAAAACCAGCAGTGGGAACATGTGGTCTATCAGATTGACGAACTGGCGCGTCATCATGTCCAGGCACTCCGACTTTATGTTGATCTCAAAGGCAAAAACATTTCAAGACACGATACCGTCAGATATTTTATCAGGAATCTTCAGTTGGAACAAGTGGGACAGCCGGAAGCCTGGCACGGATGGCAGACTGCACCTGACCGAATAGCCTATTCTATGTCTGGTTATCTGACGGAAGGGACAAAGACTGCTGTTGTCGCTTCACCAAGGAGCCGTCGCTTCTGCCTCATAGATGAACTGACGCGCAAGGTCGTTTACGAAGGGCAGACCTCATCTATGCCCACCACACTTGATGTCCAACTGCAAATTCTCGATTTCTCCGATTTCAAGACAGAAGGTACGTATCACCTGGAATGTGACACACTATCTACAGCACCATTCCTGATCAGCAGAAATGCCATGGCTGGTACAGAGTGGAAGATTCTCAACTTCATCTATGGCCAACGCTGCGGATGGGAGGTCGAAGGTATTCACGGCAGATGCCATACGGATGTATTCTGTGATCATGAAGGCAAGCACTATACCTATGGAGGGGGCTGGCATGATGCGGGCGACTTGTCTCAACAGACGCTCCAAACGGGGGATGTGACCTTTGCCTTGCTCGAAGCATATCGTAAAAGAAAAGACATGGCCCCCCAGTTGGCCCGTCAGATGTTGAATGAGGCCAGACACGGACTTGACCAGATGCTCCGTTGCAGATTGGGTAATGGATGGCATGCCAGTAGTATCGGACTGCTCCATTGGACGGATGGTGTCGTGGGGACGGAGGATGATATTCATTCGGTGCGCAAGCAGAATCTGGCTTTTGACAATTTCCTTTATGCGGCTTACGAAGCCTATGCAGCGCGGCTATTGGGCGATACCACATTGCGAAAGGCGGCCATAGAGGATTTCAGCTACGCCTGCGGTAAATTCGAGCGCGACGGGATAGATACCTTTAAGATAACGATGGAGCACAGCTATAACACCTCTGACGCCACATTTATGGCAGCAGCATCCTGGTCGGCATCAATGCTCTATGAACTGACAGGAGACAGAGGCTATGCGGAAAAAGCCGCGCAATACATCGTTTATATGCTCGATTGTCAAGAGCGGGAAGGCGGTTTTGCCGGTTATTTCTATCGTGACACGTCGCGCCGTTCCATCATCCATTACATCCATCAGTCACGGGAACAGTTGCCGGTTCAGGCACTTGTCGCTCTTTGTGAGAGCCAGCCTCTTCATCCAGACTTTGAACGATGGCATCATGCCATCCGTCTCTACGGGAACTATCTGAAAAGCATCGCCCGCTATACACAGCCATACGGCATGATTCCCAGCGGGATCTATCAGACAGACGAGTATTTGGATGAGGACGGCTTCAATCGTTTGCATCTTTGGGCTCCTGCAAATGCTCACGACCTTTATGTCCAACAGCTGAAAGAGGGGGTCAGAATCGATGACCGACACTATATTCGCCGCTTCCCCGTATGGTTTAGTATCTTTAACGGCAACGAGGCCATCATTCTTACGTCTGGGAAAGCGGCTGCTATTTGTGGCAATTACCTTCACGATGAACAATTGTTGGACATCGGACGCGAACAACTCTATTGGACGGTCGGCAAAAACCCCTTTTGCCAGTCACTGATCTATGGCGAAGGTCACAGATTCCCTTCTATGGACAATTTCTCTTCTGGCGAGATCATGGGTGAGATTCCTGTTGGCATACGCTCATACGGGAATACGGATGTGCCCTACTGGCCTATGACGAATAATGCATGTTATAAGGAGGTCTGGATGACCTCGGCAGGGAAATGGTTATCACTTTTGGCAGAATACTAGGATATGATACTGACACTAAGCCTTTTAATAAACATATTGTTGATCGTCGGCATCTGCTTGATATACTTCAGGAGCCGTCACCAACATACGCATAGACATAAAATCATGTTCGTCGGTATGGATCTACAGACCCGGCAGGATCTTACCCAGAATCTTCATAAAGACTACGAACTGGAATTCGTCTCCGACAGCATGACTGCACCCGAACTGGCAAAGCGGGATAGTCCTGTTTTGATCATTTCAGAGTTTCTGATGCCTGGCATGAGTGGAGAGGAACTTTGTCAAGCCCTGAAAATGGATGTCTCAACAGGTCACATCCCCGTCATGTTCCTGACGTCTTTATCTCATAGAGCCGATATCGTGCATGGACTTGAAGCTGGTGCGCAGGACTTTATGGTCAAACCATACGACATTCATACGCTGAAGACAAGAATTAAGGACTTAATCAGTCAGTCTGTTTCCGGAGAGTCTGTTGAAAAAGGACCTTATGCTGGGATTGAGCAGCCATCAGAAAGTGATATGGAGTTTAAGTGTAAGCTGGATGGTATCATAAAGAAGCATCTCTGCGACGCTGCGTTCTCTATCAAGGATATTAGCAGCGAATTAGGTATGAGCCGTACAGCAACCTTCACGCGCATTAAGTCGGTGACCGGCCATAGCCCAAATGACTATTTGAGACTCTGCAGGCTCACCGAGGGAAAACTGTTGATTGAAGCCCGACAATGGACGATCGCCGAGGTCGCAGTAAAGGTGGGCTATAATGATCCAAAGTATTTTAGCACCAGTTTTAAGAAGCAGTTTGGAATATCTCCCAGTAAAATATAAATCAACTAATCATTAAAAATATATCATTATGGAGACTTATTTAGGCCTGGATATGGGCGGAACAAAACTTCTGATTGGGGAAGTTGACTCTCATGGAAATATCTATAAATACAAACGCTATGATACTGGTTATTTCAACCAGCAGGCAATGGTTGATATCGTACAGCGGTCGATGGATGACTATATCCACTCTGTCGGTTGGCAGGCCGGAAAGCCGAAGGCCATTGGCATCGGTCTCATCGGGCGGGTGGACTACGAACAGGGTATATGGCAGCAGATAGACCCTGAGCGTACCAATCCGATACCATTGGCACAGGTTATCTCTGATCAGTTTGGTATCCCTTGTAAGATTGACAATGATGTGAAAAGTGCCACTCGGGCAGAAATGAGATGGGGCATCGGACTGGACAGCTCGAACTTCCTCTATATCAATGTAGGAACTGGCATCGCTGCAGGCATGGTGATCAATGGGCAGTTGATAAGGGGTTGTCATTTTAATGCGGGTGAGGTCGGACACGTACGAGTCGGAGTCCCCGTCGGCGTGAAATGTTCATGCGGCCGTATCGACTGTGTCGAATCTATTGCCTCTGGAATCGGGTTCGACAGGTGTGCGCGTTTGTTGAGCGACAAATACCAGACATCGTTGCATATCCCCAATGTAGGTGGAGAACGAGTGTCTGTCAAGGAGGTATTCCAATTGTACGAGCAAGAAGACCCGCTTTGCCGTGTCTTGGTGAATCAAGCGGCAGAGGCTCTTGCCAACTTGATCATGAATCTGGTGAGGATGACCGACCCTGACACGGTTGTACTGGGAGGCGGTGTCGTTGCCGATGGTTTCATATTGGAACTCGTGGAGAATTATCTACATCCTGTGACGATGCGATTTGTCAAGAATGGGGTGGTATTGACGAAACTGAATCCTGAGTTTGCAGGGTTGTTAGGGGCTGCGGCAATAGCGATAGATTAAGAAGTACATATATGGAAAAGATTACAATAGCAAAGACTGAGACGGAATTCGACGAGAAGGCCTCATGGTACATCATTGGACAGATCTGTGGCAAGCCCAATAGCGTCATCGGGTTGTCAACAGGTCGTACAACAGGCAATATGCACAGGCTGGTAGTCAAGCAATACAAACAGCAGCCTTTTAATGTCAGTCGCATTACCTTTTTCGGTTTAGATGAGGTGATGAATGTCCCTCAGGAATATGCGGGGGCATGTTATACCATGCTAAAAACAGAGATTATCGACGGACTTGGTATTGATGATAGGCATTTCCTGATGTTGCCAACCAAGAGTGATAACTGGGAGCGCGACTGCCAGCGTTTCCGACAAGAACTGCAACGACGAGGCGGCATCGATCTGCTCATCTTAGGCTTGGGTGAGAATGGACATTTAGGTTTCAATCAACCTGGGACTCCGTTTGAAAGTGAAGCATGGACCAGCAGGATGAATCCTGAACTCGAACAGCGCATTCGTCATGAGACGCATACGCCAGCGGATGTGTCTCTCGGTGGCGTGACTTTAGGCATCAAGGATATCATGCATGCCAGGAAAATTGTTCTTGTTGCCAAAGGAAAGAACAAGGCCGAAATGGTGAAGCAGATGCTTCTCGGTCCGATTACCACCGACATCCCAGCCTCAGTGCTCCAACTGCATCCTAATTGTGACATCTTGCTTGATGCTGATGCGGCCAGTTTAATAAACGTATAATCAACCAAACACCAACACATTATGAATAAACAAGTTAACACGCAGAGCAATTATATAGGTCCTTTCCTGACGATGGTGTTCTTGTTCCTGATTGTCGGCTTCTTAACGACTGCCAATGGTCAGTTCCAAGGTCCTTTGAAAGCTGCTTTCCTGGCAGATGCAGGGCAGTTGAAGAATACACTGGCGACACTGATAACCTTTTCTTGGTTCTTAGCCTATCCTGTTTGTGGAAACATCGGTTCTCAATGGATCAGCAAATATGGTTATAAGGGCACGCTCATTCGCGGACTTCTGGTGATGATCATAGGACTGTCACTATTCTTCCTGTCTTCCAGCTTTACCGTTTTGTATCCTGAATCTCATCTGGATTTGGCCAGTTCCAAGGTTCCCACAGGATTCTTAATATTTCTATGCGGTTCCTTTGTAGTAGGAGCATCTGCCACAATCCTGCAGGTTGTCATCAATCCTTATCTGACTGCTTGTCAGGTACGTGGTACTCAGCCGATTCAGCGTATGGCAATCGGTGGTACGGCAAATTCTGTCGGCACAACGGTTGCGCCATATTTCGTTTCTGGCATCATGTTCGGTGGTTTGGCCATGGAGGATGTGCAGATAGGACAGCTGATGCTACCCTTTGTCATGTTGATGATGGTCGTAGCTATCGTCATCTTTGTCTTGATGAGACTCTCTTTGCCCGACATTCTGGAGACACGGAGTGAGACAGGTGAAAAAGCCGAGCATGACAAGAGTGTATGGTCATTCCGACACCTCACTTTAGGCGTCATTGCGATATTTTTCTATGTCGGCTGTGAGGTCTGTATCGGCACCAATATCAATCTATTTGTCTTAGAAGACCTGGGTATGGAGATTTCCACCATCACACTGATGGCAACACTCTATTGGGGAGGACTGTTGGTCGGCCGCTTGGCAGGAAGTAGCCTAAGCACTATCTCGCCACGTAGTCAACTGACATTTACGACCATCTGCGCCGCTTGTCTGGTACTGATTGCCATGATCGTGAACAACCCTTGGATTTTAGTGGCTGTCGGTCTGTTCCACAGCATCATGTGGGGAGCTATCTTTACTTTGTCTGTTGCCCATTTGGGTAAATATACAGCAAAAGCTTCGGGCGTATTTATGATTGGCGTCATCGGAGGAGCCATTCTGCCACTTCTTCAGGGCATGATGGCCGATTGGATGGGGTGTTGGCGATGGTCATGGAGCCTGGTCTTCATCGGCGAACTGGTGATGCTGTCTTATGCTTTGGTCGGTTCAAAGGTCATTCAGCAAGCTGAGTAAGCAGTAAAAGGTTTACTTTCGCCAACAAAAGGTTTAATAGAAGACAAATCTTTGGCTCTTGGCGTATTTTGGAATGTATTTGTCATTTTTTCAACCTCCCTTTTTGGTATTATCAATACCTTTGCAACATGATTAAAAACCTATTAATATCTTAACTATCACAATGAAAATTCTTAGGACTATTATCGTATTGATGCTGACAGCAGTGGGACTTTCTCTTGCAGCCCAGACTACAGATGAATATCCCGCAAGTTATGCTAAGGCACCTCGTTTTAAGGCGCTGCTCTGCTACGATCCTGCAGCAGAAGAAGCACACGTACAGTTTGATGAGCAAGCCATTCGCTTCTTCCACAAACTCTCATACGGTGAAGGTTATATCCTTGACATAACGACGAATTTTGGAGAATATGCAGGACGTCTTGATCAGTACAGTGTTATTATAATGTGTAATTACAGCATTCATGATGCCAGTCAGCGCAAGGCTTTTGAGACCTACATGGAAAACGGAGGTGGCTGGATGGGATTCCATGCCTCTGCTTATAATGACCGGGATACCAAGTGGCCATGGTTTAACAAGTTCCTTGGTTGTGGGGAGTTCTTGTGCAACCAATGGCCTCCGCAGCCGGCACTCGTCGATATCGAGACCGCCGATCACGTTGTTACACGCACGCTGCCCAGCAGTTATATAACCCCGGCTTCGGAGTACTACCAATGGCAGCCCTCGCCCCGCAAGGACAAGGACGTGGAAATACTTATCTCCATCTCACCGAAGATGTATCCCTTCGGCATCAAGGACATCGTGAAAAGGGGCGACTTCCCGATCGTCTGGACTAACAAGAACTACCGCATGATCTACTTGAACATGGGCCACGGTGACGAAAGTTTCACCGATGCCACTCAGAATCTGCTTTTCACCAATGCGTTCCGATGGGTGGTAAGCAGTGACCCGAAAGTGGATCTGGGCATCAATCGATAACTTATTATTCACGAAACAGATATTATTCATTACTAATGGGAAAGTTATGCAAACTGAGTCTCCTCTTGATGGCCTTGTCACTGAGAGGAGTATGCTTCGCGCAAGCTTTAATTGATGTGCGAGGTTGTGTTACTGACGAGCAGAACGAACCGATTATCGGAGCCACTGTGCAAACCAAAGACAAGTCGAAAGGCACGGTGACAGATGTCGGTGGCAATTACCACTTGTCGGGAGTTCCCAAGGGTACTACCTTGGTCTTCTCTTATGTCGGCTACAAGCCTGTGGAAAAGAAGGCGACATCGGGTTCGCTCAATGTTGTTCTGGTATCGGGCAATGAGATGCTGAACGAACTGGTCGTCATCGGCTATGGCCAACAGCGCAAGGTGACATTGACGGGCTCTGTCTCGAATGTGAGTGGAAAGGAACTGCTCAAGTCGCCAGCCGCCTCACTTGGCAATGCCCTTTCGGGCAAGTTGCCAGGTCTGCAGTCGGTGCAATATACGGGTGTCCCTGGCGGCGACGACCCTGTCATCCGCATCCGTGGTATCGGTTCTTTCAATAGTGCCGAACCACTGGTACTGGTGGATGGCGTGGAACGTGAGTTCAGCCAAATTGACCCGAACGAGGTGCAGGATATCTCCATTCTGAAGGATGCTTCTGCTACGGCAGTCTTCGGTGTGCGTGGTGCCAATGGTGTCATTCTCGTTACGACTCGTCGCGGTGAGATTGGCAAGCCCACCATCTCACTGACGGCTTCGGCTGGTCTGCAACAGATTTCCAGATTCCTCGAACCGGCCAGCTCCTATGAATACGCTACGGCCTACAACCATGCCCAGGAAGTGGAAGGAGTGGCCGAAGACGGATGGAAATTCTCGAAGGAAGCCATCGAGCACTGGAAGAATATGGATATGCCCACCGTCTATCCAAACACCAACTGGTTTACATATCTGATGAACGACCATGCCTGGCAGGAACAGTATAACATCAATGTGTCGGGTGGTACAGAACGTGCCCGCTATTTCGTCTCTGTCGGTATGCTCAATCAGAACGGACTGTTCAAGACCTTCGACCAAGGCGAAGACGCCAACTTCAAATACCGCCGTTATAACTTCCGTGCCAATCTGGATGTTGATTTGTCGAGCCTGAGCACGCTTTCCATCGGTATCGGCGGACGCGTTGGCCGTCGCAACTCCATTGGCAATGGTGAGTACAACGGTCAGTCGGGTGTCTTTGGTGTCGAGGGACTTCTCAACAATGGTACGCCCATGTCGGGCTACGGTCTCGACGACCAAGGACGTCGCATCGTCTCCGATCCCGACCTGGTGGGTGCGGTAGGTTCCGATGGTCTCGGCTTGATCTACGAACATGGTTATACCACCCAGCGTCAGAGTGTCGTGAACCTCGACCTTCAGTACAAACTTAAACTCGACTTTATTACCAAAGGACTCGATTTCCGTATCAAGGGATCCTATAACTCTGACTATACACAGCAAAAGGCACGCACCACAGGCGGCGGTATCAGTTACAAGGCTACTATCGCCAAAGGGGAATTCAATGACGACGGTTCTCCGAAGATTGTCTATGTCCGTCAGGGCGACTCGTGGCCTCTGGGTTACGACGAGGCAAAATGGGGCGGCAGAAACTGGTATGCTGAAGCAAGTCTGAACTACGCCCGCAAGTTTGGCGACCATAATGTCGGCGGACTCGTTCTGTATAACGAATCCAAGAACTACTATCCTGGCGGCGTGTATAATTCCATCCCCCGTGGTTATGTGGGCATGGTGGGACGCGTCACCTACGACTACCAGACCAAGTATATGATTGACCTCAACATGGGTTACAATGGATCGGAGAACTTTGCCAAGGGCAAGCGTTTCGGTTTCTTCCCGTCGGCTTCTCTCGGTTGGATTGTTTCTTCCGAGAAATTCTGGGAGCCCATCCGTAGCGTTGTTTCTTATTTCAAGATTCGCGGCTCTATCGGAAAGGTCGGTAATGACCAAGGAATCGGCCGTTTCCTCTATCTGCCTGGCACATGGCAGTTCTACACAAACAACGGTGGTGCGTGGTGGACCAACGACCGTACAGGTAACTTCGGTATTAACAACGGCTCGTTCATGTCTGGCGCACGCGAATCGACGAATGGTAACCCTGATGTCACCTGGGAAACAGCCACCAAGCAGAACTATGGTTTCGACGTTCACTTCTTCGGCGATCGCCTGAGTTTCGGTTTAGACCTCTTCTGGGAAGACCGTAAGGACATCCTTGTTTCCAACGAGACAACCATTGCAGGCATTTCGGCCCTCAAACCAAACTCCATCAATTTTGGCCGCGTCAAGAACCACGGCTATGAGATTACCATGCGCTGGGCTGACAAGATTGGTAACGTGAACTACTCCATTGCACCTACCTTTGCCTTCGCTCGCAACGAGATTGTCGAGATGGCTGAGGTGAAGAAGGAATTCCCCCACATGTACCAGACGGGGCATCCCGTAGGTCAGCCTTTCGGCTACGAGTTCTTTGAGTTCTATGTCCCTGGCCAGACTGAGCAGCATTACAAGGAGGCATATGGTGTTGACATGCCTGACCAGCAGATCACCCTGCGCCCCGGCGACAGCGTGTTCTGCGACCTGACAGGCGATGGCAAGGTGGATGCCAACGACGTGCATGCCATCGGCTACAGCGACATTCCAGAATACACTGGCAGCGTCAACGCAACACTCAATTGGAAAGGCCTTGACTTCTCCATGACATGGGTGGGAGCCACCAACGTCAACCGTCAACTCAGCTCATTCTACACCCCGGCCTTTGGTACCGGCAACCAGTCGATGCTCAACAAATGGGTCTATGACAATTCCTGGACCGAGGACAACCCGGGGGCCATCCTGCCACGTATCTCACTTGAGAAATCGGCACGCGAACATAACGGTGCACTCTCGTCGCCGTGGATGGTGGATGCCTCGTATATCCGACTGAAGAACGTTGAAATCGGCTACACGTTCCGCATACCCGGTGTGCCCATCAACAGCATCCGTGTGTATGCCAATGGCTACAACCTTCTGACCTTCACCAGTTTCAAGGCCAACGACCCGGAGGCGCAGGCCGGCTATGGCAGCACGCGTTATCCTATGACCCGTGTCTATAACTTCGGTATCAACTTTAACTTCTAACATTCAAGACAATGGATTATATCAAGAAACTCAAAATAAAGACGGCTGCCACGCTATGTGCAGCTGCTGCCACGATGGCCATGGGTTCGCTGACTTCCTGCGTCGATGAGATAAACGTCGGAAATGGCTTTCTCGACAAGCAGCCAGGTGTCGATGTGACCATGGACACCATCTTCGTGAAGGGAGAGAGCGCAAAGCGATTCCTCTGGCACATGTACGGTGCCATGCACAACCCGTTCACCTATACAGGTGCAGTCTGGTATTCCCACCCCGATGCCCTTACAGACATCTGCCAGTCATACTGCGGATGGCACAATCTAGGCAAGTATTACGGCGGTGACCTCACAGAGACCGACCAGGACAACGGCGGTTTCGTCAAGTTCCCCTTCATAGCCAACGGCGACGGCAATGCCCGTGCAGGCATCTGGCGTACGATCCGTGAGGGATGGATATTCATTGAGAACATCGACCGCGTGCCCGATCTGAGCGAATCGGAGAAGAGCCAGCTCCGCGGTGAGGTGTATGTCATCATGGCATCGCGCTATCTCGATGCATTCCGCAACTTCGGCGGACTGCCAAAGGTAGATCGCTCCTATGAGGCTGCCGATATCGTGGATGGCAAGCGCATGAGTGTCGTTGAGACTGCAGAATTCATCGACAAGCTTATTCAGGCCGCCATCGATGAACCGGGACTTCCCTTCTATGTGCAGGATCAGGCTTCCAACTCTGGTCGTCTGACCAAAGGTTCGGCTTACGGC
>Ga0247608_10003587_pt1 | contig 18016 bp, 20 predicted proteins | sample 176DNAGHGlowgp2_FD_193490 | JGI IMG/M metagenome (GOLD analysis project Ga0247608, IMG submission 193490) | Sheep rumen microbial communities from Palmerston North, Manawatu-Wanganui, New Zealand - 1766 DNA GHGlow gp2 | ecosystem: Host-associated > Mammals > Digestive system > Stomach > Rumen ... | reverse complement strand
CTTTCTCCTTGAGCACGGCCTGGGCCTGGAAGATGGTGAGCACGCAGAGCAGGACGAATACGAATATTTTCTTCATTTTTTTGTCGATTTTTGAGGCGGCAAAAATACAAAATTAATGGTTTGTTAAAGGTTATTGGTTATGGGTTATTGGTTATTGAAGCTGCCCTTGCGAGTCACAGTTTCTGTTTGGCCGGTCAAGGCATCGCCTTAATGTTAGTGTGGTGGTTTTCAGAATTGCGTGTTGTTTCCGGTTGGGGAGGGAGGCCAAACGGAATGGTGCATTTGCTGTTCGTTTCTGCTTGCTCTTGCGGGTTGTGCGGGTTGCGATGCGCGTGAAGAAGCCGGTTTGCTCCTCGGTCTTGCTGATCCGTTGTTCTTGTCGGATGTTGTTGTCGGGTTGGTAAAGGATTTCATCCTTATATAGACATTAATTTTTTCATTTCATCTTCATCGGGGAGCAGTTCCATCAGTTTCTTCTGTCCTGCTTGGTATGTGGCGACACCCATAGGACGCTGGTAATCCTGAAGAACATACTCAACAAATGTTTTGTCGGCATCTTTGCAAAGGATAATGCCAACAGGAGGGTTTTCTCCCTTAAGCTTTTCGTCGTCATCCAAAACATGAAGGTAATGAGATAGTTGTCCTAGATAAGCAGGCTTGAAAGTCCCTTTTTTCAGTTCCACCACAACCAGTGAACGCAGAATCCTGTTGAAGAATAGCAGATCCACCCAATGGTCGTGCCCCAATTTGTCGTAATGAACTTGACATCCAATGTATGCAAAACCTTTTCCAAAAGTCATGATAAAGTTTCGCATGTTATGGACGATCTCGTTTTCAAGAACTCGCTCATCAATGTCCTCTTCTCTCTGACCCAATTGCTCTGTATTGATAAAATCCAGTAAGTAGGAATCTTTGAACATCTGAATGGCACGGAAGGCTTGTTTGTGGTTTGGGATTGTGTTGACGAAGTTGTTAGGCATTTTGCCCTGGTTATGGTAAGCGTCCTCAGCGATTCGTTGTTGGAGACCTTCTACAGTGAGTCTTAGATCATGGCACAACTGGATATAGAATAATCGTTCTTGAAACGATTTTACACCTGCGAGTATAGCGGTGTGATGGGTGAAACCAATGCCAAAGAAAGCTGCGACAGGGAAGTTTTCGTAATTCGTCAAATGCAATTTCCGAATTGTATCGCCTTCATTATCTGATGGTTCTAATTTGGCAGTTGCAACTGCCAAATTAGAGTCCAGAAGTTTCCACTGCTCATAAAATATTCTCATATTCCGCAAATTACGTGCGGAGAATCCCCTCAATCCTGGCATTTCGGCCGACAATTGACGGCTAATGGTCTCAATGGCATCTTTTCCCCAAAATCCCGAACGGGAATTCTGAGAAATGTATCGACCTATTCCATAGTATAATGCCAACTGTTCTTGGTTCACACTCGCCAAGGCCTTGGCCTGGCTCTGCAAAATGGCGGTTTTGATTTGCCTGACGGCATCGCTGTACTGATTCATGTTTGTTCTTTTTCGTTTTTAAGGTTATTGATTTCCGCCTGCAAAGATACAACAAAAACCGTTGTTTGTCAATGGTTTTGCGTGATTATTGTTGCTACTGAGAACCAAAGAGTTGTAATTTTTATTTACAATTTATTTTGTTGATTGTTAAGAATTAATGCCTGAATTTCGCTGATTTTTGACCTTTACGAGTCTGAGGTTTCGTTTGGCCGAGGCCTGATTACATGTATTGAAGCTCCGAAGCCATCTTCCGTTAAAAACAAGTGATTTTTTCAATTAAGAATGCTGGGGGAAACGGGATTGGTGTCGGTTAACTTGATAAAGTCCGGTCTCCCGTTTTGTACATTATTCATTGTACATTGTACATTGATCAGTTTCCGGTAGGGGAGGGTGGCCGAACGGAATCCCGTACCCGCAAGGGCGTGCGCTGGCGGTTGGCTCACATTGCTCATACCCTAATGTTTCAGCAGCCAATCGGTGACCGGCACACAGCGCACAGTATATTCTCCCACCTGAATATCACGTTGTTCTCCTTGCATCATGACGAGGGTGAGATTTCGGCACCGTGTAGCGGCGGCACCTTTCAGAAGGCCGCCGATTTTTATTTATCTATAAAATACACTTTTTCAATGAATTACAATTTCTAATTGCACTAAACGGTAAATTTTTGATTTTCTAAACTGCACTAAATGGTAAGATTTCAAGGGGACAGACAAGCATATATTCTGATTTTTGGCATCCGTACAGATTGCATAATATTGCGTCACCACGTCCTGCACTGCAATCACAAAAAAAAAGCCCGCCAGCATACGCTAACGGGCTTGTGTGACAAAAGTTTTCTCTATGTCTTATTATAAAGGTCGGTCCTCTTGGGGATAACGGTTAAGGTCTCCTCTATGTAACAGTCATCGTTATAGACGGCCTGCGCGCACCTCTGGATCAAATTTGTATCAGTTTGTTCATGCCTGTTTTTTTCTGTTTCGATTAATCAGTTCCCGCATCCATACAGGAACCAGCAGAAATTCGTGTGCTATAGTGTCGTTTTCTGGTTGTTCTGCAAGCAGCTGTCCAATTTTGGTCTCCACTTCCGCCTTTATGTTCTTTAGCCCTATACTGCGCAATGCCTGTACCATTTCCCGCATCAAGCGGCCCTTGAAGGCAAAGTTTTTAAGAGCACCGTGCAGAAGCGTCACCATTCAATTTCCTAGTTTTAGTTTCCTGCCAGAGCCCGTTGTCAAAAATCAAGAATTCATGGAAACTTGTGTCGTGAATCCCAAACGGATCGCAGCTGTAGCACCTGTGGGTATCACCTTTGCCTTATCCCGCTTGGCAATCTCATTCACCAACTCATAGGCTGTAGGATACAACAATCCGAAACGCGTCTTCTTTGCTTTTACATACACCCCTTTGGCAATGCGCGAAATCAATCCTTCCTTTTCAAATTGTGCCAACAGTTTTGTCACATACTCCACATCGTATTTGGGGAACGAAGACACAAAGAACACCTCGCCAAATTTTGCGCGAGTTATTCTATTTCTAATCTTATGTATTACAGCATCTTCCATTCGATATTTTACCTATTTTTAGTCGGAAACATTGCAAATTTTTCCGACTAAAAAAGGACAAAATTGGAGCACTTACATTCAGGCACATTGGGGCGTTGCCCCTAAGAGTCTTTCACGCCACAGGCAGATCGGCTTACATACGATCGCCCGTTCGCCAAGGCCTCCCACGATAGAGAATCCGTCAATCATCTCATCCCCAACCCAACGATATTCTCTTGTGTGCCCCTGTCTGGTTTCAAAATTACGTTTAGAGTCTTAATTTAGCACACGTTTCAATAGATGACCAGCTGCCCTACCTGCTTGTTTCACCGAATAATCATCATCCTGACCACTCTGTTCCATATAGTATTCATACAAACGCATAAGTGGAGTACCTTGCCAAAAATATTTTGCCCCTCCAATCAAGTCTCTAGCCGCAAACCATTCTCCGTGCCTGTTGCGACACCACACTTGAATTGCCCCTTGCAGGTAGTCAAGCATATGCTCTATCTCACGCGGAGTGAAACCATGAGCGCTCCTATGTGTATTATCTGTTGGAATTATCAGACACTATCCTTCAAATAGTTGACAGCATCCAAAAGCAATGTGCGTTTAAACATCTGCTCTTTACGTTTACTCCAATTCTGTATTTCGTATTCAAGTGTGTCAAGGACTGTATTGGGGTCATCGTTTTTCCAGTTTTCCAAACCTGGGACTGTCTGCAACAAATAGTCAACAGAAGATAATAACTCCAAAGTGTAGTTTGAATAACAACCCTGCAAGAATCCCATTGTTTTAGTACAGATTTTGCGAAGCTTGTTATCCTTGTAACTATTGATAAAGTCATTAGCCTCCTGCTCTGCCCCATCTATCAGCCAAATATAATCAAATGGACGGCTTTTCATACCCCCCATTCCTTTAATATAACTGCCATTCATATGATAGAGCACGTGAGCTACTTTCCCTCCTGAATAAGGACCATAATAATATGGCTTAAAATCAATCTTAAACAGATCTTTCGCGCCAAATCGTTGCATAAAGTATATTATCTTTTCGGCGGCAAATACAGAAGCAAATTCCCCATTTTTGTTCATGTCCCCAAACATAGAAAGAAGCATTGCACGAGCTGGCGTTAGTTTGACTCTTTCTGTTTTTAGCCGCTCAATAATCACGTCAGAGGGTTCATACAAATAGATATCACATTCCAAACCAGCCAGCGTTTCTTCTATCATCCGTTTCACAACTAACCAATCAAGGCCTCCATTATGTGATCCCAAAGGGGGAATAGCTATTGATTGAATATGACGATTCTCAATTTCCCTACGCAACGTCATAAGACCTTGTTGGATATATGAGTAATCAGAAGGCATCTTCCAGTGAGTTTTCGTAGGGAAATTGACTATTAACTTACGTCCTGTTACCAGATTGTGGTCCTCAACAATAAGAATATCTCCAATGTGGAATTCTTTGTTCTGACATGCATTCTTATATACACGGTAATTTTCAGGGTATGCCTCTTTAAACTGAAGTGCAATACCTTTCCCCATCACACCAACAGTGTTGACTGTATTCACCAATGCATCCGCAGAACTATCCAACAAATCACCTTTTACATAATGTATCATATCCAAGCACTCCTAAAAATAATAATTGGGCATCACAACAATCATATTTTCTGCGACACCCTTTTCAATCAGCAATTCCTTTGCCTTATTATTATAAACGACAAAACCTCTTAAATATTGTACAGGCAAATCATTCTTAACCAATAATTCTGCCTCTTTCCGACGTTTTAAATCCAGATCCTCGTCCGAATTCCATTGCGATGAATATACATCATCAAAGCTAATGATGTTGTTAATTTGATTCAGTGCTTCCTTCGAATAAAACGATGTCAAAAAGCTCAAAGCATGTCCATCCGTAAAAACACAATCTATATTATTCTCAATCAAATCATCAAGCCTTATAACACAATACACAATATCTTCTGGTTCAACACGCTGAACCTCGTTATAGCCATGCTGTATTACATATAGCATAGGAGAACGTGGTCCTAAATAGAATGGGATATAATCACCAATTCGGTGCCCCTTAACATCCACATTTTCACGCAATCTGATGATTTGTTTATCACCAATACTTATAAAATGCTCATCTCGCAGTGGTGAGTTTGCTCTCACAATGCCGCAACGCAATATATGAGGAACATTGTCTATATGCGTTATACGGAATGCATATTTTAGTCTCTTCTCCATACTTATTATGAATCTCTCGTCTTCATGATTGACTCTTTAAATGCCTTTTTTCTACCAAGTATTCCTAATCCCCATACTCCATAAACAGCTTTTGCATCTGCTAAAGAAATAGCCAAAAGCATATCCAAATCATCTTCATTCTCAATGACATCGACTATTTGTTGATTTTCTCGACCTTTTTCCATACAGTCACCAACTATATCATGATAAACAACAAGCATACATACCTGACGAATCTCTTCATCAGATATAGTTTCCACGTCCTCAATCAAAATACGCTCAAGCATCGGGATTGCATCAACCGGATGATCCAAATAAGCGCTTGTCATTTTACCTGAAGTCCATTTCTTTTTGGGGCCTTTACCCATATCATGCAGATAAGAAGCGAGTAAGAGTATATTCCTTTTTTCTTCGGATGCTTTCTTGTAATACTCCACCTGTTTCATCTCTGATACAACTTTTTTTGTGTGCTCATCAACAGTATCATTATGCGGGTCATAATCCTGCAGTAAGCCTTCTATATCTTTCAGCTCTGGCAAGATGGCAATATCCTTGTCAAGAACCTTGACAAGTGCATCAATAGATTTATATGGATAAGTTTCTCTTTTCTTTTGACGCTCAGATTTAACGTAATCTATCAGCCTCTGATAATCCCGAAGTAAAGCTGAAGGACCAACTACTAAAGTTTCTCCTTTACGATCACTGAAGAACAACTTTGTATAATAAAAACTATAATTTCTCACTTTGGGGTCAAAGTCGTATATGACAGCTGGTGCCTTTATTCCATTTTCTTTAAAAATTCTCTCTACTTCTTTTTTTGCAACTTCATTATACACAACTATTGCATCCACCTCATTTATTCCGATGCTATTGTGTATTAATGCTTCTGCCATTTTCTTGTGTTTGTCCTCGTCTGTGCCCACTTTCCATTTACGATAGTCAATCAGATTCCAATCCAGTTTATCTAATTGAACTGTATCGTCATAAAAAGATGGCGGTTCCGATGTGTTGGCAGATGCATCGGTGAAGACTGCATCATCTTTGTCTAAACGATCAATCTTAACACATAAATAAATAATCTGCGGTTGATCCACATTTTTCTCATTCAATTTTTTCAGAAGCATCGGGTTAATCGAAGAGAAGTAGAATGGTACATAGTCATGCACCTTCCCTCCAGGACCTACAGGCACATCCATATTTGCTCGTCGCTCCTGTATGGTCATATTGGCGATATTCTTGTGCTTAATTCCCTTTTCATTTTTCACGTTCGTACACAACAAACCATTCTTAATGATGGAATCAAGATTATGAATATCTGTGAAATGGAATATATATCTCCACTTATGTTCGTTAGGTGTTGCCATTTTGATTAATCTTTTGGTAGGTATTCTCAGGTTTTACTTAAATGCACTACTTTTCCCAGAACACACTTAGTGCGCAGTTATTATATTCAATGCACCATTCCTTAAACTCCCTATAATTATCTTCCTCTGAACGGGTAGCGAAACAATCTTGCGCATAAACCGTCTCCTCGCTCCTACAGTCACAATTATCATTTTCATAGAAGTAAGTCCCCATCACAGTATATTCTGGAACTTTATCTCCCTTTCCGCTACCATACCGCAAACGCCAGAATGGGAAATCTTCACTGTGGCTAACCCATCTAATCTTACCGTTAACGGCAAAAACCACCATAATAGGATGGTTTCCTATATCCACAAATCTTAAAGCCGCAGCAGACTTACTTACCATATACTTATCAGCAATGGTTTCTATAAGCTGAAAGTTAAATGGCTTCCCTCTCACATAATCTTTGAATGATTCCGAAGGCATTAAAAGTGTTGAAGCGAAAGCATCTGCTTCTCTTTCAATCTGCCATACAGGAAGGTTTTTGATGAAACTCACCGAGCCGTGAGGTTTCATTTCACCGCTCATCAACCCCATTCTGTGTGCAGGTATAAAATAGTGTCCCAGCTCGTGGGCCATCGTAAACCGCCCTTTTGGTTTGCTAAGATAATTCTGCTTGTCCGCATTGGTATTCAGATGGATGTAGAAGTCATCCGTTTCTGGCTCAAACCATGTAAGTCCGTCAAAAGTCCCTTTGCCATAATCATCGCAAACAACTTCTAACAACTCATCTTCGGCCACTTTTTCGAGAGAGATAGGTACTTCGTACCGAGCTGCCACCTCTTCCGCCAAAGCTGTAATACCACTACTTATCTTCATCATCTACGCCCCTATGCTGCTTCTTGATTTTATCTATCACCTCCTTGGGTAACGTCTCAAAATTACGTGCAGCCATACGCATGTCCGATGATGACGCATTCCCACTTCCGTAACGACAAACAAGAGGCTTTACCCGACAAGTCCCATTGACAATCTGATCAACGTCAACATGGAACTCCGATTTAAACGTAACCTTTGAGTAAACTTTTTCAAAGGCTGTCATTTCTTCTTCGTTGCGTGGAGGCAGATAGCCTGTACTGCAAAGAATTTTGTCTATAATACTTTCTTTCATATCTGTACCTCCTTCAGTTTTTGTTCTACCCTTATCCTACAATGCTTGATTGCATCCTGCGTGATGCCATAGCGTGACCTTAGTTTCTTAAGCACCCTATGTGGAACACGGTCATTCATCTTCAGATAAAGCTTATAGGTCAAATACACCGTCACCTCCTGCTCATTCAATCCGGCAAATGTCGCATCTAATTTGGCTTTCACTGCCTCAAATTGCTCATCCGACAAATAATCCTCTCCAATATAGCCCTCAACGAAAGCCTCTGTAGAAGTGATTATTGGCAAGTCCTCAGCCTCTGGATGCGAGCAATTCCCTTTCTCAGAAAAAAGCGACATCTCGTGATAGAGGATTTTATCTATCCAATGCAGGATAGCTTTATCTGTGTCTTTAAAGTGTGTTTTACTCTTCACGAACGTAGGGTACTGCCACACTTTATCGAAAGCACACTGCACAATCACACATGAGTAGTCCTCCGACTTCTTCCAACGTCTGCAATGAACTACTGCCATTTGGGTCACGCGCTCCTGATAGTAGCCACAGAACAAGGTAAAGGCACGTTTCGCCTCTTCCCTGTTCGTCTCTTTGTTCTTTGCTATTGTCATTATAAGTTGTTCGCCATCCATTTGTCTTGGGCTTCTTGTTTATTACCAAAATCGTGACAGCTATTGTTTCTTGTCACGATTTTAGTATATGGGTAGATAGTACATTAAAATTATACAATATATGAGTAACAATTATCACTTCAGAAGAATCCCTGACTACATCGAGCAGGAACTTCGCAGCATCGATTCGCAGTACGTTATTGCTGCCGCAATTATCAACGCCTCAAAGGCTGAAATCTCCCGTGGTGCTTACCGTCACTTGGGGATCCGTATCGAGGATGGTGAGTTGGTCTGTCCTGAGATTCTCTATCCTGAGAATTTATCAGGTATCTATGCCTGCCGCAACCGTAACGGCATCGTATGGATTCTGAAGAATCTCCCCAAAATCACCAAGACCTATTCGTTCGAATCTCCCAACTTTGGCGACCCCGACAAAGGCTATCATACCACCCACTGGTCCAGGAAGGTCTATCAGCGTCGCTTGGAGCCCCCTCGTGATTGGGAGTTCACGCTGAGCGTCATTAGCCAAGACGAGGAGCATATTCGTATCAAGGTGGCCATAAACACCATACTTGACCGTAATCATCCCGATTTCAAGAACGACCTTTTCTTCGCTATCAACCTATTACAGGAGCAGTGCCACGACAGCCACGTTTTCGATGCAGCCGTTACTGACGAAGTACTTGCCCGTGTTACCACTGTCGGTTGGGAAATCTTTCCCCCAGGAACAATGGATAGGACGCTCTCCGAAATCACCAAGCACCTGCATAACCCAACGCCTGAGCGAAAGCGTGAGATTCAAAAACGCACTATTGTTCTTGACCGCCTACATCCCACTGAGTACATTCTTGGTAGAGGAATGAACTCCCGTTACTTTGGTGCCAAATTCGGTGAGCACATCGTAGTGTTCGAAAATGTGAACTACGGCAACGCCATCTATATTCTCTTCGATAACTGGCAGGAGATAAGCCAGATGTCGCGTATCGATATTCTCAAAAGGCATGAACGTGACTTCATCCGTATCTTTCACAAGAAAGGTTGGGAAAAAGCCCTCAAACGCCAAATCGATGAACTCAAAGGTCAAAAATAACCAACTTTGGGATAGCCCAATCCCATGTCTAATTCGAGGGCCTTGGGCAAGTCTTCACAGTGCCTGAGAAAGGAACAGGCGTAAAGCTCCACAATTATGGCAACTAATCCTCCAACAGGTGATGGACACCGCAATGGTGCTGTCAGACGACGTAGCCAAGTCCTGAACCCCAAAACCGGTCTCTGGGTCAAGAGAAACAAGGAAAATGGGCAGTTCATGGACAATAAGATGGACGGCAGCCCGTTTAAAGGGGTAAGAAGGGAGAAAAAGTAATTTCCATGTCCTTGGTGGTCAGGGGTGCTGCTGCAACAGCACTCCTTTTTTTGCAAGCACGTGGGCGGATTACCGCCAGCGATCTTGCTTCATTATTCTTGAACCGCCTTTACTACAGCCCCTTCCAAATACCGTTCCATGACACCGAAATGCGATGTCCTGTATTTCTCAGCTTTCTGTCCCTCATCCTCCTGGCCAAACATACCATCGTCCATGATTTCTCCTTGTTTCAGAACTTCCAGATCATAGTAAGTCGGAGCGGACAAATGGAATATTTCTGACAGTCTGCTACAGTACTTCTTACGGCCCAACGGTTTCAATACGGGAATGGCATAGTTATCATAACTGTCACTGGGATAGTCAAAGTCCTTGTTCTTTCTGGCTGATGTGAAAAGTATTCCTAAAATCTCCTTGTCTGGTGTATTCTCTCTGTTATGGGTAATAACCCATTCCGTCAATAACTGTGGAATCAAGTACTCTGGCTTATAGCTATCTTTTCCATTCTTCACTTGAACCATAGAGGCTAGCACAAGCGGATAGAATTCAGCACATTTCTCTATATCTGCATCCCACGCCTCCTTAGAAGGTATTCTCAAATCAAGCACCTTAAACTCCTGACATGACACAAATTTTGATACCATAATGGTGCCAAAAACGGGTCTGCCCATCTCCTCCCAACATCCATAAACGCCATGCGATAAATAAAGACAAGGATAACCAGGAACGCTATAGCGTTGGGTCTGCACCAACCCCTTCTTATCAAAAGGGATATGAAACAAGTCTTTCCGCTTCAGATTATGCTGTTCCTCCAAGTCCACCTTCCTCATACGATAGCTGACCATCCCTGCAGAAACATTCAAAACATTCTTGTCGTATGCCAAGCCTTGTATTGTGTTCCGCTGAGTTTTATAGCCATCCAACTGGTTTTTAATTGAAGTGTAGGCTGAATGCCTCATTCCCTGATATTCACGTTCTATTGCGCGGATAATGCCATTACACAGTTGATTGACTCGTGCAATTGTATCACTCCAGTTCACAGGCTGCAATGCATCATCAAGGTCTCCAAGCAATTTCTTGTAAAATTTCAAACTACGCTTCACGGCCTCTCTATAATCTTCCTTCTCACCAGCCTTTACAGGCACCATCTCTACGATTTGTGTATAGAGTTCATTTTGGTTCATATATCGATTATTTTATTTCACACCACATTCCCATTTGAGCAGTTTAATTCCAGATAATACTTTGCCTTTTCTGTATATTCCAACACGCCCAATCTTTACGTGTCTATTAGTATGCTCGCGGAAAATGTTTCGATGTCATCAAAGATAAAACCAACTATTCCTCCACGTTTCCAACATGGAGGCGAATAGGGAATGGCGTATTACAATCGCCTGAAATCCAAAGCCTTCCGAACCCGGAGGGCTATTTTTGGATTCCCCCTTGCTTTGTGGACATTTATCGCTGCAAAGCTACAGAAAATTTTAATTTCCTTCGGCCAAAAAATCTAATAATGTTTTTGGCATTGGCTCCCATCCAATCAACTAGGAGGTAAGCACTAATCAGAGATACTCGCCTCTTTTTCGGTTCGAGTGACACGGAGAAATCGTTGCAATAATTTTCTCCATTTTCTTTTTCATCTGACGTTTCATGGTGAACTGGCTTGACTAACTGTTCCACAAAGGCAAGACAGACTACGCAAAAACACGGAAATCCATTAACCCGCCAATGATCCTACACATTTGAAGAATTCACAACTTTATGAAATTTATTGCATTTTCACTGATCCGTTATCATTTTCACATTTACAGAATAAACGAATTTAATCTTGTCGAAAGCAGCATTGTAGAAACGGCTTGCGAAGATGGGCAACTCATTGTATTGGGCATTGGTATCAGTCTTTAAATCAGTGTATATATCCACTACCTTTGCGACACATAGGGAGCAAAACACCTCCATCGGCAAGTCAAACCAAGCAGTCTTGCTATCCTGTTTGTGTAAAGACAGATTGAAGATGTCTTTGTCAATTCTTAATGTCATCCTTAACGCAGGACGATTCGAGGTGACACTCATCAGCAATGTTTCGACAACACCGTCGTTTTGGTACTTGAATTGCCAAAATAGTGTTAATATTTTAGCTAATTTTCCATCATTGCTATAAAACGGTTTACTTTCCAGTGTATATGTTTTACCTTTTGTTTTGAACAAGGCATAACGATTTGCGGCAATACTATCAACATTTTCTTGTAAATATGTATAATGTTTTTTGACAATGGTATCAGACGGCACCCCGTACTCTTTTATACCCCCCACAACATTACCACAATATTCACAATACAACGTTAGCTTGCCTTTATTCAAAGTGGCTCCACAATTAGGACAAACAGACATGTTTTTGTCTTTTTTAAACACCGCATTAGTGACAAATAATAAGTATCACAATCGCAATTGTTACAATTATTAGAATTATAGTATCCCTTTTTGTCCATCCTTTTTTAACAGAAATGTCCCCCACGGTGTTTTTGGTCTCGTTATACAACCCATCATAGAATAATTTACAGTAATCGATAAACCCCTGACACTTACTCGCGTCATATATTTTAGGATTTCGCCCGCCCATCTTTATTTCAACACTGGTTGCATTACATATTTTTTCTAAAGTCTCTTTGTCTATTTTAACAAAATTATATTCAGTACGAAATATATGTTCTCTTCTTTGGGAATCTTTGTATGACGTGATACTTCTCTCATCTGTGGCAATAAAAGGCAACGTTATATTTTCACAATCATTAATTCTTAAAATCATATTGCCTCCATCTAAATAAAGAAAATCATGAGTATCATACGAAGATGAATAAAAGAAATCTATGAATAACGAATCCTCATCCGGCATGGACAAATAACGAACGCTAAGCTCCGCCCCTGCTGATAATATTCCTAAATCTCTTGCTAATCTGTACCTTTCATTTAATTTCATCGTGGTTTTGTTATCAAACTTATCCACTTCTTTTATCATTTGATAATTATTTTTTTTCATATCTTTATTTTTTTTATATCTTTATTAACTGCTGTGAAGGCATCGTTAAACAAAAGTGTTTTAACCACAAGGCTATCCTCTGCAAATAGAACAGTATCTCATCCCCTTCTTTATGTTTTTCTGTTGTTTTTTCAGCAACTTTTAAAATTTCGTTTAAGCAGTCTATATCAACAACTGCGTTGGTTATACCATAGGTAGATTGGTCTAATTTCCTTAAATTGTCACTGCCAAAATATCCCTCAAGTGCTTCAACAAATGTTTCGCATAACTTTTCATTTTCATGAAAAGTAAAGAGAACCACTGATTGAAATCTGTTTGCTAACTCATTCATACTATTATTGTTATTCTTAATTATACTTACTCTTTAGCGGATTTTCGGCATCCTCCGTTTGACTATATTGATTTTCTGCTTGCTTTATGGGTGATATAGAGTGATATTGTCTCTGCCACAAACAACACCAAAGAAACTACCACACACCAATTATCTTTCATCTGATGCGGTGAGAACACCATCAGCAAAAACATCACGACACCGAGTGTTGAAAAAAGAATAAGGTGTGCCACACGGTAAGCATCTTTTAAAGGAACTATCGCTGCAGCGTAGTTAAGGCATCCTGACAAAAGAATAACCAAACTTGATGCAACCATATTGAAGTTATGATAACTGCTTAATATCATCCCGACAAGCAGGTTGACCATTATTAATCCTATGGTGGTGAATACGATTGCTCTTTTCATTGTTCTGAAGTTTTTGGTAACGGTGGAGGAGTTTCATTGTTTGGTGTATTGAGTTCAGAAACCTGGCTTATAGGAAGCCATTGTGGCATACCGGCCTTCCACACGAGAGAATTGGTGTTTATTTTGCCTTGTGAGAGCATTAAAAGTAATGAAGCCGTGTCGTACACTCCCTGCTGCACACCATTTACAGCCAAATGCCATTGCATCTGTGGTAATGGTGGTGGTGTATTTATAGTGGAGGCAGCAAGATTCCCCATTTGATTTCCTATATTGAGACCCGCCCCCAATCCTACCGCAGCATTCATTGTACCTCCGCCTGTATTCTCGGCTGCTTTTTCCAACACATCAAAACTGCGCCGCATCTGATAGTTGCCCTGTCCAAGAATTTGCATCTCGGCAGAAGCATCAATAGCTTTTTTCAGACGTTGGAAACTAACATCTTCTTCTGACACTGAAACCGCCATTACGTTGAAAAGTAGTAGTTGAACACCGTAATTTTCAAAAACGGGCGACAACAAACCCTGTGCAATAGAGGAAAGTTCATCCGCCTTACTTCCGATATTAACAATAGAAGCGTCAGCTGAAAGCATTGCTTGAGTTATGACGGTTGAGAGTTTGGACTGTATCACACCACGGAAATAGTTGGTCATCAATTCGGTGGCGAACGACGGCATATTTCCAACAAAACTCTCCAAAAACAAACGTGGGTTGCTGATTCGGAAACCATATTGCCCAAAAGCCTTGACCGGAACAACAATACCATATTTCGGATCTTCAATCTGCAACGGGACAGCTGTTCCCCATTTGCAATCAAGAATGGATGTCTGATTGACAAACCAAACTTCTGCTCCAAAAGGAGAGTCGCTTCCAAACGGCAGATTGATAACTTTGTTTAGCAGAGGTATGTTGTTACTGTCAATGGTGTATGTTCCAGACTCGAAAGCGTCTAAAATCGTACCTCCCCGAACGAAAAATGCAGTTTGTGAAGGATATACAATCAACTGTGAGCCAAGCCGAATGTCATTCTCGGCATATTTTCCGACAATCTCATCCTTGTTGTTCTCGTATCTTACTACGTTGACAATTGCCATAGTATTCTTTTTTTCGTTTGATACAACGAAAAGAGCGCGGGTACAAACAGTCTTGCTTATCCCGTCCTTTAGGCCTTCGCATTGCCTCTATCCGAGGATAAGCAATGTCGAAGCCCACGCTGTAATGAAATACTATAGGAATACTATGTAAATCATACCCATGAACGTTCGTCATCGCGTTATCATGCGGATGGTTTTTTGAAGTTGCGAAGTTCAAGTTGACCGCAGCATAACGTTTAACTCAACGTCTTTTCAATATGTCTGTCGCCCGCCCTCGCCCGTAACGGGCTCCGACGTTTGACGCTGCAAATATACTTTTTTTTGGAATATGCTCGAAAAAAATCTCAGACGTATGACTTGAAACGTATGACGTATGATTGGGATTCCGCCATTGTCACACGGCTTACGGCCGTTGAAATGTTCATTTGTTGCAAAAAGGACTTCGATTTCTGCAAAATCTTATCCCATAAATTAACTATCCGGATTTTAATTGTTAAACTGCATATTGCAATTTGTTTTCTATCAGCGACAACCGTAAAATCACAAAAAACTTGACAAACGGGCGGTTTTGGTGTATCTTTGTCGGTGGAAATTATTATATGTTTAATCATCTAAATATCAAAAAAAAGCACTCAACATATTGTCATTCAAAATGTTTTGTGTTATTTTGCATTGTTTTAATGCGTATGAAAATGATGCAAAAATGAATAAAACCAAAGCGGAACTCCCTCATTGGTAGAATATGTCTAAACATACACCTTTGAAATTTTGATAATTTTTCAAGTGCAAAAATGATAAAAATGTAGAACACTCGGATTTGTTTTTGCATAACATGCTGCTTACCGTTCTTGAAAACTTCGCCCTTACGGAATACACGTGATGAAATTTTTGAACAAGAGTTACTCACGTAAAAAAAACTTTTTTTTGAATTTGTCGCAAAAATATTGTATTTTTGCGATAAATTTTTAAGGTGAATAATATGCAATCTATTGACGATAAGATACTTGACTCTGTTAGAAAATGCGGAAGAGGGACTGTGTTCACCCCTTCACGCTTTTCGCAGTATGGGACAGCTGTCGCGGTGCAAAAAGCACTTGAAAGACTGACAGATGAGGGCCGCATCATTCGCGTGGCAAGGGGCATCTATTGCTACCCGAAAACAGACACTGACTTGGGACTGGGTGTAATCTATCCCGGTTTTGATGAGATTGCCCAAGCTATTGCCAAACGTGACAAGGCACAGATTGTTCCTGCGGGCGCATACGCCGTGAACAAATTGGGACTCAGCACACAGGTGCCTATGAATGTCGTTTTCCTCACCAGCGGAGAAAGCCGCAAAGTTGTGATACGTAACGGCAGAGGCATCCTCTTCAAACATGCCGCTCCGAGAAATTTCGCGTTTGAGAATTCTTTCGCCCAACTCCTTTCGGTAGCACTCAAGGAAATCGGAAAAGACAATCTCGATTCCGAGCAAAAAAACACGCTCAAACGCATTCTCCATGAGCAACCGCGCATATCGGAAAAGGACTTGAGCCTAATGACTGTCTGGATTAGAAAACTTATAAACAAATTGTATGATGAATGATTTTTACACACTACCATTGGAACAAAAACGTATCATCCTGTCTTCCGCAGAAACCAAAATCGGCCTGCCTGTGATGCCACATATCCGGAACCAAGGCGCATATTTGTACGTTATCCGTCAATCGTGTCGCAGCAATATGATTATTTGAAAGACACGGTTGTACTCGAAATCGGGGCACGGTCGCTGATGGAGCCCGTCCATTTGCTACATGTAAAGAGCCTTGTGGAATCCCATTTCCCGAATATCCGAACTTCCGTCCAAGATCCGGAGATTGCCACTTCAACCCCCGCAAAAACATTCTTGGAAAAGACATTCCTGCTTCACGAGCTGTTCTCGGTAAACGAACACGCAGGAAAAGCCAACCACCGGTCACGACATCTTTACGATTTGGAACGCATGATGGACATGCCTTTTGCCGTCGCTGCCATCAACGACAACGATTTGTGGGAGAGCATCCAACACCATCGAAGCATTTATACCGCAGTACAAAACGTGGACTACGCCAAAGATTTGCGCAAAGAGATAGTGCTGGTCCCTCCTGCCAATGTGATAGCAGCATGGGAGACGGACTACAACGACATGTGCCAAACAATGATTTATGGCGAAAAGTTGCCATTTGACCAGTTGTTAGAGCGAATCCAAGAACTGGAGGCGCGTTTCCACACCTTACGGCATTAGAACCTTGATGTCTCACACTCGTAATCTCAGCACGACCGAGTTTTTCTTATCATAAGTATCATATTCTTTTATCCCTATACCCACCCCCTTACATCGGGGGTGGTGGGGATGGGTATATGTATGAATGTCTCTTTCTTTCTCTCTTTCTATATATAAGGAGAGAGAAAATGGCAAGATATTGACGACCAATAGATTGAATGGTTTTGGGGGCTTTGCTTTGTCTGTTTGCTTGGCGTTTGGCGCATGAGGGCACATGGCACGACGGCAGGATATGAAATGGTCGGAACAAGCAGTGAAAGAGAGCGACTACTTTACCAACATTTGTCTCAAAACAAGGAAATGAACAACGGAGTTTGGCATCACTTCAAGGCCTTTCTCATCAAACACCAAGACGCCTATCATACCATCGCCTTTATCTGCCCCAACACCCCCGATTCCGTTACCATCGCTGGAACAGCCCAATCAGTGAACACTGTCGAATCTCTCACGGGTTATGACTTCTTTGGTTTCTGGACGATGACGTGGAAGAAACCGTCGAAAATGAAGTTGAGGTCGGACTTTGGGTGCATTGAGTCTTACATTTAGTGTTTTCTATTAATAGGCTAACAGACTTATCACTTTCTATCATCTTTTTTGATTATTAATCGTTTATGGCGGTTTCCATTTATAGATATAGTTTGGCGAAAGTACACAAAAAATGCTGACACTTCATCAGACTACAAGGAAACAGTCATCCCTCTGGCAGAAAACTCTGCCTATTACACAATCTTTTTCAGTTACAGAATCACAAATTGAAAATCTTGGGAATTTTAAATTGAAAATCATGGGAATTTTAAATTGAAAATCATGGGAATTTTGTATTTTTGCCGCGTGATTAAAGACAAAGATTATGTATTATCCGAGACTCATTGAAAAAGAGATAGAAAGGGCAATCAAAACATCAGGCGCTGTGTTGGTGACCGGTCCGAAATTCTGCGGAAAAACGACCACGTGTATGCTTTATCAGAAAAGTTTTGTGAAATTAAACACGAAACAAGCTATCGCCATGGCCAGGATGAACCCGAAAGGTACACTGTTAGGTGATAAGCCAC
>Ga0247608_10003586_pt1 | contig 18017 bp, 17 predicted proteins | sample 176DNAGHGlowgp2_FD_193490 | JGI IMG/M metagenome (GOLD analysis project Ga0247608, IMG submission 193490) | Sheep rumen microbial communities from Palmerston North, Manawatu-Wanganui, New Zealand - 1766 DNA GHGlow gp2 | ecosystem: Host-associated > Mammals > Digestive system > Stomach > Rumen ... | reverse complement strand
GTAATTATTTTTTTAGTTCTTATATCAAAAACACTTATAAATGCTTTACCGGTTACTGCACTTGATGTACTATCTGTTCCATATGGTCTATGACCCTCAAGAAGATATACATAGTTTCCATCTATAGCAACTCCTTGCCATGAATATGAAAATGTTTTTTGCTTATCTTTTGTTGTTTGTTTAGCTGAAAATGTTGTCACTTTGTTTTTGCTTATTTTGGCGATATTTTTTGCTTCTATATCTACTTTAACATTATTATAAGCTTGATTATTTATATAGTATGTAGCGTTTACAGGAATACCTTTAAATGTTTCAGTTTTTAAATTTGCTAAATCATCCATATTATATACATAGAAATTTTGATTATGATAAAGCAAGATTTTTCTGTTATCTTCATCAACGGCTACTTTAATACTTTTCCAATATTCCTTTGTTTTTTCATCATAATAAACATAGTTTTCATTTGTTTGATAAACATAATTAGAAATGCCATTAAATTTACTTGGAATAGGATTGTTTTTAATTACATAATCTGATTTGTTTGATGAGTGTACTGTAACTTTACCTGTAGCTACATTATATGTATTAAACCCTGAATTTGGAATATAGTTTATTCTTGATATTGCATAGTTTGAAGAGCTTCCACACCCTACAGATTCTGTCCATAAAGTGTATTTAGTGATAGGTTTTAATCCAGTTGGATGTACTACAGTTTGCTCAGCATCAAATCCAGATCCATGTCCAAAATTATAGAAATACATTTTCGATGATATACGGTTTTCTTTAGAATTCCATACAGCTACTCTAGTTTTATCATAAGTATACGAATCCATAATTGAGTATAATACACATTCACTTGCTGATATATCAAGTCCTTGTATTTGAGTGCCTGCATTTTTTGAAATTAATGTTGCTTTTGCATTTTTCACCATTGACTCTGTAAAATAATCATCAATTATAGTTATTTCATTTGTTATACCAACACTACTATTTTTGTTTTTTACTTCTATAGTGATTTTTCCGGTGCTTACAGCTTTATAAAACCCTGTTTTAGAATCTAGTTCAATTATTTTTGAATCACCTTTTACAACTTTGTAGTCAATTTCTGAAGAAACTCCAACAAGTTCTTCGTTTAGCATAGAATTATCATCAAGTTCTGATAAATCTTCTAATTCATTATTTTTTGTTCCATCTGAAGTATTTGGAATTTCGTTTGTTTCTGAACTACTTGTTTCTGTATTTTCAGATGGATTAACAAAAGTAACAGTTGTCTCTTCTGAATTATTTGAAACTTCAGTAGAGTTAGAAGTATTTGATTCTGTATTTTCAGGTGAGTTAACAGGAGTAACTGTAGTTTCATCTGAAGTGTTTGAAACATCAGTTGTTTCTGAATTATTTATTTCTGTATTTTCAGATGGATTAACAAATGTAACAGTTGTTTCTTCTGAATTATTTGAAATTTCAGTAACTTCAGGACTATTTGATTCTGAATTTTCAGGTGAACTAGCAGAAGTATCTGTTGTATCTGAGGTATCTAAAATTTCAGTAACTTCAGGAGTATTTGATTCTGAAGTTTCAGGTGAGTTAACAGGAGTAACTGTTGTTTCATCTTTTGAGTTAGATGATTGATCACTTGCTGGTTGTGAAGGTTTTCCGGTATTTTTAGATGTTATAACTTTTATTGAAACTGTATCGTTAACTTTAACTATCATTTTTGAAGCAGTGTCTTCAGTAAATGCTATAGAAATTACTTCAACTTTACAAGTAGCTTTTTTTCCATTACTTTTATTTTTTGCTGTAATTACACAAGTACCCATAGATTTGGCTGTAACCTTACCTGTGCTTTTATTTACAGTAGCAACTTGTGGATTAGAACTTGTCCATTCATATGAACCTGTTGGAGATGCAGTTAGTGTTTCTGTTGTCGACCCTAATAAATTTAATACTATTGAAGATTTATTAAGTTTAACATTACTTTGATCAGATACAATCCATTTTTGTGAATCGCTTTCATTCCAATCCCAAATATTAATATTAGTTAAATTTGCCGTACTACTATTATTTAAGTTTAGTGCTTTACCTGTTTCTTTAGATATAAATGTTATTCCATTAGCAGTTGCTTGATTATTACTATTATATGAATAATTCTGTAAAGCATACCATTTTTGTGCAGAGCTATTAATTGATGAATACTGTACAACATTTGTTCCATTAGATGAACCATTACCAGTAATATGTAATACCTTATTAGAATTGTTATTTTTGATTGTATATGTAGAATCATTGTTTTTTTGGAACTTAAATTGTTGTGCTCCAGTTTTATTAAAACTATATAAATCTAAATTTGCAAAATCAGCTTTAGATGAAGCATATATATCTAATGCCTTTGATGAATCTTTTTTAGTAAAAACATATAATACTTTATCAGTTGCAATATTAGCAGGTTTTAAAGTAGAAGCATCTTTTAAAATAAATTTTTGTGCTTTTGTACCATTAGAATCATAAATTTGTATATTTGCATTATTAGCTGTTGAACCTGCATATATATCTAATACTGTTCCATCTGAAGTGTAAAAAGTATATGTGTTATCAGAGTTTTTTACAGGATACCATTTTTGTGCTTTAGTTCCATTAGAATTATATAACCAAACATTAGTACCTCTGCGGTTTGTTGCACCAGCATATACGTCAAGAACTCGTCCAGATTTTGAATTTGTAATACAATATGATCCATCTGAGTTTCTTACAAATTTAAATTTTTGAGCATCAGCTCCACTTATAGTACTTGTTAATATATTTGTTGCATCATTTATAGAAGAACCTGCTGTACCTACAGCTCTTGTTTTCATAAGAGATGAAAGAATATAATATTCTTTATTTTGATCCATTGTTTCAACTTTTAAATTTTTAACATTAACATTGGCAGCATTAACTGCTTGATAGTGTCCAATTATTATAGTAAAAATAATAGCAAAAAAAATAATGTATAAATTTTTTTTCATAATTATACCACATTAGCTTTTTAAGCTAATTTTATCCTTTCTGTCTGAATATAATAGAAATTATATTTAGACAATAGGTGTTAAAAATATATGTTTATTTTTAACAATGACAAAATTGCCACTTTTATCATTATACCAAATTTTTATAAAATTGTCAAATTATGTAAAAAAGTTTAAAATTTTCGTAGAATTTGGTATTTTTAGATGATTGTTTTTTGTTTTATAGCTATAGTCCAGTAAGGAGTTATAAGGATAAGTATTAAATATTGAGCTACAATATTTAAAAATAAAGTTAAATTAAAACAAAAACTTTCGAACAAGTGTTTACAAAATATAAATAATGTGATAATATATAGAAAAAGTTTGGAGGTGTTAAAGTTGAATAATCAAAATACAAAATATGATAAAATCTATATAGCAATTGATTTAAAAAGCTTTTACGCTTCTGTTGAATGTCAAGAAAGAGGATTAAATCCATTAACTACAAATCTTGTTGTTGCAGATAGTACAAGAACAGAAAAAACTATCTGTTTGGCTGTAAGTCCATCATTAAAACAATATGGTATACCAGGTAGGGCAAGACTATATCAAGTTGTACAAAAGGTGAAAGAAATAAATTCTCAAAGAAAATTTAATGCTCCTAATCACACATTTACTTGTTCTTCTTATGATGATATCGCCATAAAAAACAATCCTGATTTAGAATTGGATTATATAGTTGCTCCTCCAAGAATGAGTTATTATATGCAATATAGTACAAAAATAATTAATATATATTTAAAATGGTTTTCTATAGAAGACGTATATATATATTCAATAGATGAAGTTTTTATAGATGTTTCAAAATATCTTCAAACATATAATTGTACTCCTAGAGAGTTAGCAACAAAAGTTATTAAAGAAGTACTTAAAGAAACTGGAATAACAGCGACTTGTGGCATTGGTACTAATATGTACCTTGCAAAAATAGCAATGGACATTGTTGCTAAACATACAAAACCGGATAAATATGGTGTAAGAATTGCTGGTCTTGATGAAATTGCCTATAGAAAATACTTATGGAATCATAAACCACTAACAGATTTTTGGAGAGTAGGTAAAGGTATATCTCAAAAATTAGAAAAAAATGGCATATATACAATGGGAGACATAGCAAGACAATCAATTAAAGATGAAGAAAAAATATATAAGTTATTTGGTATTAATGCAGAATTACTTATAGATCATAGTTGGGGATATGAGCCATGTACTATTGATAGTATAAAATCTTATAAACCTGTTACTAATAGTTTAAGTTCCGGGCAGGTTCTAAAAGAACCATATAACTATGACCAAACAAAATTAATTATAAAGGAAATGGCAGAATTACTATCTTTAGATTTAGTTAAAAAAAACTTAATAACAAGTAAATTAGTATTAGAAATAGGGTATGATGTATGTAATTTAAAAAATAATTACAAAGGTGAAATAAAATTAGATTTCTATGGGAGAAAAGTGCCAAAGCATGCACATGGAACAATAAATATTGATCATAAAACATCATCTACAAAAATAATTACAGATAAATTTGTTGAATTATATGATACCATTATTAATAGAGAGTTATTAGTAAGAAGAATTATATTAACAGCTTGTGATGTTGTTAATGAAGATGATTACAAAAATATATTAGTTTATGAGCAAATGAATATGTTTATAGATTATAATTTACTTGCTAAACAAAGAAAAAAAGAAAGAGAAGAGAAATCTTTACAAAAAGCAGTATTAGATATAAAAAGCAAATATGGAAAAAATGCAGTACTTAAAGGTATGAATTTTGTAAGTTCAGGAACAACAATTGAAAGAAATGAGCAGATAGGAGGTCATAAGGGATAATGAATTTAAATTATGATCATCAATATGATGATATAATAAATTTAGAACATCATAAGTCAAAAAAGCATCCACCAATGTCTTTGTATGCAAGGTCAAGCCAGTTTGCACCTTTTGCAGCACTTACAGGTTATGAAGAATTAGTTACTGAAACTGCAAGAGAAACGGATGAAAAAATTGAACTTGATGATGAATTTAAAAAAATATTAGATGAAAAAATACAAATACTTTCAGAACAAATAAAAAAACATCCACAAATAAAGTTTACATATTTTATTCCAGATTCTTTAAAAAATGGTGGTTCATATGTAAATATTGATGGAATAGTTAAAAAAATAGATTTTTATAATCAAAATATTCTTTTAGAAGACAAAACAACAATACCTATAAATGATATTATTGATATTTCAGGGAATATATTTAGTTTTTTTGAAGCGTAATGAAAATAGCAAAAAAGCTTTACTAATTTAAGATTTTTTATTATAATTTATCTGAAAACATAGAGTATATAATTTAAAAATTATATATTAAAAAAATAAAAACATTTAGGAGTGTGGAATAATGAAAGATTTATTAAAAACAAATTGTTTTGATACACAAGAAACTATGATAATCGTAGGAAGTTGTTTAAATAGAATGCAACCAGGAGCATATAAAGAACTTGAACAAATATCTAATAATATTTATGATGTTTGTTTAGAAAAAGAACACTTAAATATGATAGTAACAAAAATTATAGGTATGGTAGCAAGAAAAAATATTAAAAAATTAATTTTTGCTACAATTGATAAATCTCCTCATTGTGTTCAACTTCACTATACTATAAAAGAATTAGAAAATGCCATAGATTTAAGCAATATAGAGATAACAAACTATGTTGCAGTAGATAATAAATTAATAGAGATACCAATAGAAGTAATAGGATTATCAAAGAATTTATCTAAATTAAAAAAAATAATGGAGTAGTATTTAATAAATGAAGTACAATAATATTCAATTGGAGAATAGAATATGGAACTAAAAAGAAGATTATCGATACTTTTTACTGTGATATTATTTATATTTTTATTTATATATAGTGAATATTTAGAATATATTCAGTTAAATGAAATATATAGATTGATATTAATACTATCATTATTTATTATAAATATGATGTTTACTATTAATATGAACCATATAGAAGACAAAGTATACAAAAAGCTAAGAATACCCTATATAATATTTTGGTCTTTAACTTTTATATCAATATCTTCCATAATAGTACTATCTTTAGAATCAGTTTTATTTATTTGTACTATTCTGTTTATAGTATATATGTTTATAAAAGTTTTAATATATAAAAAAATTTATAAAGATTCAAGAAAAATGGTAATATTAAAGTTTAGTAAGTTTAAATCTTTAAGCATAATAATAGTTCTTATACGGTATAATGGGTTTTCAGTTATATAAAGGAATATCTTTATTAACAGAATATAACAAAACTACAACAAGTTATTTCGTTTACTATAAAAAAGTAAATATATATGATATATATGAAAAATATTATCCAACATTTTCTTACGAAATTGATGGAATTAGCTATATAAACCAAACAGAAAAACCGGTGCTATTCAGAATTTATAAACCTGAAGATGAAAAAGAAATAAAACTATTATATAACGAAAACAATCCAAATTATATTATTATTAAAAGTAAAGTTATCTGGAATATTTCAGGTGCAATATGTGGATTTTTATTGACAATAAGTATTACAATGTTTTATATTAAATATTATTTGAAATATAAAGATAAATAAATATTGACGAGATATTTAAAAGATTGTATAATAATAAAAGAATAAATGAGATAATTAAATAATAATTGAAATATATGGAAACCAAGGGAGTTTTCTCTTTGATTTCCATATTTTTATTGTAAAAAATAACTACTTATAATACAAAATCAAAGGTCCTTTCTGGTTTAAAATACATTAAAAGGAGGAATAATGAATATGAGTGAAAGACATGTTTCAAGAATAGTAGTTGATTTACTGCTAGAAAGGAGAGATTCTACAACAGGTAAAACTGAAATTCTAATGATATTAGCAGAGTATTTAAACAATCAATATGATTTACCAGGTGGACATTTAGAACCAGGAGAAGATTTATATGATGCAATGATAAGAGAAGCAAAAGAGGAATTGGGAATTGAAATAAAAAGAGAAGCTATGCAAATAGTACATATTTATCATCATTTTGAAAAGGACATGTTGAAATTTATTTTTAAAGTTAAGATTTTTAAAAATGAAATACAAAACTTAGAACCTGAAAAATGTAAAGAATTAAAATGGGTAGATATTGAGAACTTACCAGTTAACACAATAAGTGGTATAAGAAGAGAACTAGAGTATATTAAATCCAAAAAGCATTATAGCTGTGATTAAATTATAAGTAAATAAAGAAGGGAGCCGTTTTAAAATGAATGATTTAGCCGTAGTTTTAAGTAATGAGAATTTTAATGAGAATTGCCATGATTATAGTAAAAATGGTACAAATTTTGATCTATCACTTGATGCAATTACAAAAGCAGGATTTAAAAATATTTTTATACAATGGTACAATAATGATAATATATGGCAAACACCTCAAGCAGAACAATTAAAAAAAATGAGAGAAAGAAAATTAAATATAATTTTTGCACATTTAGGATATCAAAATATCAATTTACTTTGGAAAGAAGGAATTCAAGGAGATAAAGAAGTGGAAAGATATAAAAATGATATTAAAACTTGTAATGAAAATAATATAAATTTGGTAATAATGCACTTAGCTAAAAAAGACTGCTTAGAACCTAATGATTTAGGCTTGAAAAGAATTAAACAGATTACTAATTATGCAAAAGAAATAGGTGTAAAGATTGCTTTTGAAAATGTTAATGAAAGTAAATATGTAGAATATGCACTAGACAGAATCAAAGATGACAATGTTGGATTATGTTTAGATTCTGGCCATTATCATTGCTTTTCAAAGGATAAGTTTGCAATTTTTAGATTGGGGGAAAATATCTATAAATTGCAAATTTTTTATTATTTTTAACAAACTATAATAAAAATGTTTTTATGAAAAAGATATTATCAAATTATATTAATATAAACAGTTAACTTGAATAAAAGTCTAATTTCATAACAAATATGATTTAATTAGAAACTACTTAAAATCCATAAAAATAGAATAAAAGAGGCAGAGGAATATGGATCAAAGCCCTCAAAAAAGAAATATACAACATTGCACAAAATCAAAGTTTCGCCGATTAGAATGTTGATTTATCATCGTTTTTCTAATTTTTCAATTTTTTTATAATATATTTTACTGTATTCTTTTAATTTATGTTTTTGATTTTCAGTAGCCCAATATTTTTCGAATAAATGTGCTAATACTATTTTTGCTCTGGCAGATACATTATTCTCATTTAAACTTTTTTTAGGATTATAATGAAAACAATAATATGGATCTGCATGTTCAAAATAAAAATCTCTTTCTTCTGCAGGTATTTTATAATAATCAATATCAGAAATATACTGTAAAACTGCTATTACCTGAGAATATGTTTCAATATCTTCTATATCATTCATATTAAATCACCTTAATTTATCAAATTATTTATCAAGTAAAGGTTGTGCTGAAGGTAAGTCACTTCCGAATTTTTCTACCAATTTGGGATTTAGCAACGGTTCTTTCAAATCTGAAAGTATATGAGAAGTAGAAAATGGTTTAGGCATATAATTAGAAATGTATTCATCTATTGTAATGTGAATTAAATTAAATTTTTCAGCTAAACAATTAATTTCTTGATTATGCTTACTCTTATATTCTAAAATATCTTGAAGTAATTTTGTGGGTAAAGAATATTCACGTTGAGCATTAAGTTGTATAAATTCATCTTCACGAATTTTATAAAAAAAATAAAAAATAATATTTTTAATATCTGTTAATACTCTATTGTCATCTTTTGACATTAATGCCAGAACGCTAAGTCGTTTTGGAGGTATAGAAGAATGAGTTATACAATCTGCAGGATAATTATTCTCTTTATTTTCTTTTTTTTCTTCACTTAATTCAGAAATTTCCAAAAATGGTCCAGGTTCCATATAATCATCAAAGGTTTTAGATTTCACAAGTTGAGAAATTCTTAAAGTTTTAGCTTTTAGTATATCTAATTCATGCTTATCTGTTACTGTGTTTTTAGAAATAATTTCATTATATTCTGATAATATTCTTTGACCATCTGGACTTTTCCAGAACTCAAAGCTTTTTCTAAATCCGATATACATTATTATAGCTCCAATCATGCCACAAGAATAGTATATACCTTCTGAATGATTTCCAGCTAATTGACAATTCCTTCCTTTATGAGGAACAAGTCCATGTTCTTTAATGTATCTCATCCACTTATCGCTTTCAAAATGATAACAATTTTCGCTCATAAATTCCTACCTCATTTTTTTTTATATCAACACTCTACATAAGATTATATCAAAAAAATATAATATATGCAACACTTTTAAAAGCTTAATAGTATGAGTTTTTTACATATAAAAAAATTTTATTATAATATAATTATTATTAATATACTAATCTAATTAAAAAATTGGTAGAATTAATATATAAAAATATTAAAATGGAAGAAAAAATGGAATTAGAAACTGAAAATATTATAAAATTTATACCAGATGATAAGGAAAGCAAGGTAGTATAGAAATTCAACTAAAACCTCGAAAAAGCGACCTTCTAAAATCAATTTTAAGACATTTTTATATAAAGTTAATATAACTTTGTTGTCTTAAAAATGCTCAAAATCTTGATTTTTAAGGAAGTAGGGGGATAGTAGATAAATTTTTATAAATTTATAAAAAATGAAATTTTATAAAAATAATTTTTTATAAATTAAAATATAGAATTCAAATAAAAAAAGAATACTAAAATAAAAAAGTAAATAAGGTTTAATAAAAAGTTTAACGAATATATAATTAACGAGATTAAAAATCTAATTTAATAATTAAATATAATTTAATTGGAAACTACTTTAAATCCATAGAACAACATAGGAGAGGCAGAGGGGGAAGGATCAAAGCCGTCAAAAAAGAAATATATAACATTGCACAAAATCAAAGTGTCCGTGCATTTAAATCTATGAAAAAAATAAATGACATTGCACAAAATAAAAGTAGTCGCTCGTTTTCGTGTGTTTTTTGACAATAATATATAAATTATGATATATTATATTTAAATAAAAAAAGAAGGGAATGAAATGTATATGAAAATATTAAAAAAATCTAGTCAAGAAGTAAAAAAGGAAGATGCTCATGGTGGAAGTGGTAGTAGAAAGTTATATATATCAGATAATGAATTTAGCACAATTCAAGGAATGACTTATGGATGGTTACCAGTAGGAAACAAATATGAATGGCATCAACATGAAAATATAGACGAAATAATGTATGTAATCAAAGGAAATGGAATTGTAAAAGATGAAGATGGGGAATATCCATATAATCCAGGTGATATATTTATGTACCCAGCTAATGTATTTCATGAAATATATAATAATGGAAATATCGAATCAGAATATATTTTTGTAAGAATACATAATAATAAAAATGATAATTAATAGGAGATTAAAGATGAAAAAAGTAAATATAGTATATGATTTTGATGGAACACTTACACAGGTGGCTTTGCCAAGATACTTGATTTTAGAAAAATGTAATTACGAAAACGGAACATCCAATGAAAGATTCTTGAATGAGTTGAATAGAATTAAAGAAATAAAGAATTGTGAGGCTATGGAAGCCTTTTACGAAGAATTTTTTAGAATTTTAAATAATAATAATTTGGAAATTACAATGGAGGACTTTTACTATGGAATAGATAAAATTCCTTTTAACAGAGGGTTAGAAAATTATTTTTCGAATATAAATAAATGGGCAAAACAAAATGATATAGAACTTAATCACTTTATTTTAACATCTGGGATCAAAGATTATGTTGAACAGTGTAAATATGCCAAATATTTCAAAAAAGTTTTTGGTTGTACTTTTAAAATAAAAAATAACAAGATAACAGGCATAGAATATTACTTAAGCACAAAAGAAAAAATAAAAAAACTAGAATTGTTACAAGAAAATCCTAATACTAGAGCAGATGAAACAATATATGTTGGAGATGGACTAACTGATTATTATGCAATGAAACATACCTATAGAAATGGGGGTAAAACAATTTTCGTTCATCAAAACGAAAATGATCTTGAAATTTATAATGAAGTTAATAAAGAAAAAATTGTTAATTACTGTGAAATTGCAGATTATGATGTAAATACTAATTTGTATAAGTCAATTATGAATGCAATAATAAATTAAAACTCATTTGATAGTTAAGCATAAAGTTGCTTATGAATTTCTTTATAGGCAATTTTATGTACTATATTAATATATTATAATATTAGAACTTAAAAATTTTTTAAAAATAAAGATAGGGAGGCTAGTAGAAGCATACTTTGAAAGGTTTATTTTGAAATATATAACATTGCACAAAATAAAAGTATCCGCCCGTTTTTTTAAGACTGATAGTTAGTTGTAATTATCAGTCTTTTGTTATATAATGAGAAAGACAAAATGATAGAATGATGTGAGTATATTGATAAATAAAAAATGGAAAAACATATACAAAAAAAATAATTTAAGAAATGCAATAATAAATATAGATTAGGAGATATTATTATATGATTGATTTAATTATAAATAGGAGAAGTTCTAGAAAATATTTAAATAAGGATATTGATGATAGTATAATAAAACAAATTATAAATTGTGGAAGAAATGCACCTTTTGGCGGAAAGCCAGTACCTACGTGCCAAGTAACAGAATATATTATAATTAAAGAAAAAGAAATTAAAGATAAGCTAGCTTTAAATTATGAAGATAGACAGTTTATAAAAAATGCACCAGTTATAATAGCTATTCTTGCAAATAAAGATAATGATCCAAAATATAAAGAATATATATTAAGTTCTGCACTAGCAATTGAAAATATGATAATAGGAGCGCAAAGTTTAGGCCTAGGTACCTGCATTTTAAGCTGTTTTATAAATCATGAAAAACATGAAGAAGACAAGAATAGACTAAGAGATGTCTTAAAATTGCCATATAATATTGAATTGGTTGCTTTATTGACTTTAGGATATAAAGATGAAAATGAGATAATTATTAAAAAAGAATTAAGAGAATATAAAGACGTGGTAAATTTTAATACTTATTCTATGAAGAATGAAAAATAGATACAAATTTGCAGTTTTGGAGGTAGGGTACTATAAATCTTCAAAATTGCAAATTATTGCTATTTTTATAAAAATTCAGCTTTTTTAAAAAATATGAAATTTTTGAAAGATTATAACAAATTCAGAAAGATTAATTGTTGAAGTATATAAAAATTAGAATAAATAAAAAATATATAAAATCACAAATTAAAAGAATTTAAAAACTATTAAATTTACAGTGAGGGAGGCTAGAAGAAGCATACTTTGACGTATCTATTTTGGTATATACAACATTGCGCAAAATAAAAGTGTCCTGACATTCAAATCTTTTAAGAATAATTCTTAGTTAGTTGTAATTAGCTCATTTATGTTGTATAATGAGAAAAATGAAAATATTGAAAATCAACCAATTATTTACAAATAGAGGAGATAATATAAATGGAAATAAAAAAAGCTAAAAAAGAAGATTGTAAGAATGTATATAGTTTAGTATCTGTTTTAAAAGAAACTCTTGATTATAATAAATTTAAAAAGTCTTTTGATAATAATATTTGCAAAGATGATGTTTTCTATTATATATTATGGGAAAATAATAATCCAATTGGATTTATTAGTGTAGTTATAAATTATCAATTGCATCACGCAGATAAAGTTGCAACTATTGAAGAATTAGTCATTAATAAACAATATCAAGACAAAAATTATGGAACAATGTTACTAAATTATGGTGTACAATTAGCTAAAAATCAAAAATGTGATGTTATTGAGTTGACAAGTAATTTTACTAGAGAAAATGCTCATAGATTTTATGAAAAAAATGGGTTTAAAAAAACAAGTTTTAAATTTAAAATGAATTTGAATTCTTAATATAAAAATACAAAAATATGGGAAAGTAGAGAATTTGCAATTTTAGAGATAGAAACTAAAATCTTCAAAATTACAAATTTTTGTTATTTTAAGAAAAATACAATTTTTTAGAATTTTAACAAAATCATAAAAGATTTATAGAAAATTGAGAAAACTTAAATTAAAAAATTTTAATAAAAGTAAATTTAAAAAACTAATAATAAATTTTAAAAATCTATAAAAGATAAACAGTTAAAAATTTATAGCAAAACAAGTGAGGGAGGTAAGAAGATACCATATTGAATTACCTATTTTGTAATATATAACATTGTACAAAATAAAAGTTTTCGCCGATTAGAATGTTAAGAAACCAATACGTTCAAAGATTCTTCAAAATCTTTTTTAAAAAAAGAATATAATACAAAAATATTGCCATACTAAATGTCAGAATAAATGTCAGAATAAATGTCAGAATAACTTGCAAAAGATTTTTATTTGAGTTAGAATATTGATGGAGGATTTAATAATATGAATTTAGGTATGGAAAATGAAACACTTGAATTTAAAAAAAGCACCAGTGAATTAGATGAAGGTGTAATAGCATTATCTTCTATGTTAAATAAACATGGAGAAGGAACTCTATATTTTGGTGTAAAAAATGATGGAACTGTAATAGGACAAAAAGATATTAATGAATCAACATTAAGAGATGTTTCAAGAAAAGTTGCAGAAGGAATAAAGCCACAAGTAATTCCAGAAATAAGTTTACAGTTAATTGATGATAAAAAAATAATAAAAGTAACTGTAAAAGGCAATGCCAATATATATTCTGCATTTGAAAGATATTATATTAGATCTTTTGATGAAGATAAAAAAGTATCTCCAGACATGTTAAGAGAATTAATAAATAGTAAAGGAGAACCTGATTTAATTGTCAATGAGCCAACGATTAGAAATGATTTAACATTTGAAACATTAAAAGGTTTATATTTAATAAAAGGTCATAAAATTAATAATGAACAATTTGAAAATAATCTAAAATTATATACAAATGATGGTAGATTTAATTATATGGCTGAGTTATTATCAGATAATAATGATATTTCTATAAAAGTTGTAACATTTGCTGGTAAAGATAAAACGGTTATGCTAAAAAGAACTGAATATGGTATGAAATGTTTAATATCAGCAGTAAATGAAGTATTAGAATATATGGATGTAATAAACGAAACTAAAGTAAAACTAGGTGGAAAAAAGAGAATTGAAGAAAGTTATTTCGACTATGCATGCTTCAAAGAAGCATGGCTAAACGCATGTATTCACACACGTTGGATAGAGAAAATTCCACCTGCAGTATATATTTTTGATGATAGAATTGAAATTGTTTCAAATGGTGGATTGCCTAAAGCTTTAAACAAAACAGATTTCTTTAAAGGAGTTAGTAAACCAGTAAATCAAGCTTTGTTAAATATATTTACAAATTTAGATTTGATTGACCAAACAGGACATGGTGTTCCGTTAATTATAAATAAATATGGAGAGCAAGCTTTTTATATTAGTGATAATACAATTATAGTAACGATTCCTATTAATAAAGAATTATTGGAAAAAGTTGACAAACCAAATGATGAGATAGCATTAAGTGAAACGGAGCAAAAAGTATATAATTGTATAAGGAAGAATGCGAATATCACAATATCTGAATTATCAGATAAAGTTTCTATTGGAGATAGACAAGTAATGAGAGTTCTAAATAGCTTAAAAAATAAAAATATTATAAGAAGAGAAGGCTCAAATAAAAATGGAGTATGGAAGATTATAGAAAAACAATAATTTGTTAAGGAGTGAAAAGATGAATAAAAAATTGAATTCAAATCACCTAAAAATAATTGCTATCATAGCAATGACAATTGATCATTTTTCAGATTTGATTTTTCCTGGATTTCCTACAAATCCACTTGCAGTTTTTCTTCATATTATTGGTAGATTAACCGCACCTATTATGTGGTTTTTTATTTGTGAAGGATATTCTCATACTCATAATGTAAAGAAGTATATATTCAGATTATTTATTTTTTCAATAATATCTCACTTTGCTTATTGTTTTGCGTTTGGAATTAACTATATACCTTTTAGTTCGGGTATATTTAATCAAACTAGTGTAATGTACCCATTGTTTATAGCAGTTTTAGTAATGTGGTTAAGAGAAGCAGATTTAAAAATAAATAAGTGCTTAAAGCAAATACTAATATTTGTTTTAATATGGAGTGCATTTCCTTCAGATTGGAGTTGTATAGCAGTTTTAGCAGTTTTAGGTATGTATAGACATAGAGGAAATTTAAAAAAACAGATGTTAATTATGATGTTATGGGTATCTTTGTATGGAATAGTATCATTCTTTTTTGTTAATAAAGTTTATGGAATTATACAATTATTTGTTATATTAGTATATCCATTTTTAAAACAATACAATGGAGAAAGAGGAAAAGCAAAATGGTTGAAATGGTTTTTCTATATTTATTATCCAGCACATCTGATTATTATAGGTATTTTAAGAATACTTTTATGTGGCAATGTTCCATTATTATTTTAAAAAATTACAATTTATCAAAAAAATAAAAGTAATTTGCATAAGCAAAATAAGTGAAGGAGGTAAAAAGATACCATATTGATTTACCCATTTTGTTATGTATAACATTGCACAAAATAAAAGTAGTCGCTCGTTTTTTTTAGACTGATAGTTAGTTGTAATTATCAGTTTTTTATTATATAATAAAAAAAGATATAAGTTGAAGATAAATAGACTAACTATATGAATGTCAATACTTTTTTGAAAAAATTAAGAAATTTTTTTATATAAATTATTGCATGACAAATAAGCATTTTGAAAAATGCTTTTAAAAACTATGTAATTATTGATATTAAGCTACTTTGTCGGCTTGATATATATTATTTGTTTTTAATAAATAATATATGACACGAACTAATTTCTTTGCTACATGTCCCATTGTAACCATATAATGCTTGCCTTCAGCCATTTTTCTATCTTTAAAAGTACAAAAGGTAGCATCATTTAAACAAACCATTCTAGCAGCAGTCATCAAAGCAAAACGAAGATATTTAGAACCACGTTTTACCATTACAGAATGAGTTGAAAAGAATTTACCAGATTGATACATTGATGGATCAAGTCCAGCAAAAGCTAGTAGTTTAGCAGGAGAATCAAATCTAGAAATATCTCCAATTTCAGCTAAAATAGAACCAGCAGTTTTAAAAGAAATTCCAGGTATTGTTAATATAGGAGAATTAATTTCTTTTAAGATTTGTTTAATTCTCTTCTCAACATCATCAAGTTGCTCTTGTATAAACTGAATAATACTAATTGTCTGTTTTAATTCAAATAAAACGGAGTTGCTATTTAAACCAATAGAATTTCTAGCTAAATCACGAATTTGAATAGCTTTGTCTCTACCAAAATGTTTGTATGAATTATCAGACAAAAGATGAGTTAAATGTGTAAGATTACATTCAGCTATATCTTTAGCACTTGGTAATTCATAAAGTAAAGCTAAACAAGATTTTTGAGCAACAGAAGAAACGATTTTTGGAAGTTCAGGAAAAACAATATCTACTAGTCTTACAAGAGAAGTTTTAAATTTAGAGTTTTCCTTAACTAAACGAAATCTGTGTCTAGTTAGTGACTTTAATTCAGAAATATGATATGATACTGGTATGTAGGGTTTTAAGTTATCTGAAACAAGCATTGTAGCAATAACATGTGCATCTAACTTATCTGTTTTAGTCTTTCTAAGGCTTTGACCTTTTACGTAAAGATTAGTTTGTAATGGATTAATAAGATAGATATTAAATCCTTTTTCTGTCAGAAAGTTTAGAATATTATTACTATAATGACCAGTGGCTTCAAGCCCTACTTTTATATTGTCTAATGAATTAGAGAAATTCATTAAAGAATTGTAGAGAGTTTCAAAACCATCTAAATTGTTTGTTATGGTTAATTTTTCAATTAATATTTCGCCATCAGAATTCATAGCAAAACAATCATGTTTATCTTTTGCAACATCGATTCCAACATAAATCATAATAAAAACTCCTTTACAAAATATTTAGACAATGTGATCCACAAAATGCTTGTCGAAAGTAAACTCGTTCAATATTAAACGTCAAGCGTTATCTAACTAATTAACAATTAAACAAACATCTGTGGTTAGAGTCTATTAATATAATCGTCAAAGCGATAGTAATTTGCACTAATCCACAGTGTCTATGTAGATATTATACAATGAAATTAAGAATAAAAAAATGTATAATGGACTACATGTTCATTATACGAGTAATTTATAAGGGGGGTAAAAGTTTTGGTCAAATGGATTAAATTATTTAATAATCAATATTTAGGATTTTGGGTATTAGGAATAGTATTATTTGCAATACAAGAAATTCCGTATATGATTATGCCTTTCTTAAAACTAAAAAGTAATCCAATTATGAATATGACAGAAACATCAGCAGTATTAGATACTTTGGAAAAAATATTGGGTTCTCTTTGCATAGCGTTAATGATATTTGTTGTAAATCAAGAAACAGGCTTTTTTGATATAGGTACAGGAATACAAAAAATAGCATTTATATCTATGATTGTAGTGTTATTACTTAATTTCTTAGGATGGATACTATATTTTAAGGGATATCAATCTATTCCTATAATGATGTTCTTTATAGTTTTCTTACCACCACTTTACTATATATTTATTGGTTTATGGAGAAAAAATTGGATATTAGTTGGTACAGGAATTGTATTCCTTTTAGTACATTCTACCTATGTGTATAAGAATTTAACTAGTTAATAAAATAGAACAATAAATTACAGGTATACTGTTAGATGTAAATAATTTTAATTTACATCTAATTTTTTTTGTTATAAAATTATTTACATAAGAATTTAAGTTAGAACAGCAAATTACAGAGGTCTTAGAATCTAAC
>Ga0247608_10003585_pt1 | contig 18018 bp, 16 predicted proteins | sample 176DNAGHGlowgp2_FD_193490 | JGI IMG/M metagenome (GOLD analysis project Ga0247608, IMG submission 193490) | Sheep rumen microbial communities from Palmerston North, Manawatu-Wanganui, New Zealand - 1766 DNA GHGlow gp2 | ecosystem: Host-associated > Mammals > Digestive system > Stomach > Rumen ... | reverse complement strand
GATTCAGATAACGGATAGCGTTCAGATGGTCTTTGGCCAGCAGCACCTCGGCCTCGCCATCGGGAGCCGACCATGATCTGTCGGCATAGTCGTTGAGCCACTGTGAGCGTTCCTCGCTGCGCGGGGTCTCAGCCATGGCAATCAACTCGCGAAGCTGGTCGGGGGCCTGGTCAAACTCAAATCTCGGGGCATGCTGGGTCTCCGTCACGGCAAGGTATTCCATCACCTCGTCGTAATTGTCGCGAGCAATCATTTCGTTGAAAAACGACTTAACACCCATGCCCCGTTGTTTTTATTATTTCAAATATTGACGCACTGCCTCACAAATCCTATCCTGATCCTCTTCCGAGAGATAGGGATGGACGGGCAAGGAAATGACCGTGTCGGCCAGCTGGTCGGACACAGGGCAACGGTTCTCATCCAGGCTCAGATAGTTGAACGCCGTTTGGCGATGCATCGGGATGGGATAATAGATGGCCGTGGGGATGTCGAGGGCCTTCAAGGCGTTCTGCAATCCCGATCTGACTTCCTTATTTTCAAGTTGTAGCGTGTATTGTGCCCAACTGGAATAGAAGCCTTCAGGCACGATAGGCGTCTTTACCACGTCGTGGAGCAACTCCGTATAACGTGCCGCCACCTTGTTGACATCTTCCAACTCATGCGCTGCAAAGGCCTTCAACTTGACCATGAGGATGGCTGCCTGGATGCTGTCCAAGCGTGAGTTCATGCCGATACGCACGTTGTCGTAGCGGTCGCTGCCCTTGCCGTGGATATGGTAGGAATCGAGCAAAGCGGCCCACTCGTCGTTGTCGGTGAACACGGCACCGCCGTCACCGTAACACCCCACAGGCTTGGCAGGGAAGAACGAGGTGGTGGAGATATCACCGAACGTACAGGCTTTTCGATTGCCGATGCGGCCACCAAAGCCTTGGGCACCGTCTTCAAGTACAAAGAGGTTATGTTTTTCGGCCACCTTACGGATCGCCTTAAAGTCGGCTGGAAGGCCAAACAGGTCGACCGCAATAATAACGCGTGGCGTCAATTTGCCCCGCTTCAGGGTCTGTTCAATCTTACGTTCGAGATCGGCCACATCCATATTGAACGTGTCCTTGTCGACATCGACGAAGACCGGCGTTGCCCCTTGCATGACGATGACCTCGGCAGAGGCGAAGAAGGTGAAGCTGGGTACGAACACGGCGTCGCCAGGTTTCACGTCCCACACCTTCAAGGCAAGCAGCAAGGCATCGGTGCCGCTATTGCAAGCTACGCAATGCTTCACACCGACATACTCCGCAAATGCGGTTTCCATCTCCTTAATCTTAGGGCCCATCACGTAGGCGCTCGAGGCGACCACATCGAGAATGGCCTTATCCATTTCGTCCTTCAGGACGGCATATTGTGTTTTTAGGTCTCTGAATTGCATATGCTCTATTTATGTTTTTCGGGGACATCCCCGTTGATATAGGGTCGCCCCGTCAGGGCTTTACCGGTTTCAACTCACCGTTTATTTCTTTGTATTCTCTGCCGCAACTGCACTGCAACAAGGCATCGAGGCGTTGGCCGCATTCGCACACCCAGCCGATTTGACGGGCGGGAACGCCTGCCATCAAGGCATAGGGTTTCACGTCTTTGGTGACCACGGCACCTGCGGCGATGAGAGCGCACTTGCCGACCGTATGGCCACAAACCACGGTGCAGTTGGCGCCCAACGAAGCACCTTCGCAAATCTTGGTCTTGGCGTAGACACCGTGCACGGGGAAATGCGCCCGAGGCGTGGTCACATTGGTGAACACACAGCTCGGACCGCAGAACACGTTGTCTTCAATCTCAACACCTTCATAGACCGACACATTGTTTTGGATGCGCACACCATTGCCGATATGCACGTTGTTGCCGATGTTCACATTTTGTCCGAAAGAGCAGTTCTCGCCGATGACAGCACCCGACTGAATATGGCAGAAATGCCATATTTTCGTACCCTTCCCAATGCTCACGTTGTCATCTACAAAGCTGCTTTCATGTATATAATAATCATTCATATTCATTTGTTTAGAACCATCCCGAAGCCAAAACATCGGCGATATGGATCACCTTGATGGGCAATCCTTCCTTCTCGATGTATGCTTTTTGGTGCATAAGGCAAGTCATGTCAGTCGAAACGATGTATTCGGCACCCGTGTTCAAGGCATTCTTCACCTTGTGGCTTGCCATGCCTTCCGACAGGATTTCATGCCCCACTTCCAAGGAAAAATCAGCGCCACAGCACAAATCGGGCTGTTTCATCTCAATGAGTTCCAAGCCTTTGACCTTTGACAGTAGTTGCCGTGCCTCCTTACCCAATCCCAAGCCACGCAAGGCACTGCAGCTGTCGTGGAACGTCACCTTATAAGGGAACTCGGCACCAAAATCATCGAATTGCACCTTGTTGACCAAGAAATCGGTCAACTCGTAGACATTAGCAACCATTCGTTTGAAATTCAAATGGTTGGCAGTGTTAAAGAACAACTCAGGATAACGTTTTTTGATGTAATGCACACAAGCTGCCGAGGGGGCCACTACAGGACCGTTGTACGAAAAGTCATTAAGGAACTTGTCGCCCAACTCCTTTGCATCTTCAATAAAGCCCGCATTATAGGCAAAACGTCCGCAACAGGTCTGCTCCGGATTGTACTCCACTTCAACGCCTGCGCGTTCCAACACCTTCACTGTATTGGAAGCCACTTCAGGATAGAACTGGTCAATGATGCAGGGTACAAACAACTCAACTTTCATGATATTTCACGCGAAAATTCGTGCAAAAATACGGATTTTATTCATTCTTTGGACAAAACCAGTACAAATATTACGTTTTTTTGTCAAAATCCCAAAAAATCCATCTGTTCCCAAAAACTTGGATAGGATTTTCGCACCACTTCAGGATGGTCGAAAAGAAGGTCGCCTATTTTCATGGCCAAAGGTGCCAAGGCCATGACGACACGGTGATCGTCATGGGAGAGGAAGTGCAGTGGGCGTTTTTTCTCAAAATAAGGCAAGCTTACGCTAGGAATAATAACAGCCTCATTATCAGAAACTTTATTGAGTTTTGTTCCGATTTTTGCCACTTCAGCCTGCATCGCGCCCTCCCTGTCTGATTCTTTGAACATGAGATTGGCGATGCCCGTAAAACGAGCATGGCGTTGCAAGCCTGCACAGGTAGCTACAATCGTCGGAAAAAGGTCGGGCGTGTTGGAAAAATCGAAAGACAGGGTCGTATTGGTGAATGATTTTTTGGTTAAAACCAACGCCGAGTCCATTTCTGTCGTCATCACACCGAAGGCCTGCATCCAGTCGGCGATGATGGCATCGCCCTGAAGACTCGCAGGGGACGGTGCTCGTCGAACTGTTGAAGGACTACACAACCCCATCAGGCTAATCTCGCAGGCCTCGCTCAGTGCGGCCAACTCATACCAATAGGAGGCAGCGCTCCAGTCGGCTTCGACCGTAAAGCTGTTGGGGCGGTAGGGTTTGGGCTTCACTGTAACCACACTCCCTTTCCGCTCCACCTGTGCCGAAAAATGGCACATCATAGCGATGGTCATGTCGAGATAAGGCACCGAATTGAAATTGCCAATGAGTTCGAGTTCAAGGCCGTCGCGCCACATCGGGGCAGCAAGCAACAAAGATGAGGCAAACTGGCTGCTTTGCGAAACGTCGAGCGATGCTTTTCCGCCAGTGATGGATTTTCCGTGGATTTGAAGAGGCAGAAAACCTTCGTTTTCAACATATTCGATACTGGATCCAAGCTTTCTCAGCACGTCCACCAACGGCTTGATCGGACGTTGTTTCATGCGGTCGGTGCCCGTGAGGAGCCAATCTCCGTCATGGCAGGCCAAATAGGTGGTCATGAAACGCGCTGCCGTGCCGCAATCGGCGATGTCGATGGTTTTCCGCTCATGGCAAAACATCAATGCTTCCCGCAACACCTTGGTGTCTTGGGAATCAGAAAGATTCGCAACATCGGGGGGAAACCCGCCATACGCCGCGATCATCAAGGCGCGGTTCGATTCGCTTTTGCTGGCGGGCAATATGACGGTTTTCTTAAGCATTGGCTCAGAACGGTAAACAAAAACGACGCTCCTCGGAGCAATTGTTTGAGATCCACTTTAACAAATAAGACAGGGCTTCCGACACGAGAACCGGTTCCACTTCCACATCCCAAACCGGCTTCCCGACCGACTCAAGCAGAACGAATTGCGGTTTTTCTCCTTTGTTTTTCTTGTCGAACACCAAATATTCCATAATCGGTTCAATATCAGCCTCCGAAAGCCGGATTGGGCATTCAGAAAGCAGCATCGGCAACTTGTTTTCAAAGTTTTTCAAAACCGAAGCATCCAAGTCACACTGTTTCACCGAAATCCAAAGAGCCGCAGCCATTCCCAAGGCCACCGCCTCGCCGTGAAGCAGGGGATAATCTGTCGTCAAGCAATGGCTTTCTATGGCATGGCCAAGGGTATGACCAAAATTTAGAATTTTGCGCACGCCTTTCTCCGTCGGGTCTTTCTTTACGATTTCGCGCTTGATTTCTCCACACCTTTTTATATAAGGAACATAATTCTCAACATCCGCATGAAGCAATTCAGGGTCGGCAATGAAGCCGTATTTCAGCATTTCGGCGAGGCCCGACCTGATTTCGCGCGCATCCAAAGTCTCCAAATAAACAGGGTCGGTGATTACTGCCATTGCTTCTGCAAAAGTGCCGATTTGGTTTTTGCCACCGCCTAAGTCGACGCCCGTCTTCCCTCCTATCGCCGCGTCGACCATACCAAGCAAGGTCGTCGGAATGTTGATGAACTTGATACCACGCTTGTAGGTGGATGCCGCAAAGCCGCCCAAGTCGGTGATCACACCGCCTCCGAGGTTGACTAACAAGGCGTTGCGGTCGGCGTGATGCCGCATCAAGGTTTTCCAGATACGCTGGACGGTTTGCAGGGTTTTGTGCTTCTCGCCAGATTTTATCACGATTTCGACAGCGTTTTCGCAGCCAAGCCAATATTCGGTTTCGGGCAGCCAAAACGGAGCGACGTTTTCATCGGTAAGGATGAAAACTTGGGAAGCCTTAGAAAGTATAGATCCCATGCCCCGCACCTCCCCACGTGGGGATGACATACTTTCTAAGGCTTCAGGAAGCATGTCATTCCAAGGCTGACCTGTGGGTTGGCGGGAATCTATGCTTTCTGAAGCTTGGGCCATGTCCATCAATTTTCTCATTCTAAAACCAATTGACAATGAATCAACCTTTCATCATCCGTTTCGCCATGCTGAATCTCCACGCGAATGTATTTTTCCGGAAGCAACGGTTCGATCATCTCTGGCCATTCGATAAGGCAGAGGTTGCCGCTGTCGAAATAGTTCTCGAAACCGATGTCGTAAGCCTCTTCCAACTTCTTAATACGGTAGAAATCAAAATGATAGACCGATTCACCTTCCTCCGTCACATACTCATTGACGATGGCGAAAGTGGGGCTGTTCACCTCATCGGTGACACCCATTTTGTGGCACAAGTTCTTGATCAGGGTCGTCTTGCCCGCGCCCATCGAGCCGTAGAAGGCGATGACATCGGCCTCGTCGCGCAAGGAAATCAGGTAATCCGACACCTCTGAAAGCGCATCCACGCTGTTGATATGAAATTCTTTGGACTTCATCTTAAATACAATTTCCCGCAAAAATACACTTTTTATTTCACGCAGAAATCGCAGAATTCGCAGAAATCTACCGACATCATTATTTGCGTCGCATCTCGAATCCCATAGTTCTGCGTATTCTGCGTGAAAAAAACAATCATCACTTCGCCGTGAGATGCGCCACGGGAATCAGCATTTCATTCATCGAGATGCCGCCGTGCTGGAAGGTGTTGCGATAGTAACTGACGTAATAATTGTAGTTGTTCGGATAAGCGAAAAAGTCGCTCTCGCCGGCAAAGACAAAAGTCGTGCTGAGGTTGGCCTTGGGCAGGAAAACCTTCTCAGGGTCTTTCACCTCGAAGACTTCTTTCGGGTTGTATTTCAGGTTCTTGCCGTACTTGTAGCGCAGGTTGGTGTTCACCTCGCGGTCGCCCAAGATCTTCACAGGCTTTTCAACGTAGGTCGAACCGTGGTCAGTGGTGATGACCATGTCGCAGCCCTTTTCGGCGATAAAGCGCATCATGTCGAACAGGCTGGAGTGCTCGAACCACGAGAGCATGAGAGAGCGGTAGGCTTCCTCGTCGGAGGCCAGCTCGCGGATGATTTCCATCTCGGTGCGGGCGTGCGAGAGCATGTCGACGAAATTGTAAACAATGACGTTCAACTTGTTCTGCATCAAATTCGACATTTGTTCGTAAAGTTTCTTGCCCGCGTCCAGATTCAGCACCTTATTATAAGAATACTTGATGTTCTTGCCGAAGCGCTTCAACTGCTCGCCAAGAAGCTCACCCTCGAATTGGTTTTTGGTACCTTCCTCGTCCTCGTCGACCCACCATTGGCGGTAGCGGCGACGGATTTCCAACGGCATCAAGCCAGCGAAAAGCGCATTGCGGGCATATTGCGTTGTGGTCGGCAAAATGGCATAATACACATCGTCGGCCTCCACGCGGAAATAGTTCTCAATCAGCGGCTGGATGGCCTTCCATTGGTCATAGCGCAGGTTGTCGATGACAATGAAAAACAGCGGTTTATCGGTTCCGTCCAAGCGTGGAAGCACCTTGTCGCGCACCACGGTATGCGACATCACGGGCTTTTCCTTTTTGCCCTGAATCCAGTCGACATAATTCCGTTCGACGTAGCGCGTGAACTGCGTGTTGGCTTCCTGCTTTTGGTCGGCGAGGATGCCTTTGATGCCCTCATCTGTTGACTTTTGCAGCTCCAACTCCCAGCGTACCAAGTTCTTATAAAGGTCGGCCCACTCGTTGTAGTCGAGGTTGTTGTTGAGATCCATGCTGATTTTGCGGAACTCTTGCTGGTATTTCATCGACGACTTCTCGTCGCGAAGGGTGCGGTTTTCGAGGTTGCGTTTCAGCGAAAGCAGAATCTGGTTCGGATTGACGGGTTTGATAAGGTAATCCGCTATGTTAGAGCCAATTGCATCTTCCATGATACGCTCTTCCTCGCTCTTGGTGATCATCACCACAGGGAGGTTAGGGTATTCGCGTTTGATGACTTCGAGCGCCTCGATGCCCGAGATGCCCGGCATCTGCTCATCGAGGAAAACGATGTCGAAATGGCGTTGGCGCACGAGGTCGATGGCATCGGAGCCATTGTTGGCCGTAACTACTTCATAGCCTTTTTGTTCCAGAAACATGATATGGGGCTTCAGAAGGTCAATCTCGTCGTCAGCCCAGAGTATGGTGGTTTTGTCCATAGATTAAGTGTTTATATGGAGGTAACGCAAAAATAAGCAATTTGTTTTGAAAGGATGAACTTTTTTGAGAGGTCAAAACCAGCCTCCCATGTCATTCCAACGTTGGCAAGTGGGTAAGAGGGAATCTATGGGAGGCGGTGCAAAGGGTAAAAACCTCAACATGACGGCCTCAACAGCTATAGATCCCTTGCCTTTGCCCACCAACCTGCCTAGGGATGACATACCTGTTGAGGCCTGCAACCCTAAGGCGTCATACTTTACGAAAAAAGCATTACCTTTGCGGCAAATTTCGCTCTACATGGCCAATTCCTCCAACAAAAAGAAAATCTTCAACGACCCCATCTACGGCTTCGTCAGCATCCCCGACGAACTGCATTTCGACATCATCGAACATCCTTATTTCCAAAGGCTTAGGCGTATCAAGCAGGTCAGCATGACCAACTTGGTGTATCCTGGCGCCAACCACACGCGCTTCGCCCACAGCCTCGGCACGATGCACCTGATGCGACGCGCCATCCAGCTGCTGCGCGGCAAAGGTTATGTGATTACTGATGAGGAACTCGAGGCCGCCTCCATCGCCATCCTGCTTCACGACAGCGGCCACGGACCGTTTTCGCACACCTTGGAAAACAGCATCGTCCATGGCGTTACGCACGAAGAATTGTCGCTGAAAGTGATGCAAAGATTCAATGAAATCCACCATGGTCGGCTCGACGTGGCCATTCAGATGTTCAAGGGAGAATACGAAAAAGGTTTTCTCACAAAATTGATTTCCAGTCAGTTGGATGTCGACCGCATCGACTATCTGAAGCGCGACAGTTTCTTCACAGGCGTGGCCGAAGGTAGTGTGAACGCCGAGCGGCTGTTGGAGATGATGGAAGTGGTTGGCAACGAACTCGCCATCGAAGCCAAGGGTATCTATTCGGTAGAGAGCTTCATCGTGGCGCGGCGCATCATGTATTGGCAGGTGTATATGCACAAGGCCGTTTTGAGCGCCGAGTATATGCTGCGTAACATCCTGAAACGCGCCAAGATGCTCAGCGCGGAACGCGACTTGTTTGCCACCCCTGCCCTATCGTTCTTCCTCAAGAACCAACACCCCTTCGACGACGGCCACGACCCCGATTTCGTCCTCGACCAGTTCTGCCAATTGGACGACTACGACGTGATGACCGCCGTAAAAGCTTGGCGCAACGACCAAGACCGTGTGCTTTCAGAGCTTTGCAGAAGACTGACTGACAGGCATTTGTTCAGAATCGAGATGCAAGAAGATGCCTTTGACCAGAACTACATCGACGACCTCCGCCAAAAGATTGCTCATCTTTACGGCTGGTCGCAAGAGGAGGCGGATTTCATGCTTCTGCAAGGCGTTTCGTCGAACCACGCCTACCATCCCAAGAAGCCCGCCATCAACATTCTGTACAAGGACGGCACGCTGAAAGACATCAGCGAAGCCTCCGACCAGCTAAACATTTCGGTTTTGTCGCAGCCCGTGGTGAAGCATTTCATTTGCTATCCGAAGGAATTGAAATAAACAACGCCTAAGGGGGATTGCAAATCCCCGACTCAACTTCGACGGATTGCAAATCCGCCGAAACGAAGTATAAACACCGCAGGCATAGATCCCCGCTTACCCACAGGCCTTCGTTGGGATGACATGCCTGCTTAGAATCGCTGATTCATCACTTTTGCCCGCCGCTTCGAGTCTTCCATCACCTCAATGGCTTGTTGCTGCAGGAAACGTTCTTCATCCGTTTCAGGCTCAAGCGTGATGCCGTGCGGGCGGGAATGGTGGTTTTCGTCCAAATAGGAGAAAGTGGCGAAGCCGTCGGCGGCAATCTTTTCGGGCTCACGACTGCGGTACATCTTCGTGTAGACCGTCAAAGTGCTGCGGCCAACATTCACGACTTTGCTCTCGAAAGTGACGATGTCGCCCGCGAAAATCGGGAACTTGAAGTCGATGCCGTGGAGCACAAGAAGGACGGTGTCTTTCGTATCAACATACTGCGCCACAGCGAAATAGGAACTCTCCAAGAAATACTCGGAGCAACGACCTGCGAAAAAAGTCTGGTGGTGGTTGAGATCCGCTAATTTAATGAGTCTTTGGGAAAATGTAGCTTTCATATCTTATCTAATTTTTAATTTTCAAACCATCATAAGCGAGCATCATGCCTTCGGGCAGCTCGCGATTGACGTCGGCGGCGAGGCCCATACTGTGGCTGCAATGCGTGAACCAAGTCTTCTTCGCTCCCACCCTTCTTGATATTTCAATCGCCTCGTCCAAGGTGAGATGTGAATAGTGCTTTTTCTTTTGCAACGCCTCAATAATCAGGTATTCAACGCCTTGCAGCTTGTCAATAGCCTCCTCCGAAATTTCGCTCAAGTCGGTGACGTAGGCGAAATTGCCTATGCGAAACGCATAGCAAGTCAGCGTGAAATGCTTCAGTTTTATAGGCTCGATATGCAGATCGCCGAGGTCGAAAGGCGTTTCGTCGAGGTGGCGGATGTCGTAGGTCGGGGCCCCAGGGTAAGGATGTTCGTCGAAAGCGTATGAATATTCGCGTTTGAGTTCGGGCAAAGCAGTGTCGGCCACATAAATCGTCATGGGCTTTTTCTGCATGAAGATGTAAGGGCGCAAGTCATCCAATCCACCGATATGGTCCTTGTGTTCGTGCGAAATCAAGACCGCATCGAGCTTGGTGACGTTTTCGCGCAACATCTGCTGACGGAAATCGGGGCCAGCGTCGACCGTAAAAGTGACTTCGTCGGTCTGTATGAGTATTGAGGTGCGGAGCCGCTTGTCGCGCGGGTCAGCCGACCGACACACGGGACAGGTGCAGCCAATGACCGGCACACCTTGCGAGGTTCCACTTCCTAATATAGTGACAATCATATCTTTAAGTTAATTCAGCATCCTATTCATGCTGGAAAAAATTTCAACCGCAAAATTAGCGATTTTGGATAAATTTTCGTGCTATCTCATGGAAAATACCTACATTTGCGGCATGAATTTTTCATCCTATCTCAGAAACAGGGCTTTGAATCGCGCTTTGGAGCAATTCCTCGCGGAGAAACCAGCAGCAAAAATGCCTAATCTCCAGCGGATTAACTCCATATTGATTATCCTCGACGAAAGCGACAAGAGCATTGTCAAAAACATCGAGAGTAGTGCCAAGAGTCTGTTTGGCATCAACCGATGCGGTTTTCTCATCCTTTGCAACCAAATGTCGGACACCATCCTGCAAAGCGACCTCTACACGGAAATCACGCCCAAGGACTTCGGTTTCATGAGCGTCTTGAAACCCGACAAGCACGAGTTCATCAAGAAGCTGCCTTTCAGCGCGATGCTCATCAACATGGCAGGCAAGAACGCCGAAATCAGCGACTACCTCTGCACCTTGCCCAAGTCGGACTTCCGAATTTGTTTCCACCAAAGCAAGAACCAGCAAATCTACGACTTGATCATCGAGAACCCGCGTGCCACCGACCCTGTTTCGAACATCCACGTCCTGCACAACTACCTCAAGGCCTTGGCAGGACCGCAACCCCAAAATCCTTATTGAAATGAAACACAACCCATTTAAAGGTACGGGCGTCGCCCTCGTCACGCCATTTAAAGCCGACCAATCCATCGATACCGATGCTTTGACGCGCATCGTCAACCATGTCATTGACAATGGTGCTGACTTTTTGGTCGTCCTCGGCACAACATCCGAAGCTCCCACCCTCACCAAAGAAGAGAAAAATCTGGTTATCAGCACGATATTAAAGGCCAACGCAGGCCGTTTGCCCATCCTGCTCGGCATGGGCGGCAACAACACGCAAGCCGTCATTGAGGCCGTCAAAGCACAAGACTTCGTGGGCATTGATGGCATTTTGAGCGTCGTACCTTATTATAACAAGCCCAACCAACGCGGCATGAAGGCCCATTTCGAGGCCATTGCCGATGCGAGCCCCGTGCCCGTGGTGGTCTATAACGTGCCAGGTCGAGTTGGGGTCAACCTGCAAGCCGCCACCTGTGTGGAATTGGCAAAACATCCCAACATCATCGCGGTGAAAGAGGCATCGGGCAACTTGCAGCAAATCATGGAGATATTGCGCGACAAGCCTGCTGACTTCGACGTGCTTTCGGGCGACGACGGCATCACCCAGCCCCTGATGGCCCTCGGAGCCACGGGTGTGATTTCGGTGGCCGCTAACGCCTACACGAGCCAATTCAGCCGAATGATGAAGGCACAAAAAGAAGGCAAGACCGACGAAGTCTTACGCCTGCATTACGCGATGCTGAAGATGAACCAACTCATTTTCGCCGACGGCAACCCAGCGGGCATCAAATGCCTGATGAGCCATATCGGACTGTGTGAGAATGTTTTGCGCCTGCCATTGGTCACGGCCAACGAAAAAGTTGAAAATGACATCATTGAAGAATGGAAACAACTAAAAGACAAATAAAAATGAAAGTTTTACGTTATTTTATCCTTTCGCTCGCCGTCATCGTTTGCGGCAGCGTTTTTGCTCAGGAAAGCCAAAAAGACCTTGAGCAACTGATGAAAAACCGTGGGGAGTATTATTTTAGCTTGACTGTTCAAAAACCCACCGAAATCCAGGCCATCAGCGACCTTTGCTCCGTTGACGGCACCGATGGCAAGACCGTCATCGCTTATGCCAACCAACGCGAATTCGCCAACCTTATCCAAAAAGGCTACCAACCCACTTTGATGACTCCGCCTTCGCTGAAGCAGCAGCCCGTCATGCACGATGCCACTCGTGCTGCTTATGATTGGGATTCGTACCTCACCTACGGTGAATATGAAGCCATGATGCAACAATTCGCCACCGACCATCCCGACCGTTGCACTTACCTTGAGCTCGGCACACTGGCCAGTGGCCGCAAGATGATGGGCGTGCGTCTCGGTCGCGGCGAGACCGACGGCAAGCCGAAGTTCCTTTATACCTCGACGATGCACGGCGACGAAGTGACCGGCATGATCCTCATGCTGCGCCTCATTGACGAGTTCTGCACCAGCAACGAGGAACGCATCACCAATATCTTGGACAGTGTGGACCTCTTCATCTTCCCCTGCACCAACCCCGACGGCACCTATCATGGGGGCAACAACAGCGTTTATGGCGCCACTCGATACAATGCCCACAACATCGACCTCAATCGCCACTTTCCCGACTTTGACGATGGTCCCCACCCCGATGGACAATCCTATTACCAGGACGAGTGCCAATGGATGATGGACCTGGCACAGGAACACCTATTCACGATGAGCGCCAACTATCACGGGGGATCGGAAGTGATGAACTACCCTTGGGACACCTACCAGCCCCTCCATGCCGACGATGCCTGGTGGCAACTGGTTTGCCACGAATATGCCGACCTCACGCATGAAGTCAGTTCGAACTATATGAACTCCTACAACAACGGCATCATCAACGGATATTCGTGGTACACCATAAACGGTAGCCGTCAAGACTACATGAACTACTACGCACAATGTCGTGAAGTTACCATCGAATGCTCCAATGACAAGACTCCCAACGCCTCACAACTGCCCAACTTCTGGAACTACAACCACAACAGCATGTTGACCTTCATTGAGCAAGTGCTCAACGGCGTGCAAGGCACTGTCACCGACAGCATCACTGGTGAGCCTATCAGCGGCGCTTTGGTGACCGTCAGTGGCCACGACCATCACGGTTCGGAAGTGAGTTCTCACACTGCTGGCGACTTCTATCGTCCCATCAAGGGCGGAAGCTATACTTTCATCGTCAGCAAGGACGGCTATTGCCCGAAAATCATTGACGTGACCATTGCCGATGGCGAAACGAAACATTTTGACATTCAACTCGTCCCTGGCAACTGCATGGTACCCGCATTCAGTGCATCGACCACGCAAGTCGCCCTTGGTAGCAGCGTCGACTTCGCCGACGGCTCGTTTGGCGAAATCAGCGCATGGAGTTGGACCTTCGAAGGTGGCACCCCTGCCACTTCCAACCAGCAGAATCCCACCGTCACCTACAACGAAGTCGGTGATTTCGATGTCACGCTTACCATCACCGATGCCAATGGCAACAGCGAGACCTTGACCCGCGAGAACTACATCCATGTGGCCGAAGCCTACAACATGCAAAACGGTTCGGTGGAGACCTGTGGTGCCTTGTTCTATGACGATGGCGGCGCCAACGGCAACTACGCCAGCAACAAGGACTACACCATGACCTTCAGACCCGCCACGGAAGGCAGCATGATTCAAGTCGACTTCTCCGAATTTAGTACGGAGAGCGGCTGGGACTTCCTTTACGTTTACGACGGTGCTACGGTGCAACCCGACACCCAAATTGGACGATACAGCGGAAGCGACTCACCTGGCACCATCACCGCCACCAATGAAGAAGGCGCCTTGACATTCCATTTCATTTCCGACCAAAACACCACATCTACGGGCTGGGTGGCCACCATCAGCTGCGTGGGCAGTTACGAGCCGATGATCATTGGAGTCACGGCCAACCCGACGGAAATCAATGAAGGCGAAAGCTCGCAACTCGAAGCCATCGTGATGGGTGGCGCAGGCAACTACACCTACCTTTGGGAACCCGCCGAGACCTTAGATGACCCCACAAGCTGCTGTCCCATTGCCACTCCCGTCGATCAAGAAACCATCTATAAAGTAGTGGTGACCGACGCCGAAGGCAACACCATTGATGACCAAGTCACCGTCACCATCCGCAACTGGTCGGTGGACGAAAATGACGCTTCTTGGACAGTTTATCCCAACCCCAACAAGGGTAGCTTCACTATCACGACCCAAGGGGAATTCCAATACGCCATATTCAACAGCCTTGGACAGCAAGTCATGTCGGGCAAAGCCAACGGCAAGACTCAAATCGATGCCCAAGGCCTCAACCAAGGCATTTACTTCCTCCACCTCAATGGGGAGCACGGAAACATGGTTGAAAAAATCATCATCGAATAAGCCAAAATTGGGGAACACAAGACGCAGGGCAAGGAAAAACAGGCCCTGCGTCTTTTTTTGGATAATAAAAACAGAAAAACGAGCGTTTATAACCGAAAAATGAGTAATTTTGCAGCCCGATGAAAAATAGACTTTTGATATTGGCAATCTTCGGCCTCGCCACCCTCACTTCGTGCAACGACTTCAGCCGTTTGGTAAAAAGCACAGACAATGAGGCGAAATACGAGGTGGCCGTCGACTATTATGAGCGTGGTGACTACAACCATGCCCTCCAATTGTTTGACCTGCTGCAAGCCTCATTCCGGAACACCCCTAAAGGAGAAGACATCACATATAAAACCGCGCAATGCTATTATCTGCAGGACGACTACGACGTTGCTTCCTACTATTACAAGCGTTTCGTGCAAACCTATCCCTTCTCCAAAAATGCCGAAAAGGCAGCCTACATGAATGCCTATTGCAACTATATGCTTTCGCCAGAGGCTGGTTTGGACCAAACCAATACCCACGAGGCCATCAAGCAGTTGAGAGACTTCATCGACCGTTACCCCAACAGCGACAGCTTGAGCCGTGCCCAAGCCTTATTGGCCGACCTCAACAATAAACTTGAGCAAAAAGACTACAACATCTGCCGACTTTTCTACCGCATGGAAAACTACAGCGCGGCCATCACCTCGTTTGAAAACATGCTGAAGAAATACCCCAACACACCACATCGCGAGGAAATCCTCTATGATATGGCCAAGACCTATTACGACTATGCCGAAAACAGCGTCGTGGAGAAGCAAAGAGAGCGTTACGAATCGTGCATCGAGCAATGCAACACCCTCTTCTACCTCTATCCCGACAGCCGTTACCTGCAGGAAGCCAACGGCATCGCCAACAAAGCTAGAAAGAAATTAGAAAACATAAAATAACCATGGATTTCAAGAAAATCAAGACCGAAACGACGGTTGTCACCCGTCAAAAAGACCAGTTCTACAAAGGCACCGGCAACATTTACGAGACTGTGGCCATCCTTTCCATCAGGGCCAACCAAATTGCCGCTGAGATGAAGGCAGAACTCAACGAAAAAATTGAATCGTTTGCCTCCACTACCAACGACAGCCTGGAAGAAGTGTTTGAGAACAAGGAACAAATCGAAATCGCCAAGTTCTACGAGCGTCTGCCCAAGCCCACGCTGATCGCCATTCATGAATTCCTTCATGACCAGATCTATTTCCGCAATCCTGCCAAGGAAAACCAAGAGGCATTCTGATTACCGATTACAAAAAAAGGGAGGAGCCATGAAAAGAATCTTTGCAACATTACTCGTAGCGGCGTGCTGCCTCCTGAGCTTGAAAACGACACAAGCCCAGGAGCTGCAATGCGAAGTGCGTGTCAATTCCAACAAGGTGGCTGGTAGCGACAAGACCATCTTCCAAAACTTGCAGACCTCCCTGTATGAATTCATCAACAACACAAAATTCACTGAGATCAATTTCAGGCAGGCGGAGAAAATAGAATGCTCGATGCTCGTCGACGTAACCAGCAGAGAAGGCAACTACTTCACGGCTGAAATCAATCTTGCACTGCGCCGCCCCGTCTTCAAGTCGAACTACAGCACACCGATGTTCAACTACATCGACCGGAAGTTCGTCTTCGAATACATGGACGGTCAACCACTTGATTTCAACCCCAACTCCTACATCTCCAACCTCACGAGCACCATCGGATTCTATGTCTACCTCATGCTTGGTCTCGACTTCGATTCCTTCTCACTCAACGGTGGCGAGCCATTCTTCGACATAGCAGAGACCATCGCACAGGCTGTGCCTCAAGAAGTGGGAAGCGATAATGGCGGCTGGAGCTCCACGGGGCGCCAAAACCGTTACGCCATCATCAGCGACATCAACAACGCCACCAACCAACCGCTGCGCCAATTCCTCTATGACTACCACCGCAATGGCCTCGATGTGATGGCCGAGCACCCTGAGCAAGGCCGTGAAGCCATTCTTAACGCCATTAGCAACCTACAGGTCATATATGAGCGCAACCCCATGTGCTACTTCCTGCAACTCATCATCGAAAGCAAACGCGACGAAATCGTACAAATCTTCTCGCAAGGTGAAATGAAAATCAGGACCGAGGCTTCCAACATCATGAAAACCATCGACCCGTCGCAGTCGTCACGCTACGATGCCATGCTCCAAAACAAAGGCATGTAATCCATCTTTTTATGCTCAAACAGCTGTACATCAGTAACTACGCCTTGATTGACGAGCTGAATGTCTGTTTCGACACGGGATTCAACGTCATCACGGGCGAAACTGGTGCAGGCAAGTCCATTCTGCTTGGCGCTTTGGGCTTTGCCTTGGGCGACCGTGCCGACACGGGTGTGCTCTACGACAAAGACAAAAAATGCGTCGTGGAAGCCCATTTTGAGTTAAACAACAACGACTTATCACCTCTTTTTGAAGAAAACGACCTCGATTTTGAGCCTGACTGCATCTTCCGCCGTGAGCTAAGCCCGCAGAAAAAAAGCCGTGCTTTCATCAATGACACGCCCGTCGCGCTGCAAACCATGAAAGAGATTGGCAGTCAATTGGTTGACATCCATTCGCAGCATGACTCTCTCCTACTCACCGATGCCGATTTCCAACTCCGCCTTTTGGACGACATCGCGCAAAACGGCGAAAAGTTGACACAATACCAAGTCGAATATGGCAATTATAACGCCATCAGACGGAAGCTGAACGAACTGAAGGATGCCGCCACCAAAAACACTGCCGAAAACGACTACCTGAAATTCCAATTGGATGAGCTCCAAAAGACAGACCTGAAAGAAGGCGAATATGCTGAAATCGAACAAACGCTCAGCGTGATGGAGAACTCCGAGGAAATCAAGACCTTATTGGTGACCGCAAACGGTTTGTTGGAAGACTCAGAGACTGCCATTTTAGGCCAAATCAACGACCTCGGGTCCACCCTTTCGCGTTTGAAGCACCTCTTGCCCGACACCGAAAGCCTCGGCGAACGCATCGAGAACCTGAAAGTGGAGTTGAAAGACATCGCCTACGACCTGCGTCGCCGCGAAGACGACACCCAATTCGACGAAGGACAGCTACAGACCTTACAGGAGCGCTACGATCTCATCAACCGTCTGATGATGAAGCATCACGTCAACGGCTTCGAGGAACTCCTTGCCTTGCGCGACAACCTGGCAAAAAAAGTGAACGCCTTTGAAAACATTGATGAGGAAATCAGCAAGACAGAAAAGCAGTTGAAAGACAGCGAAAAACAGCTTTCAAGCCTTGCTAAAGCCTTACATGACAAGCGTTGCCAAGCCGCCGAAGCCTTCAGCGTCAAGGTCAGCGAATTGGTTCGTCAATTGGCCATGCCCTTTGCTGTGTTCCAAGTAGAGGTGGAGTCCCTGGCACAATTCGGCAGCAAGGGCAGTGATACCATCAGATTCCTTTTTTCGGCCAACAAAGGCATTGCTCCTGACGACCTCAGCCGTGTGGCCTCGGGCGGTGAGCTCTCGCGTCTGATGCTCTCCATCAAGAGCGCGGTGTCGGACTACAACTACATCCCTACCCTCATCTTTGACGAAATCGACACGGGTGTTTCGGGCGAGGTGGCTGCCAAAATCGGAGGCATTATGCGGCAGATGGGCCGGTCG
>Ga0247608_10003584_pt1 | contig 18020 bp, 16 predicted proteins | sample 176DNAGHGlowgp2_FD_193490 | JGI IMG/M metagenome (GOLD analysis project Ga0247608, IMG submission 193490) | Sheep rumen microbial communities from Palmerston North, Manawatu-Wanganui, New Zealand - 1766 DNA GHGlow gp2 | ecosystem: Host-associated > Mammals > Digestive system > Stomach > Rumen ... | reverse complement strand
AGACGCTTTTGGAAGGATGAGTCTTATGAAGCGCGAAGCTATATTTTATACGGCCGGGAAAGTTATGGAACGCGGGAAAGACAACATCCCGTCAGAACTCCTGTCCGGCAATAATCTCGTGTACAGCTCTCCTGCGACACTTGCGTATAACTCTCCGGGAGCCGAAGGCTTCGGCGTTAAGAGGGCAGGCCTGAGCGTTCCTGAATCGGTAATGCTCATAGTCGCTCCGGGATGCTGCGGCCGCAACACATCGCTTATATCTTCGATGCCGGAATACAAGAACAGGTTCTTCTATCTTGAGATGACAGAACCGGATCTTGTAACAGGCAGGCATTTAAATAAGATACCTGACGCGGCCAGGGAAGTCCTGGAATTCTTAAGAGATAACGGCAGGAAGATCCCGAAGGCCGTAATGATCTGCATCACATGTGTTGATGCGCTTCTCGGAACCGATATGGACAGAGTCTGCAGGAAGGCTGAGGAGTATCTGGCAGGAAGTGATTTCGCAGGCGTTAAGGTGCGCCCGTGCTATATGTATGCACTTACAAGAGAAGGCAGACGTCCTCCAATGGTACATGTAAGACAGACGATCTATTCTCTTCTTGAACCGATGGAAAAGGATGCAAGATCGGTAAATATCATCGGAGGTTTTGCCCCTCTCGAAAACACTGAGCTTAAGACATACCTGGAGCTTGCGGGAATCAGGAACATAAGGCAGATCTCCACATGCGGCACGTATGAGGAGTTCCTTAAGATGGCCTCTGCTAACTTCAACCTCGTGATAGATCCGGAAGCAAGAGCTGCCGCCGAGGATATGAACAAGAGACTTAATATTCCATATATCGAACTTACGAGAGTCTATTCGACTGATAAGATCAGATCACAGTATAAGGCTCTTGCAAGCGTTACGGGGATCGATATTGATGATACATACGAAAAGGCTGAAGCCGATGAAGCGATCGCAAGATTAAAGCAGGCATATCCCGGCCTTAAGTTCAATGTCGGCGAATGCACAAATGCCAATGCGTTTGAACTCGCATTAAGTCTTGTGCGCATGGGCTTTAAGGTCGACGAGATATATGCGGCTCTTGCACCGGAGAATTTCGTTTATGTTAAGAATCTGGCAGCATTATCACCGGATACAAAGATCTACTGCAACATGGAGCCTACGATGCTCTATTACGAGATCTCCGGATCGGATGCGGATGTGACCATAGGCAAGGATGCGGGATTCTATTGTCCTGACACGCCCAATGTCGCATGGAACCAGGATACAAGGCCATTCGGATATCAGGGCATAAGAGACCTGATGAACAGGGTTTACGATGCTCTCAAGGAGGCAGATGCATGAAGGGATTAAGAAAGGTTCTGACACCGTTTGCACCTGACCAGTCGGGAGCATCAGGAGTTCTTTATCAGATGGGCGGACTTATCGTTATTATCGATGCCGGCGGATGCACGGGCAACGTGTGCGGTTTTGATGAGCCCAGATGGCATGAATCAAGAAGCGCGGTATTTTCCGCCGGGCTCCGTGACATGGATGCGATACTGGGCCGCGACGAGCTCCTTGCTTCAAAGATCAGGTCGGCAAGTGAGCGTATCGACACGTCTTTTGTTGCAGTGATCGGCACACCTGTTCCCGCAACGATCGGAACGGACTATAAAGCGCTTAAAAAGCTCATAGAGAGCAAAGTGGATATTCCGGTTCTTCCGGTCATTACAAACGGAATGAAGCTTTATAACGAAGGCGAGAAACAGGCTTATAAGGCCCTTATCGATGAGTTTGCATCAGATACTCCCGCATACAGGGACAGGATCGTCATCGGTATGACACCGCTTACATACGGTAAATATCATGAAGACCTCACCCTTGATGACATAAGGAATATCAGAGGTGCAGGAGAACTCATCGCCGCATCCTCTTCCGGAATCGATGCCTGTGAGTATCTCGGGAAAGATTTCAAGATCGAAAGTCCTATTTATAAAGACAATATCCCTGAAGGAATAAAGGGCAGGACTCTCGTATGCCACGATGAGGTTGTTGGAAAGACCATAAGGGATGCCGGAGTCGATTGTGACATCGTCACTTTTTTCAAGCTCCATGACAGCGTTAAGCAGGACGGCGACAGGAAGATCACGGAAGAAGATGAATTTACCGATCTGGTAAGAAACGGCGGCTACGACACTGTCGCTGCCGATATCTGCCTTAAAGAACTCGTTCCGGATTTTGAAGGAAGATGGGTTGACCTTAAATGCTTTGCAATAAGCGGGAGAACATGATTTGGTAACGAAGCGCATTAAAGTTTACGGCATAGTCCAGGGTGTGGGAATGAGACCCACGGTCGCCAGACACGCAGCTTCCCTCGGAATAAAGGGAAGTGTCTCTAACCTTGGACCTTATGTTGAGATCTATGCGCAGGGAGAAGATCAGAATGTCGGAAGGTTTATCGATCTTATAAAAAATGAACCACCCAAGAGGGCCGCGATCCTTAAGATGGATGTTAAGGAAAAAGACGTTCCGGAATATAAGGATTTCAGCATCATTGAGAGCGCTAAGACATCGGGAGAGATATTCGTATCACCTGATATCGCAATATGCGATGAGTGCCTTTCCGAACTCTTTGACAGGAATAACAGGAGATATCTGCACCCGTTCATCAACTGCACATGCTGCGGGCCGAGGCTTACGATCCTGGATGCGCTTCCTTATGACCGTGAGAGAACATCGATGAAGGAATTCCCGATGTGTCCCGAATGCGCGAAAGAGTATTACGATCCGGCCACGAGGAGATATGATGCGCAGCCCGTATGCTGCAATGACTGCGGGCCGGAAGTATTCATCCTTGATGACGCGGAAAACCGAAAGGGACGCGAAGCGATAACTTATACGCGCAAGGTGATCGCAAACGGCGGAATCGCGGCAATAAAAGGCATCGGCGGTTTCCATCTGGCATGCAATGCATATGATAATGACGCCGTAAGAAGGCTCCGCGAATTGAAGCACCGTCCTTCAAAGCCTTTTGCGTTGATGATGAGAGACGAAGAGGAAGTCCTGAAGAACTGCTATATCGAAGATTATCAGAGGGATATCCTTAAGGGACATCAGAAGCCCATTATCCTTCTGAAGCGCAAAGAGGACTCTCTTGTCGCAGAACAGGCTGCACCGGACAATCCGATGATCGGATGCATGCTGCCTTATGCTCCTGTCCAGAGTCTTATATTTGATTACGATGACGGTATCGAAATGCCGCGCTGTCTTGTAATGACAAGCGGAAACCTTTCAGGGCTCCCAATTTGCAGGAATGATGATGACGCAAGACGCGAGATAAAGGAATACTGTGATGTGATCCTCACGCACAACAGAAAGATCAGACTAAGGGCCGACGATTCGGTCATGGACTTCTATGACGGCAGGCCTTACATGATCAGGCGTTCGAGAGGATATGCACCGCTGCCGTTCATGATGACAAGATCCTTCAAGGGCTCTGTAATAGCATACGGCGGGGAGCTCAAGAATACATTCTGCGTTGCGGTGAACAGCCTTATGTATCCTTCATCCTACATTGGTGATCTTACGGATCTCAAAGGAAAGAATGTCCTTAAGGAATCCGCGGAAAGAATGCTCACTCTTCTGGAGACAAAGCCTACACATGCGGTCTGCGATCTCCACCCCTCATATAATTCCTCGGCTGCTGCCGAAGAATCCGGTCTTAAGCTCATCAGAGTCCAGCACCATTATGCACACATCCTCTCCTGCATGGCAGAGAACGATCATACGGATGAAGTTATCGGCATTTCCCTGGACGGCACGGGTTACGGCACTGACGGAACCATCTGGGGCGGAGGGATATTGAAGTGCAGTCTCGACGGTTTTGAGCGCAAAGGCCATATCAGGCCGTTCCTTCATACAGGCGGCGATATTGCCTCAAGAGAAGGATACAGGATCGCAATATCGATGCTCATCGATATATTCGGCGATGAGGCGGAAGATAAGTGCAATGAGCTCGGTCTCATAAGACAGGGTACATTCAGGACATATAAGACAATGCACGATAAGAAGATCAATACCGCCGTATCCACAAGCTGCGGAAGGCTTTTCGATGCCGTCTCAGCCATACTCGGGATAAGGTATGAACAGAGCTTTGAAGGCGAGGCTGCAACGGCTCTTGAATTCAAGGCAATGGAATATGAAGGGGATAAAGTTTTCGAATGCATGGATCTTACAGACGGAGACGTGATCGCAACAGACAGGATCATAAGATATCTTGCAGAAGAAAAGCTTAAGGGAATCGACACAAGAAAACTCGCATACGCCTTCCACTATATGCTCGCAAAAGGTGTTGCCCGGATGGCTGTGGTCAAATCTGACGGCATAAAGACTGCAGCGCTGAGCGGAGGGTGCTATCAGAACAAGCTCCTGACCCGGCTTACGGAAAAGGAGTTAAAGAAAAACGGCTTTAACGTATTGCTCCACTCAATGGTTCCGCCGAACGACGGGGGGATCGCATTGGGCCAGGCGCTCTACGGTATGCATAAAATAAATAATCAGGAGGATATATAAATGTGTGTAGGTTTAGCTGCAAAAGTCATCAGTGTTAAGGACGGTGTCGCAATGGTCGACTGTACGGGCGCGAAAAGAGAGATCTCCGCAGAGCTCTTAGACGACCTTGAACCGGGAGATTTCGTCATGGTCCATGCAGGCTGTGCGATCGCAAAGATCACTGATGACGACAAGTCGGAAACAGAGAAAGTATTGAAGGAGAATCTTGCATGACAAGCATCAACAGTACTGCTGATATGCGCAGATTCCTTGAGACTTACAACGGTCCTTCGGTAAGGATCATGGAAGTCTGCGGCACGCATACGCATGAGATCTTCAGGCAGGGAATAAGAAAGTTCCTGTCTCCTAAGATCAATCTCATCTCAGGTCCCGGGTGCCCGGTATGCGTAACACCTGCCGCATATATCGATGAGGCTGTTTATCTGGCTCTTGAGAAAGGCTGTACGCTTACGACCTTCGGAGATCTTGTAAGAGTTCCCGGAAATGTTAAGAGCCTTCAAAAGGCAAGAGCGGAAGGCGGAAAAGTGAAGATCGTGTATTCGCCGATCGATGCGGAAAAGTATGCCAAGGATCACCCCGAAGAGCAGGTCGTTTTCCTTTCCGTAGGCTTTGAGACAACGACTCCCTCCGATGTCATTGCCGTAAAGAATGCAGTGAGGGACGGACTTGATAACTTTTCGCTCCTTACGGCAAACAAGACCATGCCCGGTGCTTATGAAGCAATGGCATCTTCGACTGATGCATATCTTTATCCGGGACACGTTCATGCGATCATCGGAACGAAGCTCTGCAAAGATCTTGCAGAGCGCGGCATAAGCGGAACCATAGCAGGCTTTACGGGTGATGAACTTCTTGCATCACTTGCGGTAACGGTTAAGAACGCTTCCGAAGGCAAGCCGTTCTTCGTTAATGCTTATCCGAGAGTGGTAACCGACGAGGGAAGCCCTGCCGCCGTTGCACTCGTTGATAAATTTATGAGATCCTGCGATGCAGAATGGCGCGGCATTGGCGTAATACCTGATTCCGGCGTCGAGCTCAGGGACGAATATAAAGATTACGATGCCAGGAAGAAATATTCGGTACCGAAGATGGAATTTGAGCGTAAGACGGCTTGTAAATGCGGGATCGTTCTGCAGGGAAAGATCCTGCCGTCGGAGTGCCCGCTTTTTGGAAAGGCGTGCAATCCCGATCACCCTGTCGGTGCATGCATGGTATCTGATGAAGGCGCATGCTCGGCATTTTATATGTATGGAGGCGAAGTATGAACGATGTAATAACGCTTGCTCACGGAAGCGGCGGAAGAAAGACTTCCGAGCTTATCGGTGAGATATTTAAGAAGAATCTCGGCAACGAATATTTCACGGCAGATGATGCTGCCGTGCTGCCGAAGCCTGAAGGACGTATCGCAATGTCGACGGACGGCTTTATTGTATCGCCCTGGAAGTATCCGGGCGGCAACATAGGAAGGCTTTCTGTCTGCGGCACGGTCAATGACCTCGCATGCATGGGCGCAAAGCCTCTTTACCTCACATGCTCCTACATAATCGAGGAAGGACTTCCGATAGAAGATCTTGAGCTCATAGCAAAGACTATGGGCGAGACCGCAAGAGAAGCCGGAGTATACATAGTTGCAGGCGACACGAAGGTTGCGGGAAAAGGCCAGGTGGATAAGATCTTCATCACTACGGCAGGTGTGGGTGTCATTGATGAAGGCATCAGCACATCCGGCAAGTTTGCCAAGCCCGGTGATAAGATCATCGTGACAGGTGACGTCGGAAGACACGGAACAGCCATTCTTCTTGCAAGAGATGAATACGGGATCGAAGCAGATGTCACATCTGACTGCGCACCGCTCTGGAAGCCTGTAAGAAGGGCGCTTGAAGTCTGCCCTGAGATGCATGTCATAAGAGATGCGACAAGAGGCGGCGTCGGAACAGTCCTTTATGAGATCGCCGACGAGGCAGGCGTAGGCATCAGGGTGGACAGGAGCAGTGTTCCCGTCGCGCCTGAAGTCAGCGGCGTTACAGGTCTTCTCGGACTTGAGCCTCTGTATCTTGCGTGCGAAGGCAGAATGGTAATGATGTGCCCTGCGGAAAAAGCACAGGCAGTTGTTGATGTTCTTAAGACTACTAAGTACACTGAAGGTGCCGTGATCATCGGAGAAGTAACGGAAGACGAAGTCGGAAGAGTCGTCATGACGACCGAGGTCGGCGGACAGACATATCTTCCCAAGCCCGGCAATGAACTGCTTCCGAGAATCTGCTAAAGGAGACCTTATGGAAACAAGAGTAGCTGCAATATCGATAATCGTGGAAAATCCTGAGTCAGTCGAAAAACTGAACGCGCTTCTTCATGAGGCAGGAAAATACATTATCGGAAGAATGGGTGTGCCTTACCGCGAGAAAGGGATAAGCATCATCATGATCGCCATCAATGCGCCCCAGGATTACATAAGCGAGATAACAGGAAAGATAGGACGCTTAGACGGAGTAAACGTCAAGACTTCTTATGCAAACGTCAAGTGATGAGAAAGTTTTAATAGGCAGTGCGTCATTTCCGAAGCCGTTTGCAAACGGCCTGGAATTCAATGCGCCGGCTCACGGGACCTGGAATATCGTGCATATCGGATTCAGGATCCCCGGAGCACACCAGATATATATCTGCGCAGATAACTGTCTGCGCGGTGTTGTAATGACGGCCGCCGAAATGGGTGAACTCGGAAGATTCTCATCAGTTGTTCTCGAAGAAGACGACATGACGCATTCAGGAAGGATCGAAGAGACTACGATAGAAGGTGTCACCGACTGTCTGAATAAGCTCTCGAAGATCCCTCCCGTAGTCATCATCTTCCCGGTGTGCGTGCATAAGTTCATGGGCTGTGATATCGGATATATCTACAGACAGCTGGAATCGCGCTTCCCTGATGTAAAGTTCGTCAGAGGATTCATGGATCCTGTCATGCAGAAGCGTGGAACGACTCCTGACCAGAGGCTTCGAAAAGCAATGTCGGACATCATCCCCGAACTTCCCTTAAATGCTGATACCGTGACATTCGCGGGAAGCGACATGCCGGCATCCGCAAATGATTTTAAGACAATACTGGAATCCAATAACATGACCGTCAAAGATACGGCAGACTGCAGGACGCTTGAGGAATACTATTCGACAGGCGTATCTTCGCTTTTTATCTGTCAGTATCCTGCAGGCCTTATGGCAACACAGGCAATATCCAAAAGGCTTGACAGAAAGTATATCTACGCTCCGTTAAGCTTCAGTTATGACACGGTAAAAAAAGAACTTAGTGAATCAGGCCTGAAGATACCCGAAGGCTTTTTCGAGAACGGCATAAGAGCCTGCGAGGAAGAGCTCGGAAGATTAAAGAAGCTGGCAGGTGATACTCCCGTTGCGATAGATTATACGGCCGTACCGAGGCCGTTATCGCTTGCAAGGTTCCTTCTGGATAACGGCATCAATGTTAAGACTGTTTATCTTGATGCTTTAGATCCTGCAGAAGAGGAGGATTTCAGATACCTTGCGGAGAATTATCCTGAGCTCGTGCTTCATTCCACGATCCATGTTATCAACAGAAGACCTGTAAGATGCGCCGGAAAGGTCCTTGCAGCAGGCCAGAAAGCCGCGTGGTTTGAAGGAACGGGTAATTTCGTGAACATGGTCGAAGGCGGCGGCCTCTACGGGTTTGCCGGGATCGCCGAATTCATAAGACTGATGGAAGAAGCATTCATAAATGAGAAGGATCTACGCGATATCATACCGCGCAAGGGTCTGGGCTGCAGGAGCTGCATATGAGAAAGACGTACAGGATCTTACCGGTCTATACAGGTGATGTGTCAGGTGCTGCAAGCGCTCTTTATGAGCTGGGCGGAATGACTGTCATTCATGACCCTTCAGGATGCAACTCTACATACAATACGCACGACGAGGTAAGGTGGTTTGATCAGGAAAGCCTCATCTATATTTCAGGCCTGAACGATATCGATGCCATTACCGGAAACGACGGCAAGTTCATTGACGATATATGCTTTGCCGCAGATAAGATGAAGCCACGGTTCATAGCTCTTGCCAATTCTCCGCTCCCGTACCTTAACGGAACGGATTTTAAGGGTATTTGCAGAGTGCTGGAGGAGAAGACAGGCCTTCCGTGTTTCTACGTAAACACCAATGCGATGCACGACTATACAAAGGGACAGTCCGAAGCGTTCCTGAGCTTTGCGGCAAAAATGCTTAAAGGATCTGAAGAGAAGATCCGCTGCGGGATCAACATTGTCGGAATGACGCCCCTTGATTTTACATCGACGGACATCGATATAACTGACGGCCATGAGACAGTATCCAACTGGGCACTGTGCACATCTTTTGACAGCGTGATGAATGCTGCAAAAGCTGAACTTAATCTGGCTGTATCCTCTTCGGGCATTGCCGCGTGCGAATACATGAAGGATAAGTTCGGGATACCGTATGTCAAAGGCCTTCCGTGGAACGGAACCGTTAAGGACTATATGGATGTCAAAAGATCTTATTCAAAGAACTATATCGTTGGCGAGCCTGTCATATCGGGTTCTGTTGCAGCATATATCAAAGAGACTTACGGATTGGATTTTAACGTTATCGCCACGACCGAGATCACTGACGGGCTCTTGCTCGGCTGTGACAAGCGATGCCATGGCGAGGAAGAGATCGAAGCTGCCCTTAAGGATGCCGAGACCATAATCGCGGACCCGATGGTCAGACTCATCTCGCCTGACAGGGCAAAGTTCATAGAGCTTCCGCATTTCGCGATGTCGGGAAGACTTTACAGAAAACAGATACCAAATCTCCTGAAGCCGGAGGAATACTTATATGGGATTAAATGACACCCCTTCGTCCGAGAGGATCCATATCGGATTTTTCGGAAGGACAAATGCAGGCAAATCAAGTCTTGTAAACAGGATCACGGATCAGGATCTTGCAATAGTTTCCGATACCAGGGGAACTACTACAGATCCGGTCTATAAAGCAATGGAGATCCTGCCGCTCGGACCTGTCGTGATCATCGATACTCCGGGTTTTGACGATGACGGGATCTTAGGCGAGAAGAGAATAAGCAGGACAAAACTCGTGCTTAACAAGACTGACGTTGCCGTCCTTGTCGTTGACCTGTCAGACGGTATCAGGAAGACCGATGAGGAACTCATCAGTTTGTTTGAAGAGAAGGGAATACCTTACATCATTGCGTTTAATAAGGCAGACCTTAAGGAAGGCGGCCTTGCCGTCAAACCCAATGAGATCTGTGTAAGTTCCGTAACCGGCGAGAACATAAACAGACTCAAGGAGATGATCGCTGCAGCAGGGCTTTCAAAGCCTGCCGCAACACCTCTTATAAGTGATCTAATTGAGCCCGGCGATACAGTGGTCCTTGTGATCCCGATCGACAGTTCCGCTCCGAAGGGCAGGATCATACTTCCGCAGCAGCAGGTGTTAAGAGAGATCCTGGACAGCCATGCACTCGCTTATATTGCGCAGGATACTGATCTTAAGGAACTTCTGGACAACCTTAAGACAAAGCCGAAGCTCGTCGTTACCGACAGCCAGGCGTTCGGCAAAGTCTCAAAGACAGTTCCGGAAGATATCATGCTCACGTCCTTTTCGATCCTGCTTGCAAGGCACAAGGGTTTTCTCGAGTCTGCAGTTAAGGGCGTCAAAGCGATCGAGTCGTTGGAGGACGGTGATACCGTCCTTATCTCGGAAGGCTGCACACACCACAGGCAGTGTGAAGACATCGGCACTTTCAAGATCCCGAAATGGCTCCGCGAATATACCGGAAAAGACATCAAGATCGAGACGACTTCAGGTCTTTCTTTTGCAGATGATCTGACCAAATACAAGATGATCATTCACTGCGGGGCATGCATGCTCAATGACCGCGAGATGATATACCGCACAAAATGCGCAAGCGACTGCGGCATCCCGATGACTAATTACGGGACCGCAATCGCTTACATGCACGGTATCCTGAAGCGTTCTCTGGAAGTGTTCCCTGACCTTATCAAGGAACTTAACTCCTGATCAGAGGATATCTATATATTCACCTTCGAGTGCCTTATTCATGCTCCTGACTGCGCAGAACTTGCCGCACATGGAGCATGTGTCATCATGTTCGGGCGCCCTTGAATCGCGGATCGCCTTTGCAGTCTCAGGATCTATCGATACTGCCCACTGGTCATCCCATCTGAAGGTTCTTCTCGCATCGCCCATGGCGTTGTCCCTGTCCATGGCGTGAGGGATCTTTTTCGCGATATCGGCAGCGTGAGCCGCGATCTTCGAAGCGATGATGCCCTGCTTAACGTCATCGACATTGGGGAGTGCCAGGTGCTCTGCGGGAGTTACATAGCAGAGGAAAGCTGCGCCTGATGCGGCCGCAATGGCTCCGCCGATCGCAGATGTGATGTGGTCATAACCCGGAGCGATATCCGTAACAAGTGGTCCTAAAACATAGAAGGGAGCGCCCATGCAGATACTCTGCTGGATCTTCATGTTGGCTTCGATCTGGTCCATCGGCATGTGACCGGGGCCTTCGACCATTACCTGGACATCCTTTTCCCATGCGCGCTTTGTAAGCTCGCCGAGCTTTACAAGTTCTTCGATCTGGCAGACGTCGCCGGCATCCGCAAGGCATCCCGGACGGCATGCGTCGCCCAGAGAGATAGTGACGTCGTATTCGCGGCAGATATCAAGGATCTCATCGTAGTATTCGTAGAAAGGATTCTCGTTGCCTGTCATGCACATCCATGCAAAGATCAAAGATCCGCCTCTTGATACGATGTTCATCTTTCTCTTGTGCTTCTTGATCTGGTCGATCGTATGCCTTGTTATTCCGCAGTGGAGAGTAACGAAGTCTACGCCGTCTTCAGCATGAAGCCTTACTACATCGATCAAGTCCCTTGCAGATAAAGTGGCAAGGTCCCTCTGATAGTGAATGACCGCATCGTATACGGGAACGGTGCCGATCATGGCGGGGCATTCAGATGTGAGCTTGCGGCGGAAGGGCATCGTATCACCATGAGATGAGAGGTCCATGATGGCTTCAGCGCCCATATCGACCGCGGCCTGAACCTTCTTCATCTCGACGTTATAGTCCTTGCAGTCACGTGACACGCCGAGGTTAACGTTGATCTTTGTTCTGAGCATGGAGCCGACACCCTCAGGATTCAGGCACTTGTGGTTCTTGTTGGCGCAGATCGCGACCTGACCCTTGGCGACCCATTCACGGATCTCTTCCTCTGTTCTGTATTCCTTCTGAGCTACGATCTTCATCTCAGGAGTCACGATCCCCATCTTTGCGGCTTCCATCTGAGTCTTATAAGTTCTTTCCATTTATGTTCTCCTTAACGTGTTTTTGAATTCTGTAGTGATGTCGTATCCGTGATCCAAAGGGCCCCTTCCGTGTCCCAGATCAAGGCCTGACTTAATAGCGCCGGTGATGTATTCCTTGGCGCGCCTGACTGCTTCAGGAACCTCCATTCCTTTAGCGAGATTGCAGGCGATGGCGCTTGATAAGGTGCAGCCCGTTCCGTGAGTGTTCGGGTTATCTATCTTCTGCATCTCAAAGATGATGACTTCGCCGTTATGGAGCAGCACGTCATCGCAGTTTGATTCGTTGTGGCCGCCCTTGATGAGAACTGAACATCCGCATTCGGAATTTATCTTTCCGGCAGCTTCGATCATGTCATCTTTGGTATTGATCTTAAGTCCGGAGAGGACTTCTGCCTCAGGAACGTTGGGTGTGACGACGGATGATAACGGGATGAGCTTTTCCTTAAGTGCTTTTACGCTTTCCGACGTAGCGAGATCAGCGCCGCTCGTTGCGACCATAACGGGGTCGACCACGAGGTTCTTAACGCCGTAAGCCTTAAGTCTTTCCGCTGCTGTTTCGACGAGTTCTCCTGAAGGGATCATGCCTGTCTTGACCGCATCAGGTACGATGTCTTCGAAAACAGCATCTATCTGGTCTTTGAGGAACCCGGGATCGCTGTTAAGTATCGATCTGACGCCTGTTGTGTTCTGGGCAGTAAGCGATGTGATAACGGACATTCCGTAGCAGCCGTTTGCGATCATGGTCTTAAGGTCGGCCTGAATGCCGGCACCGCCCGAGCAGTCGCTTCCCGCAATGCTTAATACTGTCTTCATGCGTTCCTCCTTATGTCTTCGAATGCCTGCTTAAGATCTTCAGCAGCCTTCTTCGGAGATTCTGCCTTCATGATCGCAGACACAGCGCAGACTCCTGCGATATCTATCCCTTTAAGCACGCCAAGATTAGAAGCGTTAAGGCCACCTATGGCATTTACCGGGATCGGAACCGCTTTTGTGATCGCATCCAAAGTCTCAGTCGAAGTGAGTACTGTCTTCACCTTTGTCGTTGTAGGGTAGATCGCACCGACGCCTAAGTAATCCGCGCCGTCGTTATATGCACTTACTGCTGCTTCGACGGTCTTTGCGGTTGCGCCTAAGATCTTATCTTTGCCGATGAGCTTTCTTGCGACGGCGACGGGCATGTCTTCCGCACCAACGTGAACGCCTTCGCAGTCTGCGGCGAGCATTACGTCGATCCTGTCGTCGATTATGAGAGGCACATTGAATTCCACGGTTATTGCATGAACTGCTTCTGCAAGATCGATGTATTCACGCGTGGTCCTGTTCTTTTCGCGAAGCTGGATAATGGTAACGCCGCCTTCCAATGCGGAACGTATCCTTCTTAAGAATTCGTCTTTCTCAAAACCCGTGCTGTCGGTGATGAAATATAAAGCCGTATCAAGTTTCATGTGTGCCTCCTATTGCATCCAGGAGATTTACCATGAAGGTTCCGGGGCCTTTATCAGTCGCGGCTTTTTCACCGCATTTCTTAAAGAACGTGCAGGCATCGACAACGCTTTGGAACGAGTTATCTTCTGCAAGGAAAGTCGCGATTATGGCGCCGAGCATGCAGCCGGTGCCTGTAACCTGTGAGAGCTGGGCGGTACCGCCTGTGACTTCTTTTATCTCACCGTTTGAAGCGATGATGTCTGTCTTTCCGGTTGCGGCAACGATGCAGTTATTTGTTTTCGAGAGCTCAAGAACAGCACGCCTTATAAGTTCATCATCAATACCTTCCTTGGCATCAACGCCTTCTGCTCTGTATGTGTCGTCGAAAAGCGCAAGGATCTCCGAGTAGTTGCCCTTTATGCATGCGAACTTTCCGGATGCAAGGAAAAGCCTGACCAGTGTCTTCCGAAGTGTCGAGCAGGCGGCGCCCACAGCATCCAAAGTCACCGGAATGCCTGTGGCGGAAGCTTCCTTAAGAGAAAGTCGCATGGCTGATATGCGCGAATCGGTTATGTTTCCGAGATTAAGGAGCAGGGAAGAAGCCGTCCTTGTTATCTCCATGACCTCATCCGGATGCTCTGCCATGATGGGTTTTGCCCCGAGAGCCAGGATCGCATTTGCGCACTGGTTCATAGAGATGGGGTTGGTGATGCAGTGGATCAGATGGTTTTTTCTGCAGTCTTTTTCTTCCACAGCTTTCCTCCTTCTGAGAGCTTGGTCTGCATCTTCTGCAGAGCGCCCATGTGCTGGAGCCTGTAGAGGACGATCGCTGCGACCGTGCCGCCGATCAGTGTTCCGCAGATAAATGAAGGAACGTAGAAGAACCAGCCGAGGCCTTCTCTTCCGCAGATAAATGCCATTACGGGGTAAGAGACGATGGCGCCGATGATGCCTGTTCCTACGATCTCACCCAATACTGCAGCCCAGATCTTGCCCTTGGATACTTTGTAGAGGATGCCTGAGAGCAGAGCCCCGAATACCGCGCCTGTAAGTGCGAGCGGCGGGATGCCCATGGCGCACATGCGGATGATGCCGATGAAGAGTGCGACAAGGAATGCATCCAGGGGTCCTAAGAGCACAGCTGCTGTAATGTTGATGAGATGAGCCATAGGGCACATGCCCTCGATCCTTAAGATAGGTGAGATAACGACACCTACCGCGATCAGCATCGCCATAACGGCGAGTCTTAAAATGTTGTATCTTTTCATGTGATCTCCTTCCGGAAAGCAATAAAAAAGAAGCTGCCTGATAAAGGCAACTTCCTAAAAACGCATATATGACCTAAGAGTCCCTACGTTGGCATTACCCAAATCAGGTATTCGGTCGAAGGGCACACCTTCCTCTCAGCCCGTATGCGAGCTCCCGTCCTTATATTCTGTTTTCCGGATAAGAAGATACACCAACAATTTGATTTAATCAAATGCTTTTACTGTGAATTTCAGATCCTGCCTGTCTCTAACAAAAAACGCTGTATGGACTGGAGACTTTTTGACACAAAAAAACGATAAATCTGGCATTTACTTTTACCGCCTGATTAATTATTATTCTTGTGTATTTTATTCTAAAGGAGTAAAGCTATGGATATTTCACCACTTCAGAAGGCAAGATATGAATACCAGCCCAAGCTTCCGGGCATGCTCAGAAACGGTATTTCAGAGATTTCAGTACAGGAAGGCGCTGCTACACAGAGCGTAGCTGATCAGGACAAGATCAAGGCACTTTTCCCCAACACATATGGTAAGCCCGAGATCACATTCGTTAAGGGCGCTAATACATCAGAGGCTAAGAAGCAGGTTGTAGGCGTAATCCTCTCCGGCGGTCAGGCACCCGGCGGACACAACGTTATCTCCGGTCTTTATGACGCTTTGAAGGCAACAAATCCCGAGAACAAGCTCTTGGGCTTCAAGAAGGGACCTGACGGACTTCTCAAGAACGACTATGTTGAGTTTGACGACAAGTTCATCGACGCATACAGAAACACAGGCGGTTTCGACATCATCGGTTCCGGCAGAACAAAGCTCGAGACAGTTGAGCAGTTCCAGACTGTTGCTAACTACGCTAAGGAGAACGGCCTTACAGCTATCGTCATCATCGGCGGCGACGACTCCAACACAAACGCTGCTACACTCGCTGAGTACATGGCTGCAAACAACACAGGCATTCAGGTCATCGGCTGCCCTAAGACGATCGACGGCGACTTGAAGAACGAAGATATCGAGGCTTCTTTCGGTTTTGATACAGCTACAAAGACATATTCCGAGCTCATCGGCAACATTGAGAGAGATGCTAACTCCGCAAAGAAGTACTGGCACTTCATCAAGGTTATGGGACGTTCCGCTTCCCACGTTGCTCTTGAGTGCGCACTTGAGACACAGCCTAACATCTGCCTCATCGGTGAGGAAGTTGCAGCTAAGAAGATGTCTCTTGCTGACATCACAAACCAGATCGCTGACTCTGTTGAGAAGAGAGCAGCTAACGGTGACAACTTCGGTGTTGCAATCATCCCTGAGGGTATCGTAGAGTTCGTTCCTGAGTTCTCCGCTCTCATCGCTGAGATCAACGAGCTCCTCGCAGGCGAGAAGACAGCTCAGTTCAACGCTCTTCCTGACTGGAACGCTAAGTATGAGTTCATCAAGGCAGGCCTTTCCGCTGATGCTTTCAAGGTATTTGACATCCTTCCCCAGGGCATCCAGCAGCAGCTCTTCCTCGAGAGAGACCCTCACGGCAACGTTCAGGTATCCCTCATCGAGTCTGAGAAGCTCTTCTCCGAGATGGTTAAGAACGAGCTCGCAAAGAGAAAGGAAGCCGGCACATACAAGGGCAAGTTCGGCGCACAGCACCACTTCTTCGGTTATGAGGGCCGCTGCGCATTCCCTTCCAACTTCGATGCTGACTACTGCTACTCTTTAGGCTTCAACGCATTCATGCTCATCCAGTATGGTTACACAGGATACCTCTCAAAGGTTTCCAATATCTCCAAGCCCGCAGACGAGTGGGTTGCAGGCGGTATGCCTATCACAAAGATGATGAACATGGAGAGAAGAAACGGTGCAGACAAGCCTGTTATCCGTAAGGCTCTTGTTGAGCTCGACGGCAAGCCGTTCAAGTATTTCGAAGCTAACCGTGAGAGATGGGCAGTTGAGACTGCATTCACATTCCCGGGCGCTATCCAGTACTTCGGACCTTCCGACGTTTGCGACAGAACAACAATTACTCTCGCACTCGAGAAGGGCTGATAAAGGCTTTTGTAAAGCTCGAAAAACGACTGATGATCCCCGCTTGGCGCAAAGCCTAAGCGGGGATTTTAAATTGATAATATTATCACCTCACACATTTGATTTTCCGTATGCTAAACTCAAAGCAGTTAGGGATAAGGAGCCTGTCCGGATTCTTATCTGAGTGATAATAAAGCAACTCATGGGGAGGGGACTTCATGATTACTTGCAGGGAATGCGGATTCCGCAATGAGGGAAGAAAAGTCTGTAAGCGCTGCGGTGCTTCGCTTGAAGGGGAGAAGTCTGAGGATAATTCCGTTCTCGACGATCTTCCCGATATTTCCAGATATGAGATCAATAAAGAGCTTTTGAAGATGCTTAAGCACTTTACACCTATGGAGCCCCAGTATAATGAATATGAATACTGCCACCAGAAGCTGGATTTCTTCGATAAGAAAGGCTATGTTCCGGTCTCCATTCTGATATGCGGCATTATTACCTTAGTTATCAGTATCTGGCTGATAGTAATGATCTGCTTAAGGTCTTTCAAACTTTACAACATGCTTATTATCTGGATGCTGATGTATGTCGGACTCGGAATCTATTGTGTCGTTGAACACCGCAGGAGTGTTAAATACAACCGCAAGGAGATCAAGCGTTATCTCGGAAGGGCAGTTGAACTTGCAAAGCAGCTGACTAACGCCGTTAATGATTACGGTCCGATGATAATCGATGCCAAATATACTGACCCGAGGATCCTTGAAAAATTAATGTTAATAAACCGTTCAGGCAGAACGGATACTTTGGAACAGGCGATAGACATGCTCTACCATGAATGCGGAAGGACCAAAGAGGAGGACCAGGCCTATCTCGATAAGGTCACTTCAAGGCAGGCCGAATTCGGCGAGACAAAAGCAATGGTATTCAGCTCGGCCAATTTCTTCGGCCTGTATCACCCGGACCAGGAACCTCTTAAATAAATCATAAGTCTTGTATACATTGATCCTGCTCATACTTATAATTGCTGTATGAGTAAAAAGAACCATCGGACAACAGAGATCATCCTGAACCTGATCATCGTGATCTTCGCGGTAACAGGTATTATCCTCATGATCACATCCAAAGCGGAAGAAGGCGCGCTGCAGTCGTCAGGACTGGAGAATTTCAAATTCTATACTGTACTGTCTAATGTCTTCTGCGGAATAGTTGCGCTCATTTATCTTATCTGCCTTTTCGCGAAAAAGGACATCGGGAAGATGGCTGCACTTAAGCTTGCGGCCGTCTGCGGCGTAGCGATAACCTTCGCTGTCGTTGCATTCATGTTCGGACCGCTTTACGGATTTTTGCAGTTCTATAAGAGGGGCAATCTGTTCTTCCATCTGCTCTTG
>Ga0247608_10003579_pt1 | contig 18033 bp, 3 predicted proteins | sample 176DNAGHGlowgp2_FD_193490 | JGI IMG/M metagenome (GOLD analysis project Ga0247608, IMG submission 193490) | Sheep rumen microbial communities from Palmerston North, Manawatu-Wanganui, New Zealand - 1766 DNA GHGlow gp2 | ecosystem: Host-associated > Mammals > Digestive system > Stomach > Rumen ... | reverse complement strand
GTGCCGTCCTTCGACCGCTGACAGTCCACTGGCGGCATCATCCCCACCTCGTAGTGCTCCGCCAGCAGTTCGCGGTTCTTCTTCGAGATATTTGTCATGAACTCAAAGTTATCGTAGGCGCTTGCGCCGTATCGTAGCGTCAGCGTATCGTTATCGTACTCGCATAGCGAGTTTTGGTAAATCCACTTCGCTATCTGCGAGCCGGTGAAGGCAGGCATCCCCAGTCCTTTGCAGACTTGGCGCATCTCCTCCTCTGTCATGCCCAGCAGGGCTTTCTTCCGGTTTCCGTCCACGTCCTTCTCGTTTTCGTTTTCGTTAGCTTTGTTTTCGTAGCCCGCAGGGCGTTTCGTAGTCACCTCCGGGGTGACGTTTCGTAGCCGCCGGAGGCGACGTTTCGTTACCTGTTAAGGTATTTCCTCCCCTTGTATATCACCAGTCCGGGGGCGTATTTCTCCACCCTCTGTCCCATCATGTTATACACCGGGGCGTCCACGCTGTACATGGTGGCAGGCGTAGCCTGTCGCTCGCCGTTGGCGCTCACCATGTCTATCGCCGATATGCCCTTTATCTTCTTCAGTCCTGCCATAGCGTCTATCTTGCCATATCCAGCCTGAATCACGTTGCCTGATGGTATCAGCAGCGGGTCGGTGATATACTGGTCCCTGACGCAGGTTTCCTGTAGTATCTCCCTGATCTTGTTCGCGGTCAGCGTAGGGTCTGCCTGCATCCACAGTGCTATGATGCCTGCTGCGTGGGGCGTTGACATCGATGTGCCTTGCTCGTAGGCAAACCAGCTCTTCCTGCCGCCGCTGCTCACGCTCTTTGCTAAGCTGCCGTCATTGGCTAATTCAGACACCTTGCTGCCATTTTTCTCGAAGTAGGTGTCGTCATAGCTGTTATATCCCGAGAGCATGAAGTGGCCGGGAGCCACCATCGTGGGCACTGTCAGCCCTGTGTCGCTCAGTCCGAAGCTTGAGAAGTCTGATATAGCCCCTATCACCTGCGGCTTCTTCGTTATCTTTGACGGCGTGGTGCTGTAGTTCTGTTCCTCATTCTTGTAGTTGGTCCAGTCCAGACGCGTTATGTATGAGCCCACGCTGATTACCGATTGGTCACATGTGCCGGCGTTGAAGGCTATGTCAGGCATACCGGCGGTATATCCCTTGTCAGCCAGCATGTCAGGTATGTAGAAGCCAAACTCCGCCGCGTTGTCGTCAGTACGTATCACGTTGATGTGCGCTCCCTCCGTCACGCCCTTCACCAGCAGTACCAGTCTCAGGTCTTCGCTGTCCATGAGGGCACTGTTATTCGTGCCCGTAGTGTATGTCACCACTTTCTTTCCGTTGATGTTTACCGCGTTGCCCTTTTTCAGCTGGTAGCGCATCATGAGGTCTGGGTCTTCCGTAGGGTCAGCCGATATGAAGTGCTCGTTTATCTTCGTCGCGTCAGTTATCAGCTCGCCCGTCTTGATGTTCACCATTCCTATCTGTGCGGTGAAGTCCTTGCCGTCAGAGGCATACGCTATCATGTCGGCATTAGAGTAGGAGTTATATGGTGACAGTATTCCGTCAGCCGTTTTCGTTATCCCCATGACTGCCTTCAGCTGCCAGCCGTCCGCTGCCGCTGCGCCCATCTGCTTAAATATAGACATGTTGTTGTCAGCAGCATTAGCCGTTGATATCACCACTACGCGCCCCTGCTTGGTGCCGCTCTCTGTCAGTGCCTTTACTTTCTTTGCCGTAATCTCGCTGCCGTCATGCAGTTGGTCCATGTTACCCAGGCTTATGCTCACCACGGCGGGCTTGCCTACCTCGGTAGCATATTTGAACACCTCCTCTATGGCGTTACTCACCGTTGCCTGCTTGCCGTTCGGCGCTACACCTACCAGCACTATGTCGGTCTCTGGTGCCACGCCCTGCCATTTCCATGTGCCGTCCGTCACTGCCGACCCCGCAGCGATACCTGCCGTGTGGGTGCCGTGAGAGTCAGTCGATGAGTCTGATGACATCTCACTGATTGTCTCAGCGTCATATTCCAGGAATTGCGAGCTCGTGCCGGGAATAGCTACCAGCGCCTTCTTCACGCGGGAGTTGCCCTGTGCGTCCTTGAATGCCACGTGGTTGAAGTCTATGCCCATGTCTATGATGCCTAATACCACGCCCTTGCCAGTATATGCCTGTGGCAGACCCGCCGCCTTGGCATCAATGGCGTTGCCAGCCTTGTCAGCCTTGGTGGCTGTGCGTGCCTCCATGTTCATGGGTTTCACCTTGCCGTCGGGCACTGCCAGTATTATCTCTTCCACGCTCTCCAGCTCAGCCAGTTTCCCGGCAGGCACGCTCAGGAATGCCACGTTGTCAAAGGTGGAGTTCACCTTTATGCCCATCTGTTCCAGTTTCTCCGTCGGACATTCCGCGCCTTCCTTCAGGTATGCCGTCACGCCCAGCGCCTTCACGCTGCCGTCAGCATTGTAATCTACGCTGTACAGCTCCTTCACCCTCTTCCGGTAAGCCTCCTTGGCCCCGTTGCCCTGTACGCCAGCCTTCGACGTGACAGCTGTCGCTGCCGACTTCTCTATAATCTCCGTCAGTCTGCTGTCTATCTTCTGTGCCCCTGCCGTCATGGCTACGCCCAGCATCATCATCATAAGTAGATTCTTCTTCATAACTTTTTCTCTCGTGTTTAATTTGTTCTTGTGTATGTACTTATCTATTGCATATTGCCTACAAAGTTACAACATTTCTTTGAAATGACAAAATTTTAGTTGTCGCCGCAGGCTCACGATTCCCTGTCTCCGCCCCATGAAAAATGACACTTTGCTACTGAAACGCGGCATTTTCCTTTCATTCTGCTTTCCTGGAAAGTGCCACTTGCAGATGCAAAACAGAGTTCCGCGGGTGCTCTTTTTAAGCCTTTTTACCGTCCGCGCATTCCCTCTGCAAGCTGTAGCTATGCTTCTGCCCTGCTAAAGCTATGCTTCTACACTGCTAAAGCAATGCTTCTACGCTGCTCTTTCATAGCGATAACGCTCCTTTTTCTTAGTTTTTATGACCATATTTTCAGTTCTTCGGGCGGACGGAAATAGCCACAGGATGCCAACCTTCTTACAGTCAGCGGTTTACGAAAAATTCCTGAAATTCTCGTTTTTGCCGCCTCTTGCCTTTTTGTTTCCAAAAACGCTGTTCTCCGACGTTTGTCTAAAGTTATAGTGTCAGTAAAATGGCGTATTTTGCAGCAAAGTGTCAAATCTCTTGTGCGGCTCGTTTTTTTTTATTACCTTTGCACTCGTAAACTACTCCCTCACATCCTAATGATAGACTATCAGGCGATAATAGACCATTACTACCCCGAGGCTGAGGTGCCCGAGTTGCGCCACATCCTCATGGTCCACAGCAAGGCGGTAGCCGACAAGGCTGCCGGCATCGTCGATGCCCACCCCGAGTGGGGGCTCGATCGCGACTTCGTATATGCTGCTGCCATGCTCCACGACATCGGCATCATACGCTGTGATGCGCCCGGCATACACTGCTACGGCACCGAGCCCTACATCAGGCACGGGGTGATAGGGGCTACCCTTGTTCAAGAGTTCACAGTTCACGTTCCCGTTCCCGTTCCCGTTGACTATGCGTTTCGCATAGGGAGGGTATGCGCACGCCACACGGGCACTGGGCTTCCGGGGCTGGAGCCCGAGACCCTCGAAGAGCAGGTTATCTGCTATGCCGACAAGTTTTTCTCCAAGACTAAACTCGACCGTGAAAAGACCTTTGACGAGGCGTGCCGCTCGCTCATGAAGTTTGGTGCCGAAGGGGTCATGAAGTTCGAGGCGTGGCACAAAAGATTCCACGTGTCCTGACTTTGCATAAAGTCATCAGTTTTCGTCAATAAGGTATATTCTTTCTTGACATATATCATGAAATTACATTTTTTAACTTTACTAAAGTCACTTTAATGGGTAAAAAGTGACAAAAATCCGCATTATTTGCTTACTTTTGCACATATATAATATGTGGAAATACCTCTGGTATAGGGATACTGAGCTAATATCTTTAGAAAAAACAACCCTCGGACATGGCATGGAGAACAAGCCTCGTTGTCCGGCAAAGTGGAAATGACAATGAAGGAATTACGGAATATATCAGTTTTAGTTTTCTGTCTGATAGTCTGCATGGTGGCAAGCGCACAGCCTGCTCCTGCCCCTGCTGCCATCAGCATCGGCGGCAGCGTATATGGCGGCGGCAACCACGGTGATACCGGCGGCAACACCGCTGTCAACGTCTATGGAGGCAGCATCCATCAGGTGTTTGGCGGTGCGCGCCAGGCTGACATCAAGGGCGGTGCCCTCGTCAATATCGACGGCGAGAACGCCTCCTCATATATCGTCATCGACAAAGTTTATGGTGGAAACGATATTTCAGGTAACATAGGCTCGCCGTCGGCTCTCTCCGCCGAGGCTACGGTGCCCAGCGTGCTCACGCAGGCGTCTGACAACAAAGTTGACAACACGTGGAACACCTACGTTCGTGTATCCACCAAGATACAGGTTGCCGAGGGTGACACCACTGCCGCTCCTGGTGCCCAGCCCGTATTCATGGGACAGCTCTACGGCGGCGGCAACGGCGACTATACCTATTCGGCCAAGAAGGCTAACGGACTCTACGACGTGACCGTCGATGCGGTCACCATCGAGGATGTCAACAAGCCAGAGGTGTCTAAGGCATATCTCGAGATTCTCGGCGGCACCGTGGCATACGGCTACGGCGGCGGCAACAACGTGACGGTGACCGAGAAGACCGTCATCAACTTCAACAACCCGAGCGAGGTCGTTACAAGTGTGAAGGACACGAGGTTGGTCTCTGAGGGTGAGGGCGAGTTGCTCACCGATGCGCGTCTGCACGACGACATGGGCATAAACCTCGCATACTCAGCCCCGAGTCTGTCCGAGTTCCAGTTCGACCGTTTCTTTGGCGGCAACAACAAGGCTGACATGGACATTCTTCCTACCTGGAACCTCAAGCGGGGTAAAATACGCAACCTCTACAGCGGAGGCAACCGAGGCAATATGACCGCCTCCACCGGCATACTGATTGAGATACCTGCCGCTTCCAACATCAAGGTCGATAACCTCTATGGCGGTTGCCGCATGGCTGATGTCATGCCAACCGTCAACGGTGTCTATACGCCGGTGGATAATTACCCGGGCTATAAGTTCCCGAAGGAACTCTCTGCTCGCGTGCTCGTGCGCGGGGGCGACATAAATAATGTGTATGGCGGCAACGACATCACTGGCAGGGTCTATGGCGGCAGTGCCATAGGTATCTATGCCAGCGTGAATGGCGACGTGTATGGAGGCGGCAACGGCTCATACGCCTATACCGACAACGCAGCCCTTGCTGACGACGAGACCTACGGCGACTTCTATTACACCGTCCCCGCAGGCAAGACCTCCGTTCAGGCGCTCAACGACTTCCGCCCTAATGCCGAGCAGGTTTCCATACGTCTCCATTCGCCTGACAAGACTAAGCCTACCATCATCAAGGGGTCAGTATATTGCGGCGGCAACAGCGCGTCGCTCAAGACCACCAAGGCTAACCCCATGGTGGAGCTGAAGATAGGCTCCTATGTGATAGCCGAGAATGTGTTCCTGGGCAATAACGGCCGCAACATGATACGCTATAACGAGGCTGACAAGGATGAAGAGGGTAATACCGTCACGGGTGCCGTGGAGGGCGTGCTGCGCACCATGAAGAGCGATGGCTTCAGCACCATCGACCTCACCGATGCCGACCAGTTCAAGGCATACATGCAGGGTGCTGCTATGCCGCTGGTGCCTCAGGTGGTGTTCGACTCTGAGGCTAAGGGCGACCCTGACGACTATGTGCCTTTCTCTACCTATGTAGGCTCCTTCTTCCTCGGTGGCAATGTGGGCAGCATGACGGCTCCCGGCACATTCACTATGGATAATCTCAACTCCATCATCATATATAATAAGTTCGTAGGCGGATGTAACGATGCCTACGTAGCTGCCACCGACTACAACGCCGAGCACATGGGCGGCGTAACCGAAGCTCCCACGGCAGGCAATCCTAAGATTCGCATGGATTTCGAGGGCTTGAGGCTCAAGCCTGGTAAGCTTAACGATGCTGAGAACGGTCTTGATTGGAACACCAACGGCAAGGATGGCGATGCGCGTCGTCTCATTGGCGGCAACGTCTATGGCGGATGCTACAACAGCGGATATGTCAATGGCGACATCATTATCAACCTTGACCAGAGCACGGTAGATAAGACCGAGGTGTTCGGCACAGGCGAGAGAGCATCAGGCGTTAACCCCACGATACAGCGTGACGAGCTTCTCTTCACCTCTATGGGCATCTTCGGCGGCGGCTATGGCGAGAACTCCGAGGTATGGGGTTCCACCACCATCAATGTCAAGAACGGCTACCACTTCAACGTCTATGGCGGCGGTGAGAAGGGCGTCATAGGCAAGAAAGAGGAAGACAGCTATTCATATAACGCAAACTACAGCACCCACGTCAACCTCATGGGCAACGTGAAGGGTGCCGAGACTGGCGACATGGCAGAGGCAGAATATCTGTATGGCGGCGGCTTCGAGGGACTCGTGGCTGGCGACACCCACGTTACTCTTGGCAACGGCCGCGTCAACTCCACCTTCGGTGGCGCTGCAAATGCTGACATACTCGGACACGCAGAGACTATCATAGGCAGTGGCGGCTTCCCATACGTTATAGATGACGTATATGGCGGCAACGACCTCGGTGGCAACATACAGGGCAGGGCCGACCTCAAGACCAGAGTGCGCGAGGCAATACGCTCCAAGATGTTCAACAGCGGTTCTGCAGCTACAGCTTCATCATACGTGGAGTACCTGCAGGGATATGTTAACGAGATATTCGGCGGAGCATACGGCGGTTACAACTACGAGAGAATCTCCGATGGTGCGGGCGGTTATAAATCAACCGTTCTTGCAAATCTCCTCAACAGCAACGCGACCAAGGAAGTCAATAAGCCTTACCTCAACAATGCCTTCGTACACATATGCCCAGTGCGTAACAACGACAGTAAGGTCGATGCCGTATATGGAGCAGGCTTGGGCAGTGAGGGCAGTTCCGATAGTCCAGCGAAGGCGCACATTGGCGACATGATGCAAGACCGCAGCTACGTGCTCATCGACATACCCGACGCTTATGATAAGCTCAGAACCCTCAAGGTGTTCGGTGCAGGTTCCTTCAACGGCTTAGGCATGGACATAACGAGGAGTGCTTCAGATGCAGATCCTAAGTTGGCCACAGCCGTTATAGACCTCATGGCTGGTGAGGTGGATGCTGTCTATGGCGCAAGCTACCATGAGGGCATCACACGTCGTACGCTCGTCAACGTGCCCGTTGGCTCCACCATTATTACAAACAGTATTTTCGGCGGTGCTTACGGAACACGTAATGACAACGACCGGCCTTGCGATGCATTCGAGGCGAACGTAAACTACGCCAGCAACGATGCCATCGTGCGTCACGCCGTCTATGGCGGCAACAACAACGCGCGCCGCACCCTCTACGGCAAGGTGAACGTCAGCAGCAACGTATGGTCCGACAAGGAGAAGGGCTATCAGGCTACCGTCTATGGCGCAGGCTATGGTAGGGACACCTGGTCACAATACACCGAGGTGAATCTCGAAAGCGGTGCCAACGTCTATGAGGCTTACGGCGGCGGAGAGATGGGTATGGTTATCAACAAGGAGACCGTGGCAAAGTGGAAGACTACCAAGGACAATCTCTATGTTGACCTGCCAACAGGATATGCCGACAACGGACTCAGCGACGCCCTCGCCCTCAGCAACAAACTGCATGAGCGCGAGTCATCACGACCAGAGAAATACAACACCAACGTACATATCAAGCAGGGCGCCTATGTGGGTGGCTACTGCTATGGCGGCGGATTGGGATATAATAATGTGGAAAACAGTGGCAACGTCTATGGCACCACATACATTGACCTGCTCGGCGGCACGGTGAAGAAAGACCTCTATGCCGCAGGCACCACGGGTTCCGTCAAGGATTCCCTCAATATCGGTGGCGGCTTCATAGCCTCTTCCACGGCATACATAGAGGGCGGCACCGTGCGTAACGTATATGGTGGCGGCTGGAAGGGCAGTGTAGGTCACCATAACGGTAAAATCGATGAATCAACTGATGACGACATACTCGGCGAGACCCACGTTATTATTGGTATTCGTGAGGATCAGGCGTCTAAGCCTGATGGCTACGGCTACTACGTAGGCGTACCAGCCATTCAGCGTAATGTGTATGGCGGTGGCGAGGGCGGTGCCGTATTCGGTACTGCTAATATAACACTTAACAACGGCTACATTGGCTATGTATATTCAGCCACAGAGCCTACAGAGAAACCTGAAGGCGTTGAGGAGATACCTGCATACGAGAATGCTTATGGTGGCTGGTATCAGCAGAAGATACACGACGAGACATGGACAGACCACGTAGGTGCTAATCGCCTTTATGGCAGTGGCAATGTATTTGGCGGTGGCTACATCGACAATAGTAGCGTTGACAAGACTAATGTAAAGATGTGGAACGGCAAAATCCGTAACAGTCTCTTCGGTGGCGGCGAGATTGCCGCTATCGGTCGTGGTGTCGTTACGGTGGGTGGCTATCAGAATAGTGAGCGCACCCTAAGAAGCAACCTCAAGCTTGGCAAGACCCATATAGAGATGTATAACGGTCACGTGCTGCGCGACGTGTTTGCAGGCGGCAAGGGCTATGACAACCTCGGTCGTGTAGGTACGCTCTACACCGACGGCTACGTCTTCGGACAGACCGAAGCCTTCATCCGTGGCGGCGAGATAGGTACTTTGGGTAACTATGACGAGGGCTACGGCAATGTATTCGGTGGTGGCGACCTCGGCTATGTATATGGAATAGGTGAAAAGAGTACAAAAGAAACAGGTACAGCACCAGGACGTTGTTATTATACTGCTGATGGTACGGAGAATGGTACTTGGACAGAAGACTGTAAGGTTGTGGTTGAGGCTTATGCCCAGGTAAAGCCAGAACAGAGCGTTACCATCAACGGTCATAATTATTCTCAGTACGAATATGTTACTACTGACGATCTTAACACACTGAAGGACAAGACTGCCGATGCTACTACCTGGAATAAGCTTGATATTGACAACAGAGGTATTGTGATTCATAATGCTATCTTCGGTGGCGGTAATGTAGCTGATGGCTCAGATAAGGTGTATGCTAACACCCGAACAGTATTCGGCAACGTTACGGCAGCGTTGCGCGATATAGCTTGCCGCGACCTTATCAGCGTTGGTACAGAGCATATAGGCGGTCTTTATGGCGGTGGCAACCTCTCGCTGGTTGACGGTTATCGTGAACTGCATATCTCTAACTATGGTACTGACTACTATAATCTTACATCAGAAATCTCAAGAGAGGAATATGACAAGCTTACCGATCGCGAGCGTGCATACTTCCGTCTGCGCTATACTTGTAAGAAGGAGTTCGATGGTGGTACTGATGCTGATGACATATCTTATAAGGGACATAGTGTTGGAGACAAGATTTTTGAAGACGAATATAAGGAGCTCCCATCAACATACCAGACAAGTGAATATTGGTCGGAGGATGGCGTCTGCTCTATCTATGCAGGCAGATTGCTTAATACTCTGCAGCGTGCCGACCTTGTGGGCGTTGTAGGAAGCCGTATGGTGCTTCAGGGAGCGCGTGACCGTGTGACTGAGGTACAGGATAAGACGGAATATACCATCAACCGTGTGGGAGAGTTGTCGCTGAAGAAGGTGGTTGCACCAACAGGAGACACTCACGGAAACTATTTTGGCATCTACAGCGTTGTGAACTATCTTGGCAATCTTACCAGCGACGTACTGATGACCGACAAACGTGTAACGGATTCAGGTGACGCTGATGGAACAACGACCTACCACGATTGGAAATATAATAATCGTACCGGTCGTAAGCGTAATACAGCTACGTGTGATAATAAGGTGGCGCTTGCTTCCGGCGTGTTCCTTGAGCTTACTACAGAGTATAGCGGCACTGAAGGACATAGTGCTAAGGATTATGGCTACATTACGGGCGTGGTAGAGCTCGACCTTATCAATGCTAAGGCTGACGCCGTGGGTGGTGGCTATGTATATGCCAAGAACGAGCATGGACAACGCTCTAATAAGACGTATAATATGGTGCGCTTGTCTGACTATAATAGAAATATAGACTTACGTACATATAAGATGTACGAATATAGCCCTACTGTGCTTGAGGAGATACAGACATCAGGTAACTTCATTCACGGAAAGGCAAAGACCATCATCGACGACTGTTATCCTCATAACCTTGAATATAAGCCTAATAGTACTAACTACTCTGAGGCTCACTACTGGTATATCAAGGGCTCTATATACATCTACGATCAGGTGATTTCTGCCTACACAGGTGCGCCTACGGCTTACATCAAGGATAAGCACATACCGCTCACCATCACGGCAGGTTCTCACGGTACTCTGAAGCTGGTTGACGTAAAGCCTAACAAATATGCTTACTGGGCAGATGCAAGCCATTCTGCTAAGATAACTCGAGACGGAGAGATAAAGGTAGATAACGGTAGTGTCACCTATAAGCTTAACGACGTTATAACATATTGGGATTGGAGTCAGTTGTCTGATGACGATAAGAAGCACTTCGTTGACGAGACTTATGTCAACATAGAGACAGGCGAAGTAACGCTGACGCCTGGAGGAGAAGATGTTCATCCTTCTAACAACATCAGTCATGATACGGGTTATGTACTCGACTTCAAGATGAATACTCCTCCTGCCTGGAATACTGCGGAGCCTGGTCCTTCATATAGCACCAATGATGCTGGCGTTTACGGACAGCGCGAGTATAAGCAGGGCGAGATAATAACTTGGGATGTGGTTGATGCTTATCCTCCATCGCTCATAGGCACTGCTGGTCAGGCAACTGTATCACGTGCTTACGTGGCAAATGTGCCTGTGACATACACCTACAACAGCACCGAGAAGAGCGTCAACAAGGGTGCGGCTATTCCTGTTACTGAGTATAATGCACTCTCTGACGACGTGAAGGCTAAGTTTGAGGCTGCTAAGATGTGTATCAACACCTTGCAGCTCAATGAGGAAACCTACATAGTATATGGTGACCTGCTCACTGACACTGACATCGATAGATATAAGGCTTCGTTCTCAACTGATGAACAGAAGGCTGCTATCGATGCTTGCCTTACTGATGCATACATCTGTGAAACTACAGGTATGTATGGCGGCAAGAGTTATGACAGTAGCACTAAGTACAGCGCAATACAGGGTTGGGCTTCACTGACCTCTGCTGACCGTGCGAGCGGCAAGTTCCATTTCAACAAGGATGCCTTCGACGTGCTCATTGACCCGAAATATGGTTCTGACAATAAGACTCTGGATCAAAGATACGGCGCGCCTTACAGCGTTGCTCAGCCAGTAGAGTATAAAGCTGTGTATAATGGTAGTGAAGCTTACGTATCTCCTGCTGGTGAACTAAACAGGACAATAAATAAAGGTGACATAATTGACCGCACAGATTACGAGAAGCTCAAGAATGAGAAGTATCACTATACTCCTATAGTGGTTGCCAACACACCATCTGAGGGCGAGGACATATACATCGCCAAGGCGGCATTCACCAAGGGCGGTATGGCTTACGCTCAGGGACAGGTGATACAGTCAAGCACCTATCGTGCCCTCTCTCACGATGAGCGTACAGCATTGGTTGAGACAGTCAAGATAACCAACACCAGCAGCACGCCAGTAACTTACTTCTACTGTCGTGAGGCTTATAACGGCACACACACTGTAACCAATAGAAAGGGTGCTGGAGGTGTTATAAGCAGTGAGACCTCTAATGGTTCAGGCATTACTCCAGAGGTCGGTTGGGTTATCACAAAGACCGATTATGACGCTCTCACTAATAATCAGAAGAACTTCATCATCAAGGGTGAGGAGCCTACGGAGACCGCTACGCTCTATGTAAGTAACGAGAGTAACATTCAGGACCTCTCTAAGGATAAGGTCATCTCTGTTATATATCAATATACTTACAACGAGAATGACGACTCTGGCGATAATGTAAGTCTAACTAACGAGATGCACGTAATCAATATCCATCTGGAGTTTGAGAGTGGTGCTCCTATCATCGACCGTCTGTTGGCTCCTACAACCGTATTGCCAGGCACTACGGTGGGCATGAACCAGCCAAGGGTAACGCCGGGTGCTTACGAACTCATCGGTGGCGGATGGGAGATATTCGAGAACCAGAGCGATGCCGAGCTGCACCGCAATGGTCAGGAGTATCTTAACAACTCTACTCCAATGTATTATTATCAGGATGGCTATTACGTAGCATATTATGCTAAGAGCTATTTAGGTAAGACATACTCTAATGCGGTACAGTTCAGCGTTGCCAACTACCACGACCTGAAGGCAGTGATGGAGGCTAAGGAGCACCATTACTACATAGACCATAAGGACGCTCACCTTACAGGCAAGCGCATACCTAAGGTTTATATCAATGACTATACGGCTGACGGCGAGAACGGCCTCGAACTGCTGAAGGACCTCTATGACCTGAGCCTCATCAGCAAAGACACGCCAGGCATAACCGTTAACGGCGACAACGTGATAACCTCTACAGGCAAGTTCAAAGACCACAAGCTGCTCAACAGCTCAACCGTGAGGGGAGCCGACGACCTCGACTTCATCCTGCGCACCAACCTTGCCCCGGGCTCTACGCCGTGGACGCCGATAGGCAGCGGAGAGGAGACATGCTTCGGAGGTAACGTGCATGGTGACGGTCATTACGTAAGCGGACTCGACAACTCACTGTTCGACAAGCTCTGCGGCAACGTCTATAACCTCGGCGCAATGGGTTCATTCACCACTGGCGGCATAGCCAACAGCGGCGAGGGCACGGCAGAGAACTGCTGGGTTAAGAACACTGACGGTGCAGAGATAACTAACCCGATTATCGGCATCATCAGCCCTGCTGAGAAGCAGATACAGAACTGTTACTACCTCTCTGCAGGGGCAGCAGGCACTCCGGGCGGCTCACGCGTTGCGGCTACCGCACAGCAGTTCTACAACGGTGAGGTGGCTTACAACCTTAACCGCTTCTACCTCTATGAGCGCTTCAACCAGCACGGCGGTACTCCTGCCACAACCGACACCTACGTACAGGACCGCTACGGTAACGTTGACTTCATCTATGCCGATGGCGAGATACCAGACGAGGATGATGTACGCCTGAACAGGACGACTGGCAATTACGAGCCTCTCTACCCAGATGACTACATCTTCTTCGGACAGACGCTGAACTACGGCTACGTGGTTGGTGCAGAGCATCAGGATGTACCGTCACCAATTATCAAGGACTCTGACGGCGATTACGTAGAGACAAGCTCTGCAGGCAACCGTGTGCTCCGTGCTCCGGCTTACTTCCGTAGCAGCACTATGAGCAAGGCGTTCTTCAATCCATACGCTGTCTTTGCTAAGCATAAGGAAGGCGACGAGAACACTTTGGTTCAAGACGGCATGACGGCTATTGACTTCACAGGCTATAACGATGTGTTCTACAATAATGGAGGTACCGTTACTGCCAAGGCATACGTCAATGGCATTGATGAAAAAGGCAACTTCTTCGCACCGCTGCTTGATGCAGAGACGGCACTGACCAACTTCAAGAACTTCGGTCTGACGAAGAACCTGCTTGCATATACCGAGGCACCTGAAACGGGTGATGAGGCAACTGTGGCAGGCAAGACGGGACACGCCGTATCTCAAGCACTTGAGGAGTCTCGCTACGCCGAGACTAATACAACTTACGGCACCGTGGCACCAAAGGATGAGTCACAGGTAATGGCTCACTGGGTACAGAGGAATGCTGGACAGCTTACCTACAGTGCTACCTACGACCACTTCCTCGTTGACCGCAATGACTTCTATGCACCAATAGGATATACCTTCGATGGTTCTTCACGTATGTGGCATCAGCGCATACCTGACACCTACGCTGGACTGAACACCGGCTGGGAGTCAATAAGCCTGCCATTCAGAGTGCTGTCTGTAGGCACGCAGCAGAAGGGTGAGCTGACCCACTTCTATACCGGTGATGAAAATGAAAAGGGAAGGGTAGGTCATGAATACTGGCTGCGCAAATACAAGGAAATAAAGAGTACTGCCGAGTCATCCACCATGGAGGCTAAATTCATAAGCCTTGCAAAGGGTGAGGGTGCGGATGCGTATAAGAAGGCTTACACCAACACCTTCCTCTGGGATTATCTGCATAAGAACCTCGATATACTGGATGGTGAGACCGTAGGACAGAACGAGTATTACAAGACTACGCATGAATACGAGGGATATCCTCTCATGCAGGGAGCTACACCTTATATTATAGGCTTCCCAGGCAAGGAGTTCTATGAGTTCGACCTCAGCGGTGAGTGGAAGGCACCTAAACTGCCTTCAGGCTTCGAGCGTCAGGTTGTCACCTTCGCTTCTGTCGTGGGTGCTACCATCAACGCGAGTGATGCCGACATGACTGGCGTGAAGTATGGCAACTACACCTTCAAACCTAACTACCTCAATCAGAAGATTCCGGCAGACGCCGGCAACTTCATGATGGCTGACGGCACCAGCAGTGTAACTGACAGCGAGGGCAATATATGCAATATACCTGCCGGCAGCAGATACGAGAAAGTGACTGGCACGTCGAAGACACTCCTGCCGTTCCGCGCTTACTTCGTAAGCTCTGGCAGCAGCCATGCCATGAACATCATATTCTCTGAGGCTGAGGAAAAGCCGGAGGTGACACCTGAGAAGGACGATAAGCCGAACATCACGCCTAAGGGTGATGCGGAGGATGATGCCGACGGCAAGATTACCTTCACCTCAGGCGTTGGCACCATCACGGCTAAGTCAACCCTCGACGAGCCACGTGTGGTACTCGTATATGGAGTGGGCGGCGCCCTCGTCAAGGCATTCGACCTGAAGCAAAACAGCAGCGTCACCATCCACGTGCCTTCAGGCCTCGTATATGCTATACGCACCGTCAGCGGTGATTATAGCGGCAAACTGTTAGTAAGGTAAAAACAAAAAAGATATGAAGATACAAACCATGATGAAAAGAAACATACAACATATCCTCTTCACCCTGCTCCTTCTGGTTGCAGGAATGGAGGCGTGGGGATATACCACTACTTACCACATCATCAACCTTGGCAGGCTGAATGATAATGGTCAGATGACAACCAGCCGGACCGAAGCACTGAAGTTTACTAGTGAGTCTGGAACTATAAGCCTGCCTGACCAGTACAAGAGCCCGTTGGCGAAGAACTGGAAGTTCTATGCTGAGAGTGATGTGACCTACAACTCCACCACCAAGGCATACACCTTCAATGGTGATCCTTCGTTGCATGAGGGCTTGGATGTAACGGCTGACTCGCATGTTTATATCACATACGAGATAGACGAAGATGCTTTCAACACCATCAACATCCATGATGGCGGTGTCTATCGTATCAAGGCAGATGATAAATATTACCTACAGCAAACAGTCTGGAATGGCGACCCCAACACGTCATTTACGAGCAATAACTCTCTCCCTACTACAGCAGCTTATTGTTGGAGGTTCAATATCGTTGACCCCTATCAGATAACCATCCAGACAAAGAGTGGTAACACAGTTGGCAGCTATGGCGTGCTGACAGATTTTTATCTGTGTAAGGGAGGCAACTTTGGTGACATTCGTCTGAGAAAAGATATTGCTACAGCAAAGAATACTGGAGTTTGGGCGTTCGCTTTACTCCATGGAGGAACATCAGGCACGTACCGCATCATTGTAACCGATGGCGCAACAGGCAATGAAACGGGAATGGATGCGAATGGTCATGCATATATCAACCGTGGTAGTGGTAAGTCACGTTACAACCAATACAGTGGAAGCACCTACAACAAGTGCGACCTTACCTTGACGCCACTCACTTACAACTATATCTACAATATAGTAGATAAGGATAACCATATAGCTATCAAATATACCACTACCACACCAGAACTGGTGGGAAGGAAACTGACGAGCTATACTGACATCCCAGCGGCTATCCGCAGTCCTTATCTGAGGAATGAGACGATGACTTTCTACTCCTTCATTGGAGCTTATGATGCAGCCAAACTGACTGATGAGTACGTGACAGATGGTACACCTTTCTTGAGCGGAGCAAATATCTACGTTCGTTATACTACAGACCACCTAAACGATGCAGACAAGATTCTGCACCTGCAAGGTAATCGCATCCTTAACGTCAAGGTGAATGGCGACTATATCTATGACGATGGTGGCACGTTAAATCATGAAACGACCGATGCCAACAAGAAGCAACTCTCACATATTTGGTATATCAAGGGACAGGATCCGTACGCTGTTCAGATACAGAATGCCGCATCACCTAATCGGTATATAGAATATAATACAGGAACGGGGGCATTAACATTAACTGACTCGCCTACCAATTACCGCTTCGTATTATTGGAAGGAAGCGATGAAGGTGATATCAACCTCTACGAGCAGATGGAACTTGTTGCTGCTACTGGCACTACAGACCTCTATCGTATCGCTCGTACAGGTGATGATTTCAGTATCAGCACCTCGACTGCTACAGGCACAGATGACGCACAGGTGAGGGCATATCCCGAAACTACAGCTCTTCACTATTACCTCATTGACAAGGCAAAGAAACTTATTAAAGGACCAATTGATTTCGCAGCATCACGACTGTCCCTGCCTGACGAGTGGGTTAGTCCGTTGGTAAGCACATACCATTATTATACCACCTCTGGGCTCGATGGTGATACTTACAATCCATCGGGTGAGGTAACGCAGTTGTCTCAGGTCAGCGAGGGTGACAATATCTATGTCACCTACGACGTTAGCGATGCAATTGACATCACAGGCGGTACTACCTACATGATGCGATTTGATGGTGAATACTTCAACCAGGAAAATGGTAGCGACGGTGTCATGACTACCACACGTAAGGCTATGTACCCATATAACAATGGTGACTTCAATCTCTATGTATATGGTAATGAGCGTTGGAATGAACAGTTGGAAAGTGGTGCCTCTACTCGTAGCCGTTGGTTGTGGTATGTAGTCAGCCAGCATAACAACACTCCCCTCACTGGTGACAATAAAGACCCTTACCATGTAGTGATTAAATCTTACCAAAACCAAAAGATTAAGATTAGCGATAGTGAGGAATACGAGGGACACACTTATCTGCGTACATACAAGCCCACAGACTATGCTAATGTGGTGACGAGCGTATCATACGAAAATCCAACGTATTCTGCCGCCCATAACAGTATAATGTCCAAAGAGAGGGTCAATGGCGATCCTACAGAATACATGCTGATAGGCACCTCGTTAGACAAGGTAAAACTGGTAACTCTCAATGAAGTTGATGGTTTAAGACGTACCGTCAACACATTTGAGCAGTATTGGAAGAACAACCCAACGGTGAAGAGCCTCGTGGGGGGAGATGACGTACCTGCCGCGGATAACACGACGCTGACTGAAAAGGGATGGCACAGATTTACTTCATGGGCTTACTCTGTCTCTTGGAATGACGCGACCAATACCAAGAAACTGGAGTCAGGGCCACACTGGTATCAGACCATCTCTATGAACACTGGTGAATTCACTTTCGAAGAAGTTTCTCTGAAACCACAGGTAATCCTTTTGGATAAGCATGGTTGGGAGATAATGCGCACGCCTCTTGATCAGCCAGATAAACTGAAGGAGTATAACAGTCCTATGGTAGAGCGATATCACTGGTATCCTAAGTCTTCTAAGACAACGGGCTACCATAAATATACTGTCAGCGACCAAGAGATTATTGTGTATGATGCAGGTGCAAAAGCTACAACAT
>Ga0247608_10003574_pt1 | contig 18055 bp, 16 predicted proteins | sample 176DNAGHGlowgp2_FD_193490 | JGI IMG/M metagenome (GOLD analysis project Ga0247608, IMG submission 193490) | Sheep rumen microbial communities from Palmerston North, Manawatu-Wanganui, New Zealand - 1766 DNA GHGlow gp2 | ecosystem: Host-associated > Mammals > Digestive system > Stomach > Rumen ... | reverse complement strand
ACAAGCTGATGCAGGACAAGAAGGTGGACGGTATCATCCACTTGGCTGCTGAATCGCATGTAGACCGTTCTATTAAGGATCCGTTTACGTTTGCCAAGACTAACGTGATGGGTACGTTGTCGCTGCTTCAGGCTGCGAAGCTATACTGGGAGTCGCAACCAACTCCTTACGTTGTTGCTCATGAAAAAATGTTCAATGGTCAATGTTCAATGGTCAATGTCCCATGTCGTTTCTATCACATTTCTACTGATGAGGTGTATGGTGCACTGGAGCTGACGCATCCTGAGGGCATCGAGCCTCCTTTTACTACAAAGGCATCGAGCGGCAAGCACCATTTGGCTTATGGCGACAAGTTCTTCCTGGAAACCACGAAATACAACCCGCACTCACCATATTCAGCTGCAAAGGCTTCGTCAGATCATTTTGTCCGCGCTTATCACGACACCTACGGCATGCCCGTCATCGTGACCAACTGCTCGAACAACTACGGTCCCTATCAGTTCCCTGAGAAACTGATACCGTTGTTTATCAACAACATCCGTCACCGCAAACCGTTGCCCGTCTATGGCAAGGGCGAGAACGTGCGCGATTGGCTGTTCGTTGAGGACCACGCCCGTGCCATCGACTTGATTTTCCATCAGGGTATAATTGCTGAGACTTACAACATCGGTGGTTTCAACGAGTGGAAGAATATCGATATCATTAAGGTCGTTATCAAAACCGTTGACCGTCTGCTGGGACGTAAAGAAGGAGAGGACATGGATCTCATCACCTTCGTTACCGACCGTGCCGGTCACGACCTGCGTTATGCCATTGACTCTACCAAACTTCAGAAGGAACTTGGTTGGGAACCAAGCCTCCAGTTTGAAGAGGGCATTGAGAAGACCGTTAAATGGTATTTAGACAATCAGGCTTGGCTTGATAGTGTTACTTCTGGAGACTACCAGAAATACTATCAGCAAATGTATTCTAATCGTTGAATTTAATGGATTTGAGCTTTTCTGTTAATGATTGTATTTTGATAGATGTACCTACGTTTACTGATGAACGTGGTGCCATCAGTGTGATGGACAAGGAATTACCATTCCAAGTAAAAAGGGTATTTTGGTTGCATCACATTCAGGAAGGAAAGGATAGAGGTGCGCATGCTTTGCTTGATAGTTCAGAAATTATGGTGGCAGTACATGGTTCTTTCATTGTTGACTTGGATGATACGGTGAATAAAACAAGTGTGCTTCTTGACAACCCATCAAAAGGATTGATGATTAGGCCTGGAATTTGGTTCAGAACGCATAGCTATAAAGAAGATGGTGTATCTCTAATCCTTGCAGAAGAAGAGTACGCACGAGATAAATATACATACGATTACGAAGAGTTTAAAAGATTAAGAAAAGAATAATATGATACATTCTCTGCTTACAACAGATAATCATATCAATAGTACGGAACAATTGCGCTCTTGGATTGAGCAACGTAACCGTGAAGTGCAGGTTGATGTACAATTGATTCCGTTCAAGGAAATGGATGGTTGGTATGTTGATGATGAAGGTTGTCTCCGTCATAATAGTGGACGTTTCTTCACGATTCAAGGCATCCATGTGGAAACTGATTATGGCTATACGAAGGCTTGGGATCAGCCAATCATTAATCAGCCTGAGATTGGTTATTTGGGAATTCTGACCAAAGAAATCAATGGTACCCTCTATTTCCTGATGCAGGCCAAAATTGAACCTGGCAATGTGAACTGTGTTCAGATTAGCCCCACGCTGCAAGCCACAAAGAGTAACTATACACAAGTTCATAAGGGTAAGAAACCTGCTTATCTGGATTACTTTGTGAATGTGAAGCCGGAGAATGTACTACTTGATCAGCTGCAAAGTGAGCAAGGAGCTCGTTTTCTGCGTAAGCGAAATCGTAACATCATTATCAAGGTAGATGAAGAGGTAGAGGTACTGCCCGATTTCCGTTGGATGACCTTGGGGCAGATTAAGGGGTTTATGCATAACGACAATATGGTCAACATGGATACTCGCACTGTGTTGTCTGGTATAGAATATATTGACTATATTACGCCTCTGACTAACCTTTCTAATCTGTCTGATTTTGGTCGAGATATGTTGAAGTCTGCCCACACATCTGAAGGTATTCATTCTATGGGTCAGATTCTTTCTTGGTTGTCTGGTCTGAAATCAAGATATGATTTGTTCGTAAGCAACAAACCTATTGATAAGTTAGAGGGATGGCATCGCAGTGAAACTGAGATTGCAAATAATGATGGTAAATATTTCCGCATCATTGGTGTGCGTGTAAGCATCTCTAATCGTGAAGTAACGAGTTGGTGCCAGCCGCTGGTTCAGCCCTTACAGCAAGGTTTATGTGCCTTCATTGTTCGTAAGATAGGCGGCATATATCATTTTCTTGTTCAAGCTAAGTTGGAATGTGGAAACTATGATGTGATGGAATTGGCACCTACAGTCCAGTGTCTCACAGGTAATGTATTTGCAGCTGAAAAGAAACCTCCCTTTACGGAATATGTTTTGAATGCTAAGCCTGAACAGATTCGCTATGATGTACTTCAGAGTGAGGAAGGTGGTCGTTTCTTTCGTGAACAGAACCGCAATATGATAGTTGAGGCTGGTAAGGATTTGCCTCAGGAATTGCCAGAACACTATACATGGATGACGCTCCATCAGATTAATCACTTCCTGAAGTTTAATAACTACCTGAATATTCAGGCACGTAGTATTCTTTCCGCTATTAAATATGCAAAATGATGAAAAGAATAGGTATTATTTGTCCGTCTGAGATAGCCTTTCGTAGGTTTCTTCCTGCATTGAAGGAGGCTGGCTGTTTTGAGTATGCTGGAGTTGCCATTGCCAGCAAGGAGGAATTTGTTGGAGCTACAGATGAGATATTGGAAAAAGAAAGAGCCAAGGCACAAACCTTTGTTGATAGTTATGGCGGTAAGATATATGAAGGATATAGCACGCTGATTTATTCCGATGAAGTTGATGCTATATACCTTCCATTGCCTCCTGGTCTTCACTTTAAGTGGGCTAAGGAAGCCGTTGCTGCAGGTAAGCATATTCTGGTAGAGAAACCTTGCACAACTGCTTTAGCCACAACTGAAGACTTGCTCAAAGATGCTGACGCGAAAGGTTTAGCTGCACATGAAAACTATATGTTTGCTTTCCATGACCAGTTGGAGGCTGTAAATGGCATTGTTCGCTCTGGAGAGATTGGTGATGTCCGCTTATACAGAATCTCTTTTGGCTTCCCAATGCGGGCACAGAATGATTTCCGCTATAACAAAGCATTGGGTGGAGGGGCCCTTTTAGACTGTGGAGGGTATACACTTAAATATGCTTCTATGTTGCTTGGCCCTACGGCACAACTTAAATATGCACAGAGCAATAATATTGATGGCTTTAATGTAGATATGTATGGTTCTGCTGCCTTAGTGAATGATGAGGGTGTTACCGCTCAGATTGCTTTTGGTATGGATCATAACTATAAATGCGAGTTAGAGGTTTGGGGAAGTAAAGGAACCATCTATACCAATCGTATCCTTACAGCACCAGCTGGATTAGTTCCTGAAGTAATTATCCGCAAGGGCAATGAGGATGAAAAGAGAAATCTTCCTGCTGATGATGCATTCAAGAAATCGATCTTGCATTTCTGCAAGTGCATTGAAGATGCAAATAAACGTAAAGCCAATTATAACACTCTGTTACGGCAGGCAAGACTGGTAGAGCAGTTCAAGTATTTAGCAAATATTGATGTGATATAAAATTTAACGAAACATGAGAAAACCAATTTATGTTACGATGCCTACGTTGGCACCCCTGGATGAAGTCAACGATTTGATGAAGGGCATTTGGGAGAGCGGAATCATGACTCACAATGGCCCGCTGGTACAACGTTTTGAGAAAGAAGTATGTGAGTACTTGAAGGTTCCTCAGATGGTAAGCTGCTGTAATGGTACGCTTGCACTCCAGATGGCAGTAAAGGCACTTGGAGTGAAGGGAGAGATTATTACCACTCCATTTACTTTCATTGCTACTGTTAGTTCTATCATGTGGGAGCACTGCACTCCTGTGTTTGTGGATATTGACCCTGAGACCCTGAATATTGATCCAAAGAAGATAGAAGAACGCATTACCTGCCATACTGTAGCTATCATGCCTGTTCACGTGTTTGGTAATAACTGCGATTTTGAAGCTATAGATGCTATAGCTAAGGCACACAATCTGCCTGTGATCTATGACGCTTGTCATTCCGTAGGTTCTACCTATAAAGGAGAAAGTGTTTTCAAACAGGGTACAATTTCTGTTACCAGCTTCCATGCTACTAAGATGCTGAATACAGCTGAAGGTGGTGGTGTATTTACTATGGATAAGGAGATAGATGAGAAGTTGCGTAGAATTCGTTTCTTTGGCTTCGAGAACCATGTAGATATTGTTGAGGATGGTTTCAATGGTAAGATGACAGAGGTCCATGCTGCTGTAGGTATTGCTAATTTGCGTTATCTCGATGCAGCATTGGCTGATAGAAAAGAGAAGTATGCCCGTTATAAGGAGATTCTGAGTCAGAATCCTGAGATAAGCTTCCAGAAGATTTCCACTGGTTGTAACTATAGTTATTTCCCTGCCATCTTCAAGGATGAAGAAAACGCATTGAAGGTTGTGGCAGCTTTAAATGCAGAGAATATCTTCCCACGTAGATATTTCTATCCTTCGGTAAATACCTTCACTAAGTTGGTGCCTTATGTTTCTATGCCGAATAGTGAGGATATTGCAAGCCGTATTCTTTGCTTGCCTTTGTACAAAGATTTGAAGATGCAGGATGTTGAACAAATCTGTGATATTACACTTAAATCAACGAAATAATGGATAAAGAGATTTATGTTTTGGGTATAGGAATCGCCTCAATGGTCCGTCTTGAATATGCAGAAGCATGTGGCTATAAGATTGCAGGATTGTACCATTACAATGATGATAGAACAGGAGAGGTAATCTGCGGGCATAAAATTATTGGTTCATTCAACGATATGTTTGCTGCTGGTGTAAAAGGAAAGAATTTTCTTTTAACTCAAGGAAATATGTCTATACGAAAGGAACTTACAGAGAAGATTCTTGCAGAAGGCGGTATTATACCCACTATTATACATCCATTAGCATCAGTGTCGAAATATACTGAAATTGGAGATGGTTGCTTAATTGGCCCTTATGCTGTCATCCAAGCACAATGTAAGATTGGTTATGGCGTTATAGTTGTTGAACAAGCACTTATATGTCACGGGACAACTATCGATGATTATGTATTTGTGGGGCCAAAGGCACTTGTTGGTGCTATGCTTCACGTTAAGGAACAGGCATTTATTGGTCAGGGTTCTATACTAATATCGTCTAAAGCAACCGAAATTGGAGAAAACGTGTTAATAGGGGCAGGTTCCCTTGTGACGAAACCTGTGCCAGATAATGTTGTAGTGGTAGGATCTCCGGCAAAAGTAATAAAGCGGGCATAAACATTATTATGTAAGCTGTCAATTATAACGCCTTGTGTATGAAATGGGAAAATGACACCTTAGGACTCGTTTTAAGAATGAGACAAATGGCGCCTACTGCCCCCTAAAGACTATGGGCTGATAGGCCTGATAACAGTCTTTACAAGTATAGCTCGGACGTTTATTGATAGTGGTTTCTCTCAAGCATTAATTAGGAAGCAAGACAGTAAAGTACAGACTTATTTGGACTTGAATTCATTAAGAAAGATGTATAGTTAATAGTCGTATGTCATTAAATAAAGACATTAGTGTCCCGTTAAAATGGGACACTAATGACAAGAAATATAAAATTGTATGGCAGAACAAAGTTTAAAAGACAAGACTATAAAAGGCACACTATGGAGCGGAATTGATAATGTTGCGCAATTGGGAATGTCGTTTGTAGTAAGTATCGTACTTGCACGATTACTTACTCCTGATGACTATGGCCTACTTGGTATCATTCTTATTTTTTCATCCGTATGCACAGCTCTTATTAATGCAGGATTTACAACGGCTTTGATTAGAAAACCAGATACGAATGATGATGATTATAACACATCATTTATAGTTAATATGGGAATGAGTATTGCACTCTACATTCTCATTTACATTTTTTCTCCTGCTATTGCTGACTTCTTTGGAAGGACTGAAGTTTGTAGATTAACGCGGGTGGTTTCGCTAGGTATGGTTATAGGCGCTTTATCATTAGTTCAACAAACGAGACTCACAAAACAAATTGATTTTAAAACACAGACAAAGATTACGCTTGTGGCCTCATTGACTAGTGGCGGAATTGGCATTGCTGGAGCGCTAGATGGAATTGGCGTGTGGGCATTAGTCATACAGTCATTGTCCGCACAAGTAATTCGAACAGTGATGCTTTGGGTTTACGACAAATGGTTGCCATCCTTTGGATTCTCTTCAAAAAGTTTCCATGAGCTTTTCGGTTTTGGCTGGAAGATGATGGTAGTTGCTATGCTCGATTCTTTGTGGAAGGAATTATATCAGGTTGTAGTCGGGAAATTCTATAATCCATCAACATTAGGACAATATACACGATCAAAACAGTTTTCGCAGCTGTTTTCTAGTAATCTTTCAACAGTCATTCAGCGTGTTACTTATCCTGTTCTCAGTAATATTCAAGACGATAAGGAACGTATGGTTGCTGCTTATCGAAGGATTATTAAGGTAACAATGTTTGTCACTTCTATCAGCATGTTCTTCCTTGGGGCTATTTCTGAACCGCTCCTATACTGCTTAATTGGTGCTAAATGGCATGAGGCTGCTACTTATTTGCCACTCATCTGTATTGCAGGTTCTCTCTATCCACTCCATGCCATAAACCTGAATATGTTGCAAGTACAAGGGCGTAGTGACCTGTTCCTTGTGTTAGAAGTAATAAAGAAAATTATAGCTTTAGCACCATTACTAATAGGAGCCTTGGTTGGAATCATTCCTATGCTATACGCAAATCTGATAACGACGATTATAGCATATTTTCTAAATTCCTATTACTCAGGAAGGTTTTTGGGCTATAGTTCATGGATGCAGATTAAGGATATTTCTATGTCGTATGGAATAGCAATAATAGTTGCTTTATCTGTGTTCTTCTTGAAATATCTTCCTTTATCAAATTGGACAATATTATCATTACAGATTATTCTTGGTGCAATGTGCTTCTTCCTCATTTGTCACTTTTTGAAGCCGAAAGAATATGATGAAATTAAGGATATGATGAAACCTTATGTACAACGAAATTAATGTAAAGAAATATGGAATCGAATATCGAGTTTAAAGTGTCTGTGAGATGTATGACATATAATCAAGCAGATTATATCGAGGATGCAATGAATGGCTTTTGCATGCAAAAGACAGATTTCCATTTTATTTGCAATATCATTGATGATGCGAGTACAGATGGGGAGCAGGCTGTAATAACGAAGTATCTTGAAACACATTTTGATTTGAATGATAATTCCATTGTCAAGAAAGATGAGACAGACGATTACTCATTAACCATTCTAAGGCATAAAGAGAATAGAAACTGTTTTTTTGCAGTATTGTTTCTAAAATATAATCATTATGGGAGTCAAGTACTAAAGAATAAGAAACTAAAGTATTTATCGGGTTGGGAGTCAAATGCGAAGTATATTGCATATTGTGAAGGAGATGATTATTGGATTGACCCGCTAAAACTTCAGAAACAGGTTGATTTTCTTGATGAGAATAATGGCTATTCTGCTTGTTTCGGAAATCGTATTGTATTATACGAAGATAAAAAAGTGATTGAAAAGAGGAAATATCTAAAAAATGATTATTCTATAAAGGATATAATGTCTGGTACTCTAATGGGATTACAGAACCTATGTTATAGGAATGCTGTTAATGAGATACCATGTACAACAAATTCAAATGGTGATTTTAAAATAAGCTACCAATGTGCGAAATATGGTAATATAAAATATTTGGATGAAGATTTTGCAATATACAGATACTCCGGAAAAGGAATTGCTACTTCTCGAAATAAAGAAGAAGAAATTGAACATACATATAAAGAATGGTATATTTTTCACAAAGGACTAGGATTCCAATATAATAAAGAACTTGCAAAATTAGATGTTTTTATTTTTATTAGAGGTGGAGTTTTGAAAAGAGACTTTATGATGCATCTTAAATACTTAAAGATGTATCATAGTCCAAGTAAATATAGATACATTTGGTATATTATTGGATTATTTGAGTATATTTATGAATGCTTTAGGAAGATAATTATTAACCATAAACAGATAGTTGTTATAGAACATACAGAACAATTGATTCAAAGCAATGGGCTATAGGAAGATTATAGATTATTTTGTTGCTATAATGTTTGTAGTAACATCAGGTGCAGTTTTTTATGTTTATGTCTTGTCTCCTGCAATTTCATATATGTTATTGTTGTTAATAGGGATATTTAACAAAGTAGCTCTTAAAGTAGGTAACAAGGACAGGCACGTTAGACATAATACTTCGTGGATGTATATTATTTTCGTATGTGTTATAGCATTATTGGGTGATTTATATTATCAGCACTCATATGATGATAGAAATCTTATGGGATATATTGTAATATTGCTGGCAGCGTATATTATTATTTCTACTTATAATTTTCAATATTTTAGAAAGCTCCTAACAAATATAGTTTTTTTTATTGTCCTTTTGGGAATACCAATTTTCACATTAAGCGAATATGACCTTTTACCTACTACAAGTATTGTGACATCTCATGGAGATTCTTATACTATGTTCTTATGCTATACATTGGGATGGCCTAATTTGTTTCATAGATTTAGTGGGATATGGCACGAGCCAGGTGCCTGTCAAATAGTATTAAATACAATTCTTTGGCTCCATTTTAAAGAGATGGTCACATGGAATTGGGAAAAAAAAGAATTGATAAAGATTCTTGTAATAACTATAGGGTCTATAATAACGTTTTCAACAGGCAGCTATTTGTCATTAATGCTTCTCTTTCTTTCTGTGGCAATAAATTTAAAACTCAGAACAAAGAATAAAGTAGGAATGAGGATGTTGTTTGCTTTGACATTAGGTATTGCTGTTTATTTTATATTTAATAGTGATACGGTTCAGAATAAATTATTCCGAGAGGATACAGAAGAAAGTAAAATGTCAACAGTAGCGAGAACAGCGGATGCGATTGCATTGTGGGAGATGACAAAGGAACGTCCACTTTTAGGGTATGGTTTGGGAAGCCATGCATTTTGGACCACTTCAACATCATTAGGAAATACTGCAAATAGTTCGGGATTGTTGACTTTTTCAGCCTCATTTGGAATGATCTGGCTATTAATTTTCGTGATAACGGCCTATATAAGGATGCGCAAATTAGGGTTTGGAAAAGCGTCTGTTTTATTATTGCTAGCAGTACTTATTATGCAATTTAATGAGAAGTATATAGAATACCCCATTACAAATATATTTATTTTTTCATTCGGCACTTTTTATATAGCAGAAAACAAGGACATATATGGAAAAACTAAAATTATCTATCGCCATAGCGACTTATAATAGCGCTATAACGCTTAGGGAATCCATAGATTCTGTGCTTATGCAGAACTATACAAATCTGGAACTGATTATTGTTGATGGTGGGTCAAAAGATGGGACTCTATCTATTATTAAAGATTATTCTATTAAGAATCCTCAAATAAAATGGATTAGTGAACCTGATAGAGGTGTTTATGATGCTATGAATAAAGCATTAAAAATAGCAACAGGGGATTACCTCCTTTTTCTAGGTTCTGATGATCATCTGATTTCAAATGAAGTTTTGTCTGGGGTTATAGCTAAAATGGATGATTATAATTCAGTATATTATGGAGATGTTTATAGAAATGCAAGAAATGATTTGTATAAAGGTGAATTCAATACTATAAAAATTGCTTGTGAGAATATCTGTCATCAATCTATTTTCTATCCTCAATCTGTTTATAAAAAAAATGATTATGACCTAAATTTTCCGATATATGCTGATTATATTTATAATTTGAGACTGTGGAATAAAGTTCGCTACAAATATATACCAATTTGTGTTTCTTATTATAATTGTTCTGGAATAAGTGGTAAAGGTAGTGATGATGAAAAGTATAGTAAACCATTTTTCAAGGAGGTTCGTAAGAATCTAGGCTTTTCCTATTATCTGATAAAACGTTTGTACAAAATATTTCGAAAATGATTAGTGTGTGTGTCGCAACATATAATGGAGGAAAGTTTCTTTATGAGCAGTTGACCTCTATATTATACCAAATAGGAGAGGATGATGAGGTCATAATCTCTGATGATGGTAGTAATGATGAAACATTATCAATTATTGAGTCTATTAATGATGAAAGAATTAAATTGTTACATCATGAAGATAATCACGGATTTACTAGTAATTTTGAAAATGCACTTCAGAATGCAAAAGGTGATTATATTTTTCTTTCAGATCAGGATGATGTTTGGATGCCGGATAAAGTGGAAAAGGTTATAAAAGCCTTGGAGAATTATGATTTAGTTGTCCACGATGCAGAATTAATTGATGGCGAAGGAAAGAGTTTAAATAAAACGTATTATTCGACAATGCATAATCGGACAGGATTCTTAGCTAACTTGTGGAGGACTAGGTGGTTAGGGTGTTGTATGGCTTTTAAGCGTGATGTTCTTGTTTATTGCCTTCCCTTTCCCCCGAAAATAATAGCTCACGATTATTGGATAGGTATGATGGGAATGACGAAATTTAAGTATTGTTTTATGGCTGAACCCCTTATTTCGTATAGACGTCATGGGAATAATGCGTCACCTTCTAGTGAAAAGTCGAATAACAGCTTGTTCTATAAGATTATAACTAAAAGATATAATTTGGTTGATGCAATTTTAAAAAGAAAGTTTTCAAAATGCGTAAGTCGCAAATAATTATATTTATATCAGTGACTATTTGCGTTTGTGCGTCATGTTGTGCACAAATCGTGGAAATACGTCCATTGTTTCCTTGTACGGATAAATTGGATGAGCCATATGGCATCTGTTCCCATTTTACCCAGACATCATGGGATTACCCATATCAGGATTCTTTAATTCAAATCACTAAAGATTTGCAGATTTCTAATATTAGATTTGATTTGTGGCTTCCATATACAGAAAAATTGCAAGGAAATAAACGTTTGTCAATCATTCAAAATGTTGTAAGAAAAAATGTTCTGGAAAATATAGGGCAGTTAGGCGTTCTTTTTGTGGGCTGGAAAAATCAACGGGCTTGGCAAAAGAAGACAGAATATTTGAATTTTTTGGATACGATGCTGATGCAATATAAATATGTTATTCCGTATTGGGAGGTAATGAATGAGGTGAATGAGACAAAGCAAAAAGACAACGTGCCATTGGATTCAACTATATTATCCTATATGTCGGTATTGCCCATTACTTACAGGAGGATAAAGAAGGCAAATCCAAAAATAGTGATTACGTCATCAGGATTTAATGATGTTTATGACGGGTTTCTAGATTTGATGTGCAAAAATAAAAGTCATCTTTTTTTTGATGTATTAAATTTTCATTGTTATGATGTGCCAGAGCTGTTTCCTGAACGATTCCAAAAAATTAGCAGATTTATGGAGCAATATAAGTGGAAGAAACCGGTTTGGATTACAGAATGTGGTTTTTCTACTTATGCAGAGAAAAAAAGTCTATCGATTGTTAAAACAATAGAACAGAAGGAGTTAGAGCAAGCATATCGAATTCCTCGTATCTATCTTATCGCATTTTCTTATGGCGTAGACAAAGTATTTATATATAGTTTAAGGTCAAGAGAAAACAATGAATATGAACCAGAAGATCATTTTGGGCTACTGCATGCAGATCTTTCCCCCAAACCAGCATACTATGCATATAAAACTTTAACGAAGATGTGTCCAAATAAATCAACGAGGCCCAAGCTTGAAAAAAATGGGAAGGTGTATATTGCATCATGGAAAAGACCTGATGGAAAGAAAGTATGGGCGATGTGGACATCGAAATCAGTAGTGAGTGTAGAACTTAATACAAAAGGTAAATATAAAATATTCGACATAAAAGGAGACGAGATACATCAAGAAGGCAATGATTATAATATCACACCTTCCATTATGTATTTCGTCGGTGCGAAAAATATTAACATTGCCAACTAATTGTGATTAATATGAAGATTTTACATATAGGAAACCTAAAAAGCGGCATTGATACCTACGTTCGAAATACGGTTGCTTTTGCAAGTGACGAATTTGATTTTGTCATTATAAATGGTGCAGATGACAATAGTGAACCATATATGAGGCACGGTAAACCTTTACCCCAGTACACCATCGATATGTATCGGTCTTTAAATCCTTTTAAGGATTTGAAGGCTGTTCTACAAGCCGTGCGAATTATTCGTAGGGAGAAACCAGATTTAATACATTGTCATAGCGCAAAGGGAGGTGTGATAGGGCGTTTTGCTGCTTTCTTGACTGGTAGGAAAAGTGTATATACTGCACATGCGTTTTCATTTTTGTCCGCAGAGTCAAGTAAAAAGCAGAAGATTTTTCTAATGTTGGAAAAAATTGCTCGTCTAAATTCTGTTTTGGTAGGATGCGCAGAAAGCGAAAAAGAACTTGCTATAGAGAAGGTCGGTTACTCAGAAAAGAATGCATTCGCATGGAATAACGCGATATCAAGAATAATGCCAGAAGATGTTGAAGAGCCAAAGGAATTGAAATCTGGAGAGAAATACATCATAAGTGTGGGTAGACCATCATATCAGAAGAATCCGTTGTTGATGGTGGAGATAATGAAACGTGTTCATGAAAAACATCCAGATGTGAAGTTCTACCTTGTAGGCGTGGGCTTTTACTCGCCAATGCTTGATGATACAAAAGCGCTTATTACAAGATATGGTTTGGATGATTGTTTTATTATGGTACCTTGGCTTAGTCGTGCTGAAACCCTTGGGTATATAAAGCATGCGATATTCTATTTGACAACATCACTTTATGAAGGATTGCCTATAGCTGTGTTAGAAGCATTAGCTATGAAGAAAGCTGTGGTATCATCGGATGTGTTAGGTAATCGCGATTGCGTGAAAGATTGTCGTAATGGATATCTTTTGCCAATGGATGCAAATGTTTTTGCTGAGAAATGCAGTGATTTGATTGAAAATGAAAACCTTCGAACAAAAATGGGGACAAAATCCTTAGAATTTTTTGAAGAATCGTTTCTGATTGATAAAAGAATTAGTGAATTAGAAAAGTTATACATAAAAATTGGAAGTAAATAATGAATTATATTATTACTGGAGGTACTGGTTTTATTGGTACCCATTTAACAAATTTACTAAATGAAGTGCATCCAGAGATAAAAGTTTGGAATCTGGACATAGTGAAGCCGGGTACCCCTAATCCCGTAGTGAAGAACTATAAGCCTGCAGTAAGGGAAGACGAGAAGTTAGGATCAACATACATTGAATGTGATGTGCGTAAACCTATAGGAGAACTGCCATTCACGCCCACTCCAGAGGACGTAATCTTTAACTTTGCTGCAGTGCATCGTACACCAGGGCATGAGGATATAGAGTATTTCGAGACGAATATCCGTGGGGCTGAGAACGTTTGTGCGTTCGCAGAGAAGTATGGCATTAAAAACATAGTGTTTACTTCTTCTATTGCTCCTTACGGAGCTTCAGAGCAACTGAAAGAGGAAACAACATTGCCAACACCAAACACACCATACGGTATATCGAAGTTGGTGGCAGAGAAGATCCACATGGCATGGCAAGCCAATGGAGGTAAGACAGAAGATGGAAGATGGAAGAGAAAACTCACAATCGTAAGGCCTGGTGTGGTATTCGGACGTGGGGAAAACGGTAATTTCTCTCGTCTGTATTGGGGGATTCGCAAACATACGTTTGCTTACCCTGGTCGTAAAGATACTATTAAGGCATGTGTGTATGTAAAGGAACTGGTACGTTTCATTCTTTGGAATGCAGAGGAGCGAAAGACGCCATTTGACATCTTCAACTGTACCTTCGAGCCTGCATATACCATCGAACAGATTGTAACTGCCATGAAGAAGGTTACTGGTTTGACACAGTTTGTGCCTTATATTCCCAATGCCATCATCATGCCTGCAGCTGTATGTGCACAGATGGTGGGAAGCCCGATGGGCATCTGTCCAGCTCGTGTCAAAAAACTTCAAATTTCCACCAATATCTGTGGGAAGAAAATGAAGGAAAGTGGGTATCTGTTCAAATGGACATTTGAAGAGGCACTTGCTGACTGGTTTTCTGACAACAAACAACAGTGTTTGGAATAAGTTCCAATAAAACCACGAATGAATCAGTATTTTGAATTCATCCGTTATGCGATGAATCCAGATGTGCAATCCGTACCCGATGTGAGTGGGATGGATTGGCATAAGTTATATCAATTTGCTTGCGAACAGGCGATAGCAGGGGTAGTGTTCGAAGGGGTGAAGCACCTTGAGGATCAAGGCTCTAAACCTTCTTTTGATTTACTAATGGAATGGTTAGGTCTGGCAGAGCAGATTGCCAGTCAGAATAAAAAATTGAATAAACATTGCGTTGAAGTAGTAAGGGAATATCAGGAAGCAGGATTCCAGTGTTGTTTGCTGAAAGGCCAGGGTAATGCGACGATGTATCCTAATCCTTATAGCAGGATGTCAGGGGATATAGACCTGTGGATATATGGTCCCGCAGAAAAAACAGAAAAGACAGAAATAATAAAACATGTGAGGGAGCGGCATCATGAAAAAATTGAAGATGTGCGGTACTATCATGTGGGCTATCAAGACAAGGGCGTTGAGGTAGAAGTACACTTTATGCCGAATATCATGAATAATCCTGTCTATCATCGTCGTTTGCAGAAATGGTATAAGAAGATGGCTGATGGAGGAAGGCTAAAGGAAGAGGTGGAGTTGCCGGACGGTGTTGGCAGCATTCCTGTGCCAACTGCAAAATTCAATATCGTTTTCCAACTGGCGCACATGATGCACCACTTCTTTGATGAAGGGATCGGATTAAGGCAGATGATAGATTATTATTTCCTGCTGAAGGCGAGAAATAATGATGTAAGATGTAAGAGGGAAGATGTAAGAGATACGTTGAAGTATCTGAACCTATATAATTTTGCTGGGGCTGTGATGTACATTATGAAGGAGGTACTGGGACTAGATGAGAAATATCTAATAGTACCAGTAGATGAAAGGAGAGGAAAAACACTGCTCAATGAAATCCTGAAAGGTGGAAATTTTGGGCAGCATTCCGGATTAGCTCAGAATAATGCAGCCAAAAAGTATTTCCAGAAAACATGGCGAAATATGCAACTGGTGAAAGAATATCCATCAGAGGCTCTATGTGAGCCTGTATTCCGGACGTGGCATTTCTTCTGGCGAATGGCACATTAACGTATGATGTGGAAGAGGATATAATAAAAACGAAATAAAAAACAAACTATATGACTAGTAACAACAATCAATCAAACAGATTAATCAAGTGGATTGTGATGGTCGGTGACTTCATTTTGCTTAACGCCATTATAGTAATACCATCACAATGGTCGTGGCAGGTGAATAATTGGCCAGACCGTAGTCTGGAGATATTTGTTTTGGTGAACAACATCGCACTGATGTTGGCACAAATGCGTTTTTCAACGATTATCCATCTGAGATTAGTTGGTGCAGGGGATGTATTGCGACGTATTATGGGGCTAACGCTGATGCAGTCGGTGTTGGCATACGTGCTGCTGAAAGTGTTTGACTATTACCTGCCGATTGGATGGATACAATGGGGCGTGGGTACGGCGTTTATTGTCGCTCTGATATTTAAGCGCTTGTTTGAACGATGGTTTATCAGGCTCTATCGTCAGGCAGGACGTAACACAAGAACGGTGACGCTGGTAGGTACAGACCCAGAGCTGGCAGGCGTCTATCGCAAGCTGAGATATGACCCGACACTGGGATACAGGATCTTAGGCTACTATGGCGATGAGGACTTAGAGAAATTGGTGGATGAAGTGGAGCAGGAGGAGAATAAACTGCGTGAAGCAAGTTTCGGACTGAAAATAGAACGTACGAAACTGGAGCGGTTAGGCAGTTTTGATGACTTCATGTCTAAGATTAACACACCTGACGAACTGACTTTAGGTGACGAGTTATATCTGTGTGTCTCCAGAAAAGAGAAGAGTGCCATCAGAAAGATATCGCGACTATGCGACCATAAAGTGGTGAGATTTTACTATGTGCCAGTATCTGTGGAAACAATCGGACTGAATCTGAAACGTGAGATGATGGACGATATGGAGGTGTTCACTACCTATGAGAATCCACTGCAGAATTCTGCTAATCGAGTTATCAAGAGGTTATTCGACATCGTGCTGTCATCGGTTTTCCTGATTCCAACAATGATGATGTTCCCGTTTATCTGGCTGATTATCAAAATTCAGAGTCCTGGGCCTATCTTCTTCAAACAGGCCAGAACGGGTATTGACGGCAAGACATTTTATGTGTTGAAATTCCGGTCGATGCACGTGAACAAGGACGCTGACAAATTGCAGGCCACGAAGAACGACCCGAGAAAATATCCTTTCGGAAACTTTATGCGTAAGTCGAATATCGATGAGCTGCCGCAGTTTATCAACATACTGAAAGGGGATATGAGTTTTGTGGGCCCGAGACCACACATGCTGGCACATACGGAGCAATACTCAGAATTGATAGATAAGTATATGGTGCGACATTTTGTGAAGCCGGGACTGACTGGTTGGGCACAGGTAACGGGATTCCGAGGAGAAACAAAGGAACTGTGGCAGATGGAAGGACGCGTGAAGCGCGACATCTGGTATATGGAGCACTGGAGCATATGGTTGGACATCCGAATCATCTGGATGACGGCAAAGACAATTTTTATACATGACAAAAACGCGTATTAGTTTTTTTGAACACGAACTTTTCGTTTAAGGTTTGCACAGAGCCAAACTCGTTTGAGCTATGTCGAGCCGTAGAAAAGTCAACGAAGTTAATCACACGGATTACACGGATTAGATAAATGAGCGAGAATATTACAAGGAACGAAATACTGAATGATGGGAGGACGATACATCTGTATTTTAATGGGATGATAGGGTTGTATGCCTCCTACGGCTACTCTGCTTTCCTGCTGTATAAGCACACAACAGTTGCTGCTTCGTATTCTGTTAGTATGCAGATGCCAGTGGTGGTGATGAATTCTGCTCATCTGGATGAATTAAAGAAGCAAATGGAAATAGTGAAACAAGGAAAGGGATACTATTGCCTGACGGTAGAGGAGGGCATTGATGAAAAGGAGTATGAGGATTGGGCAGGAAGGCTACGCAACCACTAATAACACAAATATCACGAATGAAGCGAAAGATATTGCTGATAATAGCACTTCTATGCCTCGTTGAGGCGCAAGCGCAGGAGTTCGAGCAGATGGATAGCTGCTCGAGGGAGAATGTCGTGGTGGCGGATGGGTTCTGGAAGGACTGGTATGTGCAGATGGGACTGGACATGACACTGCAGAACCCGTACGGATACGACTTTTCGAAGGTGTTCCCGAATGGTAAATCGTTTGGACTGGACGTGGCGGTGGGAAAATGGTTCTCGCACCAGGTCGGTGTCAGAGGAAAATTCAACTGGGAGAATAAACTGCCATTGCTGGAGAATGGGCATGCCAATTGGCTGGCACCATTTTATGAACCAGGTGAAAATCGTCGGAAGGGTGGATACATCGCTGTTTATGGTGATGCTTTGTTCAATCTGCATAATCTCTTTGGGGCATATCGGGCGGACAGAACCTGGAATGCGAGCCTGTATCCGCGAATGGGCGTGAACTACAATTTCGGAGTGAGCAAAGGGGCTCTATTGCTTGGTATAGGTATGTTGAACACCTATCGGATTAGTAATCGCTGGAGTGTGTATGGT
>Ga0247608_10003572_pt1 | contig 18059 bp, 23 predicted proteins | sample 176DNAGHGlowgp2_FD_193490 | JGI IMG/M metagenome (GOLD analysis project Ga0247608, IMG submission 193490) | Sheep rumen microbial communities from Palmerston North, Manawatu-Wanganui, New Zealand - 1766 DNA GHGlow gp2 | ecosystem: Host-associated > Mammals > Digestive system > Stomach > Rumen ... | reverse complement strand
TAAAATATAGAAACTAGCTTGAGCAAGGATTAAAACTACAAGAAAATACACAGTTTGCTAGAGTACGTAGAGGGCTAAAAGATCAATTAAAAAGATTAAATGCTCAAATCGATTCGTTTATTAAAGAGAATGAGAGGGATCTTCTTCATGGGTTTGGATTTACTGTACAAGGAAAAGCTGGTGGAAATATTCAATTTGTAGAAGACGAACTAGACGGTGTAAGTCCTGTTCAGTATATTCCTCAAACTTCTTTGTAGAATAACGTAAATTCTAAACAGATATTAAAAACATTATCTGACGTAGAAGATCATTTGGCATATAATGAAGAAGAGCATGAAGAATTAAGGGAGGCTTATCTTGAATATTTAAAATGGACAAATGAATTAGAGTCTGCACAAAAATCTTTTGAAAATCTTATAGGAAAATCTTATACTGACGAAAGCGGAAATACTAGATATAAAGATGGTCACGCAAACAAAGTATTGTCCGAAATAGATTATGTAAAAGACAGAGACGATGCGTTTGAATACGCGGTAGAACAAGTATTTTAGGAAAATCTAAAGGCTGAGCATTTAAACAACGAAAACGCATGGCAGACTGGAGATATAAATCCTAGGAAAAAGGTAGCTGTATTAAATGCAAAAGGTGAATAGATATAGGTATAGTTTGATGAAAGAGGTTTTATAAATAGACGTCTTGCAGATAATGAAACTATAGATGACCTTGGGTATTTATGGAGATACGAAGACGGTAATCCAGATGATCCTTTGAATAGAATGACTAGAGGAGCTAATACGCCTACTGGAAATGCAGAACAAGATCGTAGAGCGTTTAGAGATGCTTGGGCTAATATTACAGGCACTCAACTTCCTCTTACTCCAGAGGGTATGGTAGAACGTCGCCAAAGAGCTTTATTCGAAGAAGCTAGAAAGAACGGATGGCCAGAACCTGCTCCAGAACCAGAAAAGAGAATTGATTATAAGAGTTTGGTTGAGTCTTACTATGAAAGAAGAAATAGACTTGTTCCTCCGTCTACTCCACCAACTCCTCCTACTCCACCTATTGTACACAATGACGATCCTCAGCAGGATATTCTTGACATGTTACAAGCCAAATACGAAGAGGATAAAAAAGTTGTACAAAATGATCCAGATGGATACAATACCACGAGTCAAGACTATTTTATCGAAAATGATGGGAAAATAGTAAGAGCTTCTCGTGTACACAACGTAAAACCTGAGTCGTATAATCATCCGGACCAAAATAAACAGATAGAAGATATATACAATCGTTTTAAAGAGGCTAAATCATTAAAGGATGTCGAGGATATAATGACAGAATATGTTGATCCAAATCCTGACGAGTTTACTGAAATTCATGTATATCATCTATATATACAGGATAATTAGAATATATTCTTTGATAATCCGACTAGCGATTCAATAAAGGATTATCAAACGACAATAAAAAATCTTTCACAAGCAATAGTAAATAATTAGCATAAAGCTGGAGTATCTGTGAAAGTTGGTAATGTTATAGATGAACTTTTAAGAAACTTCTTTGACTCTTTTGAATTTGCAGACTATACTCAAACAGAAGAAGGTATAGAAAAGCTATTCAATGAGTGGACTACCGAATCAGATGGTCGTACATATAGAGAAATATTTAAAGGTAATATAGAACCTTTTAAAAATCTTATACACGACTTACAGAATCAATACTATTATTATACTAAAACATTAGGATGGAAGTTGAGCACACTTCCGTTTACATGGAGGGCTAAGTTTAATGAGCTTGGTTGGGTTGCTGGTCAGACTGATATGATCGGTGTAGATAAAGAAGGAAAGATCCATATAATAGACTTTAAGACATCTAAATATACATTCTGGAATGCATATCCGCCAAACATATAGCTGACATCTACTTATCAAAATGATTTAGGTATACTTACAGAAGATGATTTTTATACTGATTCTGGCAGATTGAGCAGAAAAGCTAGAAACGTTCTTCGTGCTATTAAGAATGATAATAAAAATGCAAAAATCGATTTGGAATGGCAAAACGGACGTGCCGTTGTTGTAAACAAGATAAGACCTTTTATAAGCCTTCCTAATGCGTAGTACGGACAACAATTATCTTCATACGAAGACTACAGTAATCAGCTTACCGCTTATGCGGAAATGCTTAAGGCAGAAGGGTTTGATGTAGCTTCTATAGAAATACTTCCCGTCAAAGTTCAATATGATTATGAGTTTACCGAAGCTGGTAAAGGATTAAATAGCGCTACACTGGAGCCTAGAGTATTTCTTACTTTTAGTAGTAAGATGTTGAGTATTCTCGATGGCATTGAATCTAGAGATGATCAAGCTTTGTAGAGTGTAAAAGAAGATTTGCATAATTCGATAGGGCATATTGATTATAAATTATCGCAGCTGGAAGAAAAGATAACAGACGATGTATTTAATGAATTATCAGAGCAAGGTAAACTTCTTTATTCTGATTTTGTTACACGAGTAAACAATATCATCGCGGAAGTAAACTAGACTCTGTATAACCAAAACTTTAAAGATGACATTGACGTATATCGTTCGTAGTTGTCAGAAGCTGATAAATTGTTGGAAGAATTTGATCAATTCTTAAAAGATCTTAGAACAGATTATAATCAAGCTAGACTGAAAGCTACTCAATATGCTGAAAATGAAGCTAAACGTGATCTACAAAAGAAAAGAGAACAGCAAGCGGGTCCAGCCGTAGGTACTGTACAAGCACCAAATAAAAGAGACAGTCAAGGTAATGTTAGTCACACTAATTTGAATTATCAAAGAGTAAACGGAGATAGGGAATTATCTCTCGCAACAATAGCTCCAAATTTCATAGATGACGCGGATATTACTCTATATGTAGATGGAGATGATATATACTGCGACATTTCGTTTGAAGGCAAGACTTGGCAAAGAGTACTGATAGATTCCAAGTACAATAATATATGGATGCCAAACGGAAAGAAGCTGTATGATACAATAAAACAACTTCAATCTGAAGCAAAACCAGGAGAAAAAATTGTGCCGGTAAAGGCTACAATGTATAGAACAAATGGCAGAATAAATCTTGCTGTAGACAAAGATGGAAAACTTACTTATAATGATGTAAGGAATACTGATTTGTTTGCTGGTCAGGATATATATGATATAGAATTTTCTGCCGCATACGGTTCTCTCGGATTTGTTGATAACAATGGACAGGTAGTTACGTTCGATACTAGCGAAACAGATAGAAAACCGATCGGTCAGTGGTCAAACGTAAAGATGGCTTCTAAACAAGGTACGCTTATATATAAAAAACGCATGCCGAAGAATGAAAGAAGCAACTCCGAAGTATATGTGGCTATCGATAGAGTAAAAATGTCTCCAAACGATGCAGACTTTATAGTAGAAGCTCTGAAGAATCCTACACAGCTTGATAGAACGTATTTTAAGGAAATAAATGGAACTTCTTATAATCTGCACGCCACTCCAAGACAGATTATCAATCTTATGATTCCCATTATCGATGATCCCCAGCGTCTTGGTAATTTTGACTCTATAATACGAGACCCAAACAACCAAAATGTTGTTTATATCATGAAGAGGCAAGATTTGGCTGCAAATTCTATGGGAAGAGGTAGATTTGATCTTGCTGTTGATGCAGATGTTGCTAAATTTAAAGCAGAACTACAATCTATGTCTATTGCAGAAAGACACGACGTCTTAATGAGTAGACTTGGATCTTTTAATTCTGCAGAAGGAGCTCTTCCTTTTGGAGGTATAAGACAATTCTTTGTTGAACAAAACGGTGCTATAACTTCTCTTAATATAACAGATGCCATTAAATTTGATCTTGAAGATTTTAGAGTAGTTAAATCTACATCCGGTGTTACTAGACAAGGTGTAAACGGTTTTGCATATTATCTCAAACATGGAATGCTTCGCACGCAATATGCAAATATGGGAGGAGCCAATGTTGAGATAAAGGATGCGATGATAGATAGAGTCCAATCTGTAGATGTTAGTGCAAACGGTGTACAGTCTGTACCAAATGTTCCAGAATCTACCCCTATCGGAAGTGTATCGACAGTTATAGATACAAGTAGTGTAGACGACCTGTTTAAAATAGCAGATCCTTCTAAGAAAATCAAACCTATATCGGAAGAGAAAGCTCGTAAACATATTGCTGAGATTCTTGGAGAACACGTTCCTGTAGAATTCCAATCTACGTTCATCAAAGTAGCAAGTGGAGCAGCCCATGTTGTGGGTAATTGTAAAGCAGATGCTATTGTTCTTTCTAGTTATGCTTGGCCTGGTGTAGAATATCACGAAGCATTCCATAGAGTATTTGAGTTATTATTACCATCTCATGAGAGAGATGCTATATATCAGAAGATAGCAAAACGCATTGGGGTCGAATTATATCAAGACGGAAAGGAAAATAAACAATCATTTAGAGAAGTTGCTGAATATGCTGCAGATCATTATATGGAACATATGCAGCATCATATGACTGATTTAAAGATACCGTTCTTAACTAAGATATATAATAAGATTCACGATTGGGTTTCTATGCTGTGGCATTGGAGCGATAGAGATTTATATAAAACGTTCATCAAAGTAAACGACGGCAAATATAAGAACGCCATACCGTCTAAGAAAGCTATAGAACGTTTTAATAGATTATATAATGAGCTTTATTGTCAGATACACGGAATCGATTTCGAACATATAGTAAATCGTCCAATGTACGATAAACTTCGCCAGAATGTCATGTTCTGTATACTATATGGTCAAAATGTAGATCCTTCTGGTAGAAATATTCAAGAAATAGGAAAGCATATAGATAAAGAAACGTTCTTAGCCGGTGTAGAAAAACTGAAGAAAGGTAATATAGACATCTTTGGAGATACCACAGATATACCTACTGTAGGCCAACTTGCAATGAAAGAAATCTACGACAACTTTGATAATGAAGTTTTACGTGACGATATTGCAAATGATATATCCGTATTGTCTACTGATTTTGTTAAATAGATAGAAGAAGATTCTATTGAAGAAGCTCAATCAGATGATGTTAGTGGAGCAAATATTGGAGAACACACAAGAAGTTCGTATGAATTTAGTAGGTTTAGTAAAACTTCTAGTAGGGTGCGTTTCTTCTTTGCTACAATACCAGATACTAAATACGAAAAAGTTAAAGAAATCGGCCAAGATGGTAAACCTATTGTTAAACAAAAAGAAGTTCTAGCATTAAATGAACTCGGTTTGCCATAGTATGCACCTGTGGGTGTTGTATTTAATGAGTTCCTAAACTTCTTCCACGATATAGATACTATATCAGAACTTAAAGCAAGGCTTGAGTATCTTGCAAAAGAAGATCCTCTTTACAGTCGTCTTTATAAAGCCATAGATAGGATTGATAAGTCTGTTTATACAGTAAAAGACGGCGTGATGACAAGAAACTCCGATCAAGAAGCTTTGCTTGTACAGTTGATGAATATTATCAGATCTAATAAGCATAATTTTGATATAGCAAGATCTACTTCGTATAACAACGGAAATGGTTTATAGAGAATAAATATACAGACTACTGACGCCGATTATAACGCAACATTCTATCCTACTCAATGGAATCAAATGCTTGTAAACGGAGGTACTCCAGTTATAAAGGTGTCTCAAGATGGGTCTCTAAGATTTAATTCTGCAATAAAAGGAGTAGAATTTACGTTCTAGAAAATATCAGAGTTATTCTCACACGGAGCGCAAATTAAAACTGCAGAAAATGGATCTAGCTATACCGATGTAGGTATTAAAGAGTGGCTTTCTAACGCTGTAGTTGGTGGAGAATTTAATAAGTACTTGAAGCTTAAGATAAACGGAAAATCTGCTTACTACAACAATCCTAAGAATCCTGAACAACTTGAAGTTGTAAAAGACAAGATTGTGCAAGCTTTGAATATGATCGGTATTCAGTTTAGTGGTGACGAGTTCAACTATATGTTGCGTCATAAATACGGATCTACTGATTATGAAGCGTTATCTAGAATGTTCTCTTCTACATCCTTCCAGGATTCTATGACATCATTCTTGCAATTCTTAAGAGATGTTGCATCTAACGGAAAGCTTAACCAGGAAGTATATATAAGAGGTAAAAAAGTAAAAATAGAAAACGCATATTCTAAGTTAGCCTTTATTAGAGAGCTTGCCAATTGGAAGTATGCATATAGACATGCGCATGATCAATTGACAGTACTTGCTACAGGAAACAACAAGTTCTATGAGATATCTGACAATAACTATATTTCTGATGTCACTAGATATATAAATAAGAGGTCTTAGGAGTTTGAATAGCTTAAGAGTGATCCATATGCATTTTATGAAGGTGAAGCTGATGTTACAGGCAAAAAACCTGTGTATGGATCTTTAATATTAGAAGAGATTACTAACAATCCTGACGCATTTATAACCCTTAGAAACTTTGTTGGCTTTAAAACAGATAAACGCGGTGATTACGGCTCCGATTATTTCGAAATAAGTAAGCAAGAGGATTATGTGTCTAAGGCTACTATTCTTGAACACGGTGGTATTATAATGCCGACTCTTTCTGATAAGAAAACATGGGTGTATGTTGACGGAATAAAACTTCCTGGGCTTGATTATTCTGGTACGGTAGATGATAATGGTAACACGGTACCTATGGCAGCAGAAACGCTCGGAGATTAGTTTGTAATTAGTGCAGATCCAATGTCTTAGCTGGATGAAGTATTGTCTCAAAAAGAAGATGTTGTAGATAGATTTATTTCTTATGCAATGTCTGAATATCAATCTATCAAAAAGGCAGATAGAGACCTTGATGAAATGGAGGCCAACGGAACAAAAGGCGAAGAAGTTGCTAACTACTACAATAAGGAGCAGGGCGCAATGTTCAGTTCTCTACTTGGAGTATGGGTTTCTACGTATAAGAACGACGCTAACGGTCAACCTATTGTATCTGGCGAGAAGTTTATATCGTTTAATAATAAGGAGAATGGTAGGACAAGAAAGGACAATATTAAAGATGCAGAAGATTACTTCTTTAAATAGCCTCGTGATATTCAGAGAGCTTTGATATCTAGACTTCTGCACAAGAGACTTTTAAAGGAAATAGATACATGTGAAAAACTCGGTTTGATAAAACGCGTAGAAAACTCAAATAGTGTGTTTGGAGACTACGAAAACGTAGGTCTTAATAACCAAGCAATTGATATAATCTACAAATCTATTGTTCTTAAGAATGGACAGCCAAAAGATGGTATTGCTACTCAAAGATATAAGTCTCTTGCTGTAATGATTTATCTAAATGATATATCAAATAAGTCTATCATGTCTGGCCAAGAAGTAGAAAGGGTATTCTCTGGAAATCCTGCATTCTATAAATGGAACTACGACGACAATGGTAATCTTATCGATCGTACTGTAGACGAACTTAAACGTTTGGGTGGTCTTGTTTCTACTGGTAATAATAACTTTACAGAGCTTAAAGATGTTCCTTCGAAATATCTTGATGAAAACGGTAATTTTAAAGGAACATATGTTGCGGCTGAGGTTGATAACGAGCTTATAGAATCTCCTCAAATTGAAGATATAGAAGAACAGATGACTTATGGTGAGATATCTGTTGCTACTTATTTACAAGAAGAGGAGAAGGCTATAAAAGAATACAGAGACAAGAGGGCCGCGTTATTATAGGAATATAATAGAGGTTCTGAACTTGATGAAGAAGATAGAGAATTCTTGGAGAACTCTAATCCGAAGATAGATGAATAGGAAATAAGGGAAGAAGTTTCTTCTAAAATAGACGCAATGTCTGTTGATGAAATGAAACAGATACTCAGTCCTAAAGCTCTTCAAATTGCTGAACGTAAGGCTAAAGAGGCAACCGATAGTTATCGTCTTAAATACAAGAATGGTAAGATTGACGATGGTGTCGATGTTGCAGATGGCGGTGCTTATATTACAGATACAATGGCAGAAATGCTTTTGCGTATGAATGGTAGTTACAGCACTGAAATACAGAATGCATTTAGAATACTTAGAGAAGAAGTTACTTCTAATCTGATGTAGAAGCATTAGGCATATCAACAAGTTGTCACTAGCGTAATAGGTTCTCAAAAATATACTGCGTTTGGTAGAAGATTGCATAAAGGTACGGGTATACAAGTTACTTATTATAATAAGATGGCGTTGTTCCCATTGTTCAAATGTATCGCTACTGGCAAAATGCAAAATGTATTCAATAAGATGAAATCTTAGGGTATAGATATGTTGATGGTAAACTCTGCTGTAAAAGTAGGTAGTCAAGGATCTAAACCTATTGAATGGAATACTTATGCACAAAACCAAGAAGAATATTCTACGAAACCATCGTTTGATGAATCGTTTGAGTTTAATACATATGAATAGAAGTTCTTGTATCTTAGGAAACAGCTTAATACTGATCCAAAAGAGGAATCTATGATGAGTATGGGTACTCAGATGACAAAGGTTGTAATGTCATGTTTGTTTGATGGTCGCGATTATGTTATGCAAGACGGTTCTACAATGACCGGAAGCGAATTGAGAAACGATATTATGAACGCCATTAATACTCTATCAGATAGAGGTTATCATAATATTGTTACTAGATTCTTTAAGACTGATTCAAAAGGAAATGTTGTAGATAAAGACGGTAATATAATTCCTGATAATTCTATACACAAAGTTCTTGATGAAGTTAAGTTTGCAAAAGAAGTTAAAAACATGATGCAAACTAAGGATCCTGACAGAAATATCATAGATGCTCTTGAGATAGTAGAATAGAAGAACAACGATGGTACAATTTCTAAACATTTAAGATTGCCTCTTAATGCAATATCTAATTCTACTTGGATGGAGAGCGTACTTGTATCTTCTATAAACAAGAAAGTCGTTGATATAGAAACTCCAGGCGCAGCATTTATTCAGCGATCAATATGGGCTATGGAAGGATCTACTATGTATGATAGATCCACCTCTATATAGGGAGATACAGATCTTCCGCAATGGATAAACGGAGGAAAACGTCTTCAGATGATTAATGAAGAGGGGTCTATGGATTGTGTATTAAGTCTTGACTTCTTTAAGAAGATGTTTAAAGGAGAGCTTCCGGTAGTTCCTATTAGAGATAAGAATAGAAATCTTATATGGGATCTTATTCCAGAAACAGACAAGAACGGAAAAGTTAAGCTTGATGAGAACGGCAAGATCGTATACAAATAGAAGAAGGATAAAGACGGCAATCCTGTATTAGATAAGGACGGAAAACCTGTATATAAGAGAAAGATAAGAACCAGAGAAATGTCATTTGACGAAACTAGAAACTGGTTGATGAATAGAGGCATAATCGGTCCAAATGCCACCGCGAATATAATCGGTTATCGTATTCCTACTCAGGCAGAATCTTCTATACACGCTTTACGATGCGTAGATATACTTCCTGTAGTAAACGACACCGTTATACTTCCGGCAGAGTTTACCAAGATTACTGGTTCCGACTTCGATATTGATAAACTGTTCTTGTCTTCTATACAATATAAAGTTAGTAGAGAAGAAGGCGAAGATGGTAAATTCCATCAAACCGTATCTGATGTATTTAGTGAATCTACTTCTGCTTACTATCAGAACAAGCTTATTAAAGACTATTTGGCACTTCTATTAGACTGGAAGTCTATAGATGAAAAGAAACCTAGAACTACTAATATTCTACACAGATCTATCGATAATGATACGAAGCTTCTTAAGGATATTATAAAGGATATAGAAAGAGGAAAGCCTGCAAACGTAGAAGAACCTTATGCTTTCTATTCTTTAAGTGCACAAACAGAATCTAAGAATGATTATATTACCGGTAAAATTGGTATTGGTCCATTTGCATTGAACAATAACAACCACATCTTAACCATGATGTATCACGTTAGATTCAAGCACATAGAATCTAGTATTATGTCAGAGCTTGGCCTTGAAAGTCTTGATAACCGAGAAGATAAAGATGGAGAATCTATAATGTCTTGGATATCTGCTCTTATTAACGCTCACGTGGATATTGCGAAAGATCCTTATATAAGTAGACTTAACGTAAATCCATTTACTTATAATCTTGTAAACCTTCTTGTTAGAACTGGTCTTGGAAAGAAGACATTCTATTTCACAAGCCAGCCTGTTATGAGAGCTCTTGCAGACGCTTATATAAAAGCTGGATCGTTGTATATGTCAGATCCCCATAAAGGCAAATTTAAGCTTCAACAGGAGGCGGTCGATGAGACTGCTGATAAATGGTTCAAAGACCTTGGAGAAGACGCTTAGAATCAAATTAAAGCGGTAAAAGAAGGCGGTGTAAACAATGCAAAAATTAGAGAGAAAATAAATAAGGATATTCGCGAATTATTTGATAGTGGTAGATTAGAAAAAGCAGCTAAATCAAATGATTATTCTATGCAAGACCAGCTTCTGGTATACCTTGCTTATTTACAGTTTGATAAGTATGCAAATGCTTTATCAAATCTTGTCAAATATAGTAAGATTGATACTAAGAAACACGGTAAGAATATAGTAGAACAAATGATCTACGAAAAAGGTTATGCAAAAACGTTCGATACTGGACGAGAAGATAACCTGTTTGAACCGGTTGGTCTTGACGCAATGCAACACGATTCTTATATTGCTACTAAAACAAGCAATGCTATAGGAAGTGTAAGAGACATTCTTTCTAGCCAATTTATTCAAAGTACTCCTGCATTCCAAGGGAGTGTAGATGTAATACTTGAAGCAATAGGTCGAACTGAATCTCTATCTACTACTCTTGTAACAAAAGTATGTAATGCTTTAAGTGCAGCTTTTAAATCTAAGTTCTTTGTAGACGAATATGTTCCTCAAATAACAACCAATCCTAACTATATGCATGATCTTGTTAGTGAAAGTCAGGAATACTTAGACTTTAGTGTAGATCAGCAGGGCTATGTTATAAAACTCAATGGAAATATAGTACACGATCTTACATCGTATTGTCAAGGAACCTCTTATATTTTCTATCAAGGTAAACCTTATCCTGTCTAGGTAAAGGCCGCAGATAACAATGCTAAAACAATTACTATCGATAAACCTATATCTAAGATATCTGGCAAGATATTGTTAAAGAATGGTAGAAATACTATATACGACAGGTTTATGAAGTTACAAACCGAAATAGCAAATAATCCTGATTATGCTCAACTTAGATCTGAGTCAGGAGACATAAACAATAGATTACTTTCTATGATTGTGCCTGGTACGACTACAGAGTATAAACCAGCATACGTTGTTGGAGAAACTCCAGATACGTATGAAACGTCTAAGTTTATTAAGTTGTTTAATTTTGTAGAAGATAGTGGTAATACTGCAAATTATATAATAGACGGATGGGAGGAACTTCTTTCTTATACAGATCCAGCTCACCCAGAAGCAGAAAAGACTATTAGAGAGTTTGCTAGAGATCTTATTGTATATGCGTTTATTACTTCTGGAGATAGAGGAGGTTTTACTAAGATGTTCAAGTATGTTCCTACTTCTTGGAGAGAGGAGTCTGGTTATGGTCAGTTTATTTATAATAAACTAATGCAGTATCAAGTTGGTACACAGACTGATATTGATATATCTGATGTAATATTGAACAATTGGTACGATAACGAGATTGTTCCTACGCATTATCTTATAGATAAGAAGACGAAGACTTCTAACTTTATGTAGTATAAAACAAAGCTTAACGGCGTTCCTTACGGATTCCCAACTATACTTGCTGCTCTTAAGAAGGACGGTAACAATTGGGTTCCTTATATTGATCCAGAAACAGCTCCTTTGTATATTAAGATACCTAGGCGTCAAGATAGAAACGCAGAAAATAGCCAGCGTAGATATACTGTATATAAGATGCACAAGATTGCTATAGGTAATAATGGAGTTAAGTATCCTGTATATATAAAGGTTAATCCTAGAGGAAATCAGATATCTGGTGGTTTTATGATTACAGAATACGGTAGAAACGATAATATGAATACTCCAGAGTATACCATAAACGAAGAAGTTTTGAGTAAAACATATCAGGCTTCAGATATTGCAAGTCATATTAATCTTGTGAAACGTTCAGAACCTATTTATGCCTCTATAGTAGAAGGCCTTAATAGAGCTTGGAATAAAGAACAAGAGCGAGGAGGTGGTGTGTCTGTTCAAGCTATAAAATCTATTTAGCGTAGTATTAATGTAACAAATAATATACAAAAGTTTAACCAACTTATTGCCGATAACGCAAATCCGATTAATATATTTGCAGGTACTCATGAAAACGAAGAGTTGAGTAACTTGGCGGTACGCCCGTTTGTGTTTAGCAACATTAAGTTTAATTCGGTAGAACACGCGTTTTAGTTTGCAAAACTACAGTATCTTTCTAAATATATAAATTTTTATTTGGATGGCACGAACAAACAAACTATAGATAATGTGATATCTAAAATAAAAGCTAATATGGATAGAATTTTAAATACTCCTAATCCATATGAAGCCAGAAAAATAGGTCGTGAAAAGATAACATCAAAGAGCAGTACTGTAAGGGAAGCTATAGATTTTTATTTCAACGACCCATCTATCACATCTACAAGTACGTGGCATGGACTAAGCAAGCGAGCAATGAAACAGTTAATAAAAGCTTCGTTTGAGTAGAATCCTCAAGCGTTGTCTCAGTTATTGCAAACGGGAAATAGGTTATTGACTCATAAGTAGGGTGGAGAATGGGCCGAAGAATTTCCTAGAATTCTTATGGAAGTAAGACAAGAATTTGCAAATAAACAAAATAATAATTTTGATGACTCTTAGTTATCTGATGATGCTATGAATCATTGTAAAAGTTACGCGATATGAGTATAATATGTCCAAATTTTAGTAATCCCGATGTTGCTAGGGACTTTAATGAACTAGTAGAAGCAACGAGCGAGAAGGCGGCATATGCTATATGGTCGCTTAACAATGGAAATGCTATAGATAAGGCCCCTAACGGGGCCTAGTCTAAGCTATTTGAAGATCTTTTGAATTACTTTGGTGGAGATAAAGCTAAGGCAATAAAAGCAAAAGCAAATACATTCGGCAAATCTTTCATGGATTGGTTTGGCGATTGGGTTGGAGCAAACGCTGTATATGACGAAGAAGGCAATCGTGTAGATAATGTATCTGGTGTCTTAGATTATAATGGGGAACCATTGGTAGTGCATCATCGTACAAATGACAATTTTAATGAATTTGATAGAAGATATTCTCATCATTCTGGGTTTTGGTTTAGCAACGACAAAGATTATTATTACGGTGCACGTGGAACTAACGATATACCGTGTTTTGTTAGTATAAAAGCTCCTAACATAATACCGCATCATGATTTTATAATGGGCGTTGACGGAGATCCTGTATCTGAAAATTTAGACGATACTGAGTATGACGGATGGATTACTTTTGATAAATACGACCCTTCTGAGGACGGCCCGTTATATGATGACGAAGATTACGTAGAGCCGGTAGTGTTTGTAATGGCCACAAAGCCTAATCAAATAAAATCTATAAACAATGATGGTACATTTACCGACGGAAATAACATATATCATAACCTGAAATCAAGTTCTCCAAAATCAGTAAACGAAATTGCTTCTGTTATAGAAGATATTCTTAGAGATTATTATAACTTCCATAGATATTATGGGCTCAAAGAGACTCTTAATAACAGAGATAGAGTTATAAATGAAGATGTAATATTAAAAGTAGAACACGCTTTTGGATTTCCGGCAGGAACTATACAGTTATCAGAAAAAGGCACCGGTATAAAAATAAATAAACGTCTCATACAAGATAATATTGAACAGTTTAGAAATTCAATAAACCACAGCACTGTTACATATTATAAATATGCAATAAATCTTGTTGAGTTTATGAAGTCTAAGTTTCCGCAAATAAAAGGAATAAGGTTTGCAGAATCTTCAGAATGGAACGGTATGTTTAAAGACGGATATGTTTATTTAAACTTCAATTCGTCTCTTGATGTTGCTGCAGAAGAATGTTTACATCCATTTATTGAGGCAATATTCAGTGAAAATAAACAATTGTTCGATTAGCTTTTAAAGGAAGCTCAAAAAGATTTTAAAGAATTAAGATCAGAAATAGCTAAGGCGTATTCTGATAAAAGAGGATTTAGCGTACAAGATAGACAGAAAGAGCTAGTAACATAGGCTTTTGCGAGACATTTTTCTGAAGTATTTGAAGAAGAAAATAATATAGAAGGAAAGAAAAGTAAAAGTATATGGCAAAAAGCTTGGGATTGGATCTTAGAAAAACTTGGAGTTAGCGGAGTAAAAGAACTCGGAAAAGACATGACACTGCGTTAGCTTGCAGAAGCCGTATTTAAAGCTAATAATATATCTATATCAGATACTTATTTTGTAGACGAAAAGTTTAATCTATCACAAGAATCACAAGAAGCTTTAGATCAATCTATAACTCGTCAAATGTATGACATAGGCGTAAATATAGATACAGAACGTTAGTAGTATATTAAAAGCATAGTAGATCAATATAACCAGTCTAATCCGAATGCAGATCAAGCTAGTATATCTAGAGTTATGAACAACGCTAGAAAGTCTTTTGATACCGATAAATCAAACCAGATAATGCAGTAGAAACAGTATATTCTTGCACAATCGTTTGGTCTATCTATGAATCAAAAGGGTTTCTTTGAGAATTCAGAAACTACATAGAAGAAACTAATGCTTGAACACTTTATAAACAGCCTTCAAGAAGCCACTTTTAAGGCTTATAGCCTTGAAAATATTAACAGAGGTAAGTATGAATAGGTTGGTGCTGTTTAGAGCGCTGGAAGCGTCGCAAATGTGCTTTATAACGCAATATACAACGGTGATTTAACTACACTAGATAAAGAATTAGCTAGAGACTATGTCAGAATGTTCTGGACTTCACCTTTAATTCAGTCAGCGTTAGATGTACTAAATACAAGCAATAAAACTGCAAAGCAGGTAGAAGACGATCTTGTTGAGCATATGACGAAAGATCCAGTATCTGAAAGAAGTAATGCCATTATAGATTGGTTTAGAAACATATGGCAACAACTCAATCAACTTGTACATACTGTATTTGGAGCACATGTGTTTACAGATCAACAGAAAGAAGATATTCTCAAAGCTGTTGATGCAGCATTTATGGTTGCTGAAGATATGGAACTTGCTCAAGAAGGTTCTAAAATTCTCGATAGAGAGGATGGTGATTTCTCTACTTCCGATTTACTTTCTGATAGAGATAAAGCTATACTTTCTGATATATATAGTGGAACGAAAACTCGTTTACGCTCTCAACAAGCAAGAACGGCTCAAGATCCAAAGCTTATTTCTGACCTAAAGAGTAGACTTGAAATTATAGACGGTAAAGATTAGGATTCTATAGAAGATACGTTTAATATAATTGAGGATTTCTTATTGTTTGCCAATAAAGAAATAGGACAAACTTAGCATATGATAGATAGTAAGTTCCTTGTTTCTGGTGATATGAGCACTTGGGATCCACAAGAAATAAACTTTATTCAACAAGACCTTATTGGACATTACGACAGTTTACTCAATAGTATATTTGAGTTATTCTCTGATAAATCATCAGCTATAAATAAGTACAACGAGCATAGAGTAAATGCAGATCCAAATAAAGTAAATCTAAAGAACGTTGTATCTCAACTTATCAGATCTATTGATTCTATAAAAAAAGATTACAATCAAAGTATAGTAAAACCATACGTAAGAAAGATTCTTACAGATTATGTAAATGAACAAGATGCCATAACAGATAAGAAAACGTTTATATATAATATGGAACGTTGGCTTGAACAAGATAGTACATATGGTGATCTTGCGGCTGGCGAAGTTCTTATTGGCATGGCTTCTAGATCTAAGAGCCCTATTGTGCGTATAGTAGAAAAGATGGCATCTGAAGCTGAGTTTGAGACTAATAGAGAGGTTTTAAAGAAGGGAAATGAACTTGTACGACTTTATAATAAAATAAGACCTGCTGGTTCTCAAATGAGTCCATATAACTGGTAGAAAAAGTTTATGGAGCTTGATAGAAATGGTGTTTCTACTGGTTATTTTATACGAGAGCTTAATGAAGGGCAGTTCTTTAAGGATAAGGATGAATACGAAGCTCAACTTAGAAGCTAGTTTAATCTAACTGCTGACGAAGATGGTCATACTATATTCCCAGAGGAAGAGTTTACTAAAGATGACAGTATATATAATAAATACAACGACAAGTTAGATGAATGGTTAGACGAACGTTGTAACAGACGATATAAACTTGAATACTATAAAGCTAGACGTAGGCATCTTTCTCCAAAAACAATACAAGCTCAGAATAGAATACAAAGACAGATTGACCTTATTCTGGATAAATGTAGAATGGAATCTGGACTGGTAGACCTTTCTAAACTTACGTTAAATGAACGTCATCAACTAGAACAATACAGAAGAGAAAAGCGTGACCTTGGTAGTCATTATATATTTACATATGGCAGTGACGGTATTCTTAGAGTAGAGGAGAAAGTTGGTGATGCTCTAAAAATGGCGGATGAAATTAGCGAATGGAATAAATATATTACTGATAAGGTAAAATATAAGCCAGACTGGACAGCTTTTAATAAAGCTATATCAGATATGCAAGCTGCAGGCGCTACTCAAGAAGAAATAGACTAGTTTAAACGAAATAACACTGTAATGCGTTTAACTCCAGAGTTCTACGATTTACTTCATAAAGTAGTAGGCAAAGCTGCTACAAGTCCTAAACTAGAATAGCTCAAACGTAGGCATAAAGAGATTTTAAATGCTCTAAAAGAACGTCAAGGCGCTGTTGCTCATAATCTTTCTAAACTTGGCTCTGGATTAAATACAGATTTATCTGGTTGGAAAGAGCTTCATAGGCTTGAACAAGAAATGGCTAATGAAAAACGTAGATTAAAAGCAGCTGGAATTAAAGGCCAGCCTGGTGAAATAGAATCTATGGGATTTTCTGAAGTAGCTACTATGTTATATGTACCGGTAAGTGATACTGACCAATCAGCGTTCTTACCAACTCTCATAGAATAGTGGAGGTCTGCTGCGGTTTCTAACACGAATTTACATAATATATTCAACGAGTTGTTTATGTACAGAGACGAGAAAGGTAAGATGCGTTATTTGAATGCATTTAAGTATCTTACTCCTTTAAAGTACACACTTACAGTAAACGACAAAACTATTGATTGTATACAATCTCTTCCAGGTAGTGAATATTCAGAACTTGATGAATCTTCTCCTTTCGTAAACGAAAACTTTAAGAAGAATGGTAAATCTATGCAGGTTAAAGATATGTATAAGAATGAAGATTATGCAAATCTTACTGACGATGAAAAGACATTCTTAAACGCTTTGTTAGGAGCTATGGACGAAGCTAATAGTAGAATACCAAATAAATCTCTTAATAGAGATGGAAGGCTTCCTTAGATTAGTGGTAGAACTATGGCTGTTATTGCAAACACTATGATGGCAAAAGAATGGTCTACTGCGCTTAAATATCCATTCAGAAAGTTTGGTGTAAAGTACTCTGAAACAGATACAGACGTTACTACTAATATGGACTTAGCGAGACGTCCAGACGGTTCTGTTGTAAATAACATACCAATTAGATTTGTTGAAAAGTTACCTGATTCTTCTGTACAATCTACTGACGTGTTAGGTTCTGTCATCATGTATTATGATATGGCATGTAATTACGCCAATAAATCTAAAAATCTTCCTACGCTTGAGCTTATTAAGTATGCAATAGATCCTGCACAAGCTAAGAACGGTAATAAAATGGATGACCAATACGCAAAAGTTGAGAATATACTTGACCAACGCTATTATGGAAAAGAAACTTCTTTTGGATTTAATAGTGAAG
>Ga0247608_10003570_pt1 | contig 18059 bp, 18 predicted proteins | sample 176DNAGHGlowgp2_FD_193490 | JGI IMG/M metagenome (GOLD analysis project Ga0247608, IMG submission 193490) | Sheep rumen microbial communities from Palmerston North, Manawatu-Wanganui, New Zealand - 1766 DNA GHGlow gp2 | ecosystem: Host-associated > Mammals > Digestive system > Stomach > Rumen ... | reverse complement strand
CGTGGCTTCACACGTCAACAGCTGGAGAAGGTGACGCTTGCCGATGCCCTGAAGCATCCCAACTGGAGCATGGGACGCAAAGTGACTATCGACTCAGCTTCGTTGATGAACAAGGGACTGGAGGTAATCGAGGCGCGCTGGCTCTTTGGTGTCCCTGCCGAACGCATACAGGTGCTGGTGCACCCCCAGTCGGTGGTGCATTCCATGGTGCAATATGTCGACGGAAGCATCAAGGCCCAGCTAGGAGTCCCCACCATGGAAACACCTATCCAGTATGCCTTTAGTTTCCCCGAGCGCATCGAGAGTCACCTGCCTAGGCTGAGTTTCGAGAAATATAACCAGCTGACATTTGAGGCACCCGACATCAAGACCTTCCGTTGCTTGGATTTGGCCTATCAGGCCATCGCACGGGGAGGCAACATGCCCTGCATCATGAATGCTGCCAACGAGGTTGCCGTGCAGCGTTTCATCCAGGGCGAACTCACTTTCCTCCAGATTGCCGACTTTGTAGAGGAACAGATGCAGCGAGCCCCATTTATTGCTAAGCCCACCTTGGACGAATTGTTCCAGACCGATGAGGAAATCAGAACCCACGGTAAACAATAGTCATCACACAGACATTATCCTTTAATAATTAAACATAAACACCATGAAAAAAATCGTTTTAGCCCTGCTCATGGGCACTGTCGTCCTGCTAGCAGCAAGCTGCAAGAAAGAACAGACGGATAACATCCGTCCCGTCTCCACCACTCAACTAATGTTGAGTGCTGTCAAACAAGATTACTCAACCGTGATTAAGAGTTATCCTGATGCCCTTGACAAGCTGGTGGAAGTCCGTTGCACTCTCGACCATAAAATCAACGAAGTCGCCTCGTTCAGAGACCTCAATGTCATGTCCATGTCCGAAGTGTATTACATTGGCTATTTCTCCGACGAACATTGTAGCCATATGGTCTATCTGGACCGCGACTTTGAAGCTGGAACTTCTCAAGTCAGATATGAAACGCCCAGAAGCCCATGGTTAGGCGATTATTATATCCCTGTTACCTCACTGGACAGCATGATTACCCTGCAACAGGCTATCCATAGTGTCATGGCTTCCGACTTTGCCACCCCCAACACTACTTTTGTCAGCCTCCGCTATCCGGTCTATTCTTTCGACAAAGGCCACGCCATGTACGTCTTCGGTGGCAGTTCTGCTGACGGCAAACACCTCTGGGTCGATGCCTACACTGGCGAAGTCTACTCCGTCGACGACGACCAGGATGATGACGACTATTGATAGTGTACAGATTACAATAGAGGCGGGAGCTACTCATATTTCATGATTTAGAGTAACTCCCGCCTCGCTATACCAAGTGTGCTATACGTGGTACTTTATAGTGGACCGCAGCAGTTTCATGTAACCTCTAGAAATGGCCTGAAAGGGCTTAAACATATCTAGCCCAATGGCAACGCCTTGGGTAAATGATTGGGTTACAAATGACGCCCTGGAAGGGAAAAACATAGAACGCACGATTTTTAGTGCTCTCCTTCAAGCATGTCCTCGGATTGGCGAGCGGCGACAAAGTGCCCGCTGCCAACACCATCCGCAACTGTAATTTATGACTATCGAATTGTTTAAAAATGAATCTTATTTGGGATTAATAGTCATCAAACTCCCTATCGAGAAAACCCTTGATTGTCTTTCCCGGATAGGTTGGTTCGATCTTGTCGGTTGGACAATAAAAAGTGAAATAATTGATGTCAATACCCATATATTACATTTATTAGGTTTGTCGGTGTCTACATATTATTCCCCAGAAATAAATATAAAATGGGAGCCACAAACTGTACAGGGTATAACGTTGTTGCGTACAACTTCGGAAGATTGCCATTCAAGTTTGTTAACACGACTGGCTAATATGAATCTTGAGTGCTTTATCATCAGAATATGTAATTGCAAAGGTCGAGCCGCATATACCTTTGGACGGAGAAAAGGGGACAGACGGAGTGAACGCTATGTCCAATACATCCAAGACGGCCTCAGGTTGGAGTTTTTTATGTCAGGTCATCAGTAGGATAATGAAGAGGTTGGCATTTTATTGCCACGCGTGCCATTTTGGCACAGTACATTGTCGTAGCGGATTGCAAATCCTTATACTCAATGGTCTGGATTGCAAATCCAGACCAACGGCACGGCATGGCGCCCCCGCTGGATAGGGATGGGTAGGACATGGAACATCCGCTGGGTCGGATGTCCTATCGGCTGTCATACTGGCATCATGTCCCGTCCCGACAGGGACGAGACCTTGCATAACACGGTACAAGAGGACAGAGTCCTCGCAGTGCCGTGATAAGACAACCACTAGACCAGCGTCCCGACAGGGACGAGACCTTGCATAACACGGTACAAGAGGACAAGGTCCTCGCAGTGCCGTGATAAGACAACCACCAGACCAGCGTCCCGTCAGGGACGAGACCTTGCATAACACGATGCAAGAGGACAGAGTCCTCGCAGTGCCGTCACAAGACAACCACCAGATCAGCGTCCCGACAGGGACGCGACCTTGCATAACACGGTACAAGAGGACAGAGTCCACGCAGTGCCGTGATAAGACGGTCGATGAGCCAGCGTCCCGACAGGGACGAGACCTTGCATAACACGGTACAAGAGGACAAAGTCCACGCAGTGCCGTGATAAGACGGTCGATGAGCCTGCGTCCCGACAGGGACGCGACCTTGCATAACACGGTACAGGAGGACGGAGCCCTCGCAGTGCCGTGATAGACCAACGTCCCGACAGGGACGCGACACAAAACGAATAAAATAGATTCACCAAAAGCGTGATGAAAAGGTCGGCTTTTTATTGCCACGCGTGCCATATTGGCACAGTACATTGTCGTGGCGGATTGCAAATCCTTATACTCAATGGGTCTGGATTGCAAATCCAGACCAACGGCACGGCATGGCGCCCCCGCAGGATAGGGATGGGTAGGAAAAGATACAAAAATGATTCGCTTTTTAAAAAGCGAGTTTTGTATCTTTTTTCACTTTTCCAAAAGTGAATTTTGCATTCTATTTCACTTTTCTATAAGTGGATACTATTTGCTGGTAAAATGAACTATGTCTCTGTCACCGCCTTCATACGCAATGAATCCACGTCCCTATCAGGACGTGACCCTGCATAACACAGCACAAGATAATTGGCATCCCGGTCGTAAAAAACATTCATCTCTGCATTTTTTTAGTGCTATTTACCATTTTTTTTGTACTTTTGCATCGTGAATTTACGGAGTATAACTCCTGATTTTATATGAAAATACGGAGTACAACTCCACATATTTAAAGAATTTAATTCATAGTAATATGCTAGATAGAATACTCAAAATCAAAGATGCAGAAGAAGAAAGTGTATTCCTTTTTGGTGCTCGTCAAACAGGAAAGACAACCTTATTGCTTAAACTCTTTCCGAACAATAAATTCTACGACCTGCTTGAAACAGATACCTATGAACGTCTAAGAAGAAATCCCTCCTTACTGCGCCAGGAACTGGCCACCGCTCCAAGTGGCGACATAGTCATCATTGACGAAATACAGTTAATACCCGAGCTGCTGAATGAAGTACATTGGCTTATCACACGACAAAACATCCACTTCATCTTGAGCGGCTCCAGTGCTCGGAAACTAAAACGCAGAGGTGTCAACACCCTTGGAGGCCGTGCCGTTAGGAATGTGTTGTACCCACTCGTCAGTGCGGAAGTGGACAATTTCGATGTAGTGAAGGCTGCCAACAGCGGCATGCTGCCCACCCACTATCTGAGTACCAACGGCCGCCAGTTAGAGAAACGTATGCAGGCCTACATATCCGTCTATCTGAAAGAGGAAATCGCAGCCGAAGCATTAGTGCGCAAACTTGCATCCTTCAACCGCTTTATGGAAGTTGCAGCTCTCACCGATGGCGAAATAGTCAATTACAACAACATCGCCCAAGACTGCGGCATCGACGCAAAAACTGTCAAAGAGTACTTTGCCATACTGGAGGAAACGCTCATTGGATACATGATTCCAGCCTTTTCCCGCGTAGTGAAACGCCGACTCAATCAGGCCCCCAAATTCTACTACTTCGATGTTTCAATACCCAACTACCTCTTACACCGCCGCACCATGCAGCCGGGAAGCGATGATTTCGGCCATGCTTTTGAGCATCTGATAATTCAGGAAATCATCGCCTTCCTCGGCTATCACGACAACGAGAATGCCCTCTCCTACTGGCACACCCATACAGGATACGAAGTCAATGCCGTCCTCGGCGATGCCGAAGTAGCCATCGAAATCAAATCCTGCCAAGAAGTACAGTCCCGCCACCTACGCGGCCTAAAGGCATTTGGCGAGGAACACCCCAATGCCCGCCTCATCATCGTATCCCTTGATGTCGCACCGCGCACCTTCAACAATGTCGAAGTCATGCCGGCAACCCATTTCTTACAAGAACTCTGGAATCAGAGAATCTACTAACTGTAGAGTCTATAACGAAAGGAAAAGGGCGATCCGTCCCGACAGGGACGAGACCTTGCATAACACGGTACAAGAGGACAAAAGTCCTCGCAGTGCCGTGAGGAGACTGTCGATGAACCAGCGTCCCGACAGGGACGAGACCTTGCATAACACGGTACAAGAGGACAATAGTCCTCGCAGTGCCGTGAGGAGACGGTCGATGAGCCAGCGTCCCTATCGGGACGCGAACTTGCATAACACGGTACAAGAGGACAAAGTCCTCGCAGTGCCGTGAGGAGACGGTCGATGAGCCAGCGTCCCGACAGGGACGAGACCTTGCATAACACGGTACAAGAGGACAGAGTCCACGCAGTGCCGTGAGGAGACGGTCGATGAGCCAGCGTCCCGACAGGGACGAGACCTTGCATAACACGGTACAAGAGGACAGAGTCCTCGCAGTGCCGTGACAAGACAACCGCTAGATCAGCGTCCCGACAGGGACGCGACACAAAACGAGTAAACCCACCTAAAGAGTGCGTGATGGCTTTTCGATCCTTCTTCGGTCTCTCGGCGACTTAGACAAGAAGATACTGGAAACATTGTCAAGAGTGATAATCCGAAAGACAGCTTTAGGGTAGTACGAAGTAAAGGATATTTATATCGTGGTATCTATCTCCTCCTACTATGAAGCAACTTCTTTTAATTGAATCAACCGTATTTCTCCGTTCAAATGACGGTTTTCTGAGAAAAAGCTATTAATTCTTTTTTTGTCCTCTTCAGAATACCAACTCACTTCCCAATCACAATTCATACTTGTGTGCAAGGCAAACCAAAACATGTAATCAATATCAACATTTGAAAAAGAAAACCCAAGTACATGAACATGTTTAACGTTGATAAACTTTCCATGTAAATTATAATGGAGGATATAATAATATGGATTCTTTTCATAATGATTTAGAACTTCATCCACCATTCGCTCGTCGTTACTATGTGGATCCCTATAATATGGTGGTCTATCATGACCAAACACCAGGTGTTCTCTTTTTGATGCTCTACCATGAATATGAAGGACGTGCTCTTCTGGGATGTTGTAGTATTGTTCTAAAGTGTCCGTGTAATTGAAGTTTATGAAGAAAGAATGCTCTTTTTCAATATGAGTATACTTAGGATTTCCAAATTCTTTTTGTTCGACTTGAACCCATTTCTCAAAACAATACTGAAGAATGTCAAGTACTCCGTTCAATCTATTCGCGCAAGTACTCTCACCATTGAAATGTGGTAAACCATCTCCTTTTTTTGAAGAATCCTTTCTGTTACAGATTTCCTCATATATTTCCGAAGGAGTCTTTTCTTTCGGAGCGTATTTTGATACATATTTTACAATATCTAATCTCCCTAGTTGATTTTCAAAATCATTCCACCAATCCCCATTCGTGCCAAAACTCGCCATGATTTCATCATATACAAAAACATATTCTCTTTGTAGCCACTGTTTGAAATCTGAATATCGAGTTTTGCGTCCGGTAAAAATATCGAAACCATTATCTATTATGTACAAATGTTCAAGGTTCTCATTCATATTCTTGCTACTTAGTACTTATAATAGAGTTTCAATTATCGTTTGTAAAACCCGAACGCAATAAATGGCTATTTATTGCACTCAATGTAATATACAAATTTTTTTAATCGTTTTACCTTTTCCGGCAACGATAGTGTTGAAATAGTGTTGTTGTAGGGAAGCCTAATTTCTAGTCCAGACTTCTCAATGAGTTTTTTTAGATAGGATATTTTGATTGCATATCCAACATTCTCCGCACCTTTGTAATGAGCTACAACTATTCCGATAATATTACCTTTATTATCAAACAGAGGTCCACCACTATTACCAGGCTGTATTGGTGCTGACATCTGATATAGTGCTGCATCCCCCTGAAAACCAGTCCTTGCACTTATTATACCATTGGTGAGTTTTATTTCATTACCCATAGTCTGGGTTAATGGGTAACCAAGAACAAATACGCTTTCTCCAACATCTGCCAATCGGGTAGTCACACTATAAGGAATTGCTCCAAATCCACTGAAACGGTTATCATTGATTCTAAGTATAGCAATATCGTTTACAATGTCTGTAGCAATAACCTCAGCAGAATATGTAATGTTGAAATCACCCTTGATACCACTAATTGTGATAGAATGTGCATCTTCAATAACATGATTATTGGTTACTAAATATCCATTACCAAGAGCCCAACATGTACCGCTCCATCTTTCTGGCTTATTCTGAGTAGCATAGTTATTGTCAGTTGGGTACATCTTCATATATATGGTTTCTTCTCCAGATACTACAACATCCATCATAACACCATCAAATGTGACAAGACAACTTCCGTTTGCTGAAAAATCAGCCATGTACCATGTCCCTTTAAAGAGACCTGTTGTTGCACTTGGTTTCAATTCGGCTTTTACATGACCGAATTCCCAACATTTGTTATTACCTCCAGACAGATATATAATTTTATAGGAATTATTGTATTTTATCACCCCAAGCCTATAGCCGCTAGAAACAATATCTTCATAGATACCAACGATACCATCATCTTCCATATCAAGTTGTAATTTTAAAGAATACTCCGAATATGGCCCTGATTTTGTGTGATACGGACATGGTTTTGTGTGCTGTACTCTAGATGATGATGTGTATGTCGAAGTTATTGAGGGTGTTAAATTAATGATTGAAGAACCTTTATGTTTCTCTTTTATATAGTCCCAATACTTTTTAGAATGAAAATTATAACCTATTCCAAATACAATTGTCATAAAGGTTCCGTCATCCTCGCCAAAAATATGGACATTATCACCAAAATCACCAAATGAAAACCCAAAAATATAATCCCAATTTCTATGTGAATAAGCTACATCACAATATATTCCACCCCCTTGATATCCTTTTACCAGATATTGACCATACCTAAATCCTATACTTGCTGCGTTTTCATAATTGGTTGATCCATCTAAATCGTGAAATGATAATCTTCCTCCGATTGAAACACCTCCTCCCCATTGCATATCACCAATCAATCCACCAACCATACCATATCCTCCATTCATGTATACTTCACCCCAATAATCGCTATATCCAACATATAGTGATGGAAAATTCCCCAATTCAATACGCGCAAACAGCAAGTCCCATGTTGATACATCAACCTTTTGATAATAATTATTTCTAAAATTCCAGTTATAAAAATTAAATACAGAATCACTATTATCTTGAACCATAGGCGACCTATCAAGTATAGCATTATTATTGGCAAATAACGTTGATGTAATTATTGAAAATATAATAACTAGTATCGTCTTTTTCATTTTTGCATGGATATTAATAATTTACTAATTTCTTGAATAAAAAAAGGCGTTGAATTATCCGTTTTGTTTGCTCATCATGTCTATGGGCTCTGGAAAGGCCTTGCCTACTGATGAGTACCGAATAATCCACGCCCAAGGCGTGAACATTCGCAATACTCTCTCGTAGGCTTTGATTTTCCAGATCTATAGACAGAGAACGAGTTGCGTTATTGTTCTATAATTTCTTTTATTAATTTGTCATCTTCTTGATTTATGTCATAATTAGTTGTTCGATTTCACGATGCAAAGATACACATTATTTTTCAAATAGTGCCAATAATCTTAGGGGTTGTATTAAACACAAAATGGTAGTCCAGAGCCAAACATATCTCAAATCATGAATACATAGTTACTTTTTCAATCAACGGTAATCTTCTATTGATGAACTACGTATGGCATTTTTGATAATACTGAAAGGCATTATTTTTTTCAGTCCATTCATGTAATTGAATTGATCCACATTACTATTTTGTTCTGGGCATTTTGGTCCGATGATGGCATTTTTCAAAGTCAAAGGTAATCTATCATTGGGTATAGGGAATTTACATATTCTGCTTACAATGCTATTTGTAGAATCCAAAATCCACTCGGTATTATCAGTCTCCTCAGGTGTCCAAAGATAAAGCAATCTCACTTCGTTTTCTTCTTTAAATAGATGAGACTTGAAAAAGTGTTTCCATATATACCAACGCTTTAGATTAAAACTCCATCCATTTTCATTCCAATGCCGGATATCTTTGATAAAATCTAAAGCAGGGTGTTTGCTCATTGTCTCACCATAAGATACTGGAGCAAAGAAAAACACTGTATCATCAACCTTTGATAAATCTACATCGTATTCAAGGCAGGCTCCTTTCCCATCATCACCATATAATCTCCACATGGTAAGATTATCCTTCATTTCTATATTGCAACAAGATAAAATAAAGCAATCATTATTCTCCACTATCGATTCGGAAGTATTTGCAAAAGCACCAAATCCCACATACTTATCCGCGTATGAGGTTTCTCCTTTGTCATTCATACACGTAATGCTACACATCACTTGAACTCCATTTTTTATGGTAAGAAATAACGAATTCAAAGATGTATATCTACAAACGCTTTTTATTTTTTGTTCATTATTATTTGGAATAAGTAGTATTTTAAAGAGCTCGTCCTCCGCTTCTGTCTTCAGAAACATTGAAGAGGTACTTTCATCATACACCAAATTATTCTCATTAATTAATGCCCTTATCCCAATTACTTGTTCTTTGCTCAGATTTTGAGGCAACTTTTCAAAGAGTTTTGTTTTGACTTCATCAGGTGTAAACCGTGTACCACAGTTTTGATTACCTCTGATAGCCTTCACAATATTGTCAAAAGTGAATTCTTTATAGTCATTAGACCCTTGAGTCCAAAAGTAACAGTCATGCTTCTCCCCATAATACTGTATCCCATATTTTAGACCGACTCTTTTATATCTGCCAATAGGAATATCATGGAATCTAGTTATAGAAGGATTCGGAAATTTGTAGTTGTACTTATAATCTATACCACAAATGGCATCACTCTGATAGAATACAACAAGATCGAATAGTTCCTTGATTAGACCATATGCTGCAGAAACCTCTTTATGGATTTCTACCTCATATCCATCACCCAAAGCCTCGATTAACTTTGTTTTGAGAGTATAAAGATCATTCTCTGATGCTATACCTATCATTATTTATTCTCAATAAATTTCAATAACTTGTTCAAAACATAATTGGTCAAGTACGTTGCTATCTGATGGTGGGTCGGCTGGTTCATGCGAGCGTACCTTCATTCTTTTAATTCCTTATTTCAGAAACTCCATAGGGCTGATAACGGGTATCTCTGACAAAAGGAAATCCTTCTCATTCCGTGTAATTATTCCGTCCACTGTTTTAGAAGAAACTGCGGAGCAATATTGCACAGCATCTTCAAAATCTCTCCAGCCAGATTGCAGTGCCATCGAAATAACCAAGCCGTCAACAGGAACTGTATGCAATACATCACAGAGTTGGGATAGGCAACTAATTCTCTCATCATGCGAAAGATATTTGCGCAACGAATAGTATATGTTAGTATAAGACAGCGAGCAAAGACTCAACTTATACTCACCACGCTCTGCACCGTCAAGCAAGGCCGCTGCTGCATCAGCACCCTCTCGATTAAGAAGTAGGTCGATGATAACATTTGTATCTACAAGATAATGTTTCATGCTTCATAACGGTTTGCTAATTCCTGTTTATAGTCGAAATCCTTGGGAGCAGTTGCTATACCACGAAGACGCTGTGACAGGGTACGACTCTTTGCTGCAACACTTCTCTGCTTAGATGCAAACTCCAGCAGAATAATATTCATTTGCTGTTGAAGCCAACGTTCTACAGCCTCCTCATTGGGGAATGCCGGACGAATCTCTTCCATTAAAGAATCACTCACCGAGATATTGTAGGTGCACATATTTTTATTGTTTTTTTTTGTATAACGAAAAATAGAGTAGAATATTGTGTAAACAAGAGTGTCAACTCAATATATGTCTATAATATGTCTTCTTTTTATGTCACATTTTCGTTTGCAAGATACTTGTCACTGCGACAGTGTAAATCACTTTAGGTGGGTTCTATTTATTTGTTTTCGTGTCGCGTCCCTATCGGGACGCATCTGTTTGCCTCAGATAATCACCGCACTACGTACGGTGTTATTCATATCTCACCCCGATGGGGTGATTAATAGAAGTTTCCTTTATCATGTTAACCGTATAGGAACTATCCAATACTCCTTTCTCTTTCATATACTCAGTCAAGTCCTCCATAAGATAGCGGGAGCTAAAGGTATGTAGCACATCATAGGAAGGTACGATATACCCATACAGAATACCCGAACTATTCAATCGTCGATAGACCTCTTGTTGCGGCAGCTTGAGTGCTGCGGACAACTTGGCAATGCAGTATGTGACAAATTCCAGCGTTTTCCTATCCATGGTCTCATTCTATTTCGTTGTAGTCATTAGTCATCGGCAGACACATTTAGAAACACGCCCTGCAAGGCCGCATCCCCTGACCCATTGTAATATGTTCTACCCCGTATCATGACTCTTTCTGTTATACTATTTCGATTTGCAAATGTACGACATTTTTCTGATACAGCCAAACATTAATTCTAAAAAGACCTTTTTCAAATAACAGGTGCGATTATTCTTTTCCATGGAACCCTAAGCGACCATACATGGTTACTTATAGAATCCAACCAGCATAGACAGATATCCCATAACGAGGAAAGCCCCGACCGGTAGGGGCGGGGCTTTCTCTATTTAGGTGAGCACTAAAAATCGTGCGTTTTATGTTGTGCCCTAACAGGGCGTCATTTGTAACCCACTCATTTACCCAAGGCGTTGCCATTGGGCTAGATATGTTTAAGCCCTTTCAGGGCATTTTTAGAGGTTACCTTTAGTTTTTGTGTTGCGGCTTACTTGCCGAGGCGTTTGAACTGGCAGGTGAAGTGGCGCATCAGCTCGGCTTCCCAGGTGATTTCCAGACCGCGGGTGATGGTGTTGCGGCGGTCGTAGACGTTCTTCAGGGCTGCGGCGATGACATCCATGTGGTTGTTGGTGTAGACGCGACGGGGGATGCAAAGGCGCACGAAGTCGTTGCCACCGAAGCGGTTCTCGCGGGTGACGGGGTCGCGGTCGGCCAGGACGTAGCCAATCTCGCAGGCACGGATGCCGGCCTCAAGATAGAGCTCGCAGGTGAGGGTCTGGGCGGGGAACTCCTCTTTGGGAATCTGGGTGAGGATCTTGTCGGCGTCGACAAAGATGGCGTGGCCACCGGCGGGACGCTGGTAGGGGATGCCGTACTCGTCGAGTTTGGCGGCGAGGTACTGGACCTGCTTGATGCGGGTTTCGACCATCTCAAACTCGATGTTCTCTTTCAGACCTACGGCCAGGGCATCCATGTCGCGGCCGTTCATACCGCCATAGGTGAGGAAGCCCTCAAAGGGGATGCAGAAGAGTTTGGCACCTTCGTACCACTCCTTCTTGTTGGTGGCGATGAAGCCACCCATATTGACGAGGCCGTCCTTCTTGGCGCTCATGGTCATGCAGTCGGCATAGGAGAACATCTCCTTGCAGATCTCGCGGAGGGTCTTGTCGGCATAGCCTTCCTCGCGGGTCTTGATGAAGTAGGCGTTCTCGATGAAGCGGGCGCTGTCGATGTTGACGGGCACGCCGTATTTGTGGCAGAGTTCGCAGGTCTCGCGGATGTTCTTCATGCTGACGGGCTGGCCGCCGACGGTGTTGTTGGTGACGGTGAGGACCATGAAGGGAACTTTGCCCTTGTTCTCCTGGAGCACTTTCTCCAGTTTTTCAAGGCTGACGTTGCCTTTGAAGGGGACTTCGAGCTGGGTGTCGTAGGCCTCGGGGACGGTGACGTCGATGGCGAAGGCCTTGCGGCTCTCGATGTGGCCCTTGGTGGTGTCGAAGTGGGCGTTGCCTGGCACTACCATGCCGGGTTTGACGAGGTAGCTGAACAGCACGTTCTCGGCTGCGCGGCCCTGGTGGGTGGGGATGACATAGTCGAAGCCGGTGATTTCGGTGATGGTGTCCTTCATGTGGTAGAAGGAGCGGGCACCGCCGTAGCTCTCGTCGCCCATCATCATGGCGCTCCACTGACGGTCGCTCATGGCACCGGTGCCGGAGTCGGTCAGCAGGTCGATGTAGACGTAGTCGCTCTTGAGCATAAAGATGTTCTGGTGGGCCTCTTCGAGCCATTTTTCGCGTTGTTCGCGGGTGGATTTCTTAATGGGTTCAACCATTTTGATTTTCCACGCTTCAGCAAATGGTAATTCCATAATATTAGATTTTAATGATTGTAAAATAAATGATTTGATTCCAAAATATAACATTATACCCCTGGGAAGGCACAATTCAACGACCACAAGGAGCAAACTCTACTTATGGTCTATAAATAGTCATAAATGTCTCTTTTCTTTATGTTTAAGAAAATGACCTTCTCGTTTATATGTTGACTATTCGTATTCATATTTTGGTTTTGCAAAAGTACGTTTTTTTTTTTAATTGTAGAAATTTTTTTTGGAGGGTATGACCCAAATGGATTTTTATTGGTTTTTACTATGTGATTCTAGCTGTCATTCGAACAGGTATGGCCCCAGATAGTCAGTGGATTTCGGTTGAACCACAATGGATTTTATCCTAAGTGAGGCTTAGAGGGAAGCCCATAGCGCCTCAATTTCATTTCCGATACTGCATTTTGTCAACGCTAAGGTCACTTTCGTACCGCCCATTCCTAAAGTCTCACCACTCTTCCGCTCAAACTCCGACTATAGACGTGCGGGAATACGGATGAAAGGAGTAACATATAGGTTGTGTGATAGAGAAGTACAGCCGGAAATGTCATGGACCATATATTAGTTGTCCATCAAAGAATCCAACGAACTACAGTCTATACCATCCAATTTCACCTCATCGATACAATAATATCGTCTCTACCACGTTATAACATAAAATAATGATGCTATGGGTATTTCAGATTCTCAGGAACGTTACGTCAATTTCTACACCGATTTCGCCTTCAAGAAACTCTTCGGCACCGAGGCCAACAAAGAACTGCTGATCAGCTTCCTCAACTCCATGTTCGACGGCAGGGAGGAGGTGTCGGACCTCGAATACCTCAACGTGGAACATCTGGGACCCTCCGCCGTGGAGCGCAAGGCGGTCTTCGATGTCTACTGCCGCAACAGCCAGGGCGACCGTTTTCTCATCGAGATGCAGAAGGCCGACCAGAACTACTTCAAGGACCGGAGCATCTACTACTCCACTTTCCCCATACAGGAGCAGGCCGTCAGGGGCGAATGGAATTTCCGGTTGGACAAGGTCTACACTATCGGCATACTCAACTTCACCTTCGACGACGACCCAGAGTACTTCCACCACGAGGTCAAGCTGGTGGACGTGAAGAAGAAAAATGTCTTCTACGACAAGCTTACCTACATCTACCTGGAGATGCCCAAGTTCCACAAGAGCGAGGATGAGCTGGAGACCCTTTTCGACAAGTGGCTCTATGCGATGAAGAATCTGGGCCGCCTGATGGAGCGTCCGCAGGTGCTGCAGGATGCCGTCTTCACCCGCTTGTTTGAGCAGGCCGAGATAGCCAAGTTCAGCCCTACGGAACAACGCGGCTACCGCGAGAGCCAGAAGGACTTCTGGGACCTTTTCAGCGTCAAGGAGACAGCAGAAATGAAAGGGCATGCCAGAGGCTTGGAAGAGGGTCTGGCTAAAGGCAAGGCCGAAGGCTTAGAAGAAGGTCTAGCCAAAGGCAAGGCCGAAGGTTTGGAGGAAGGTCTAGCCAAAGGCAAGGTCGAAGGAGAGAGGGACAAAGCATATCAGATAGCTAAGAGCTTAATATCGTTAGGGGTCCAACCTCAAACGATTGCCCAAAGTACGGGCTTGACCTTGGAAGATATTTCTAAGCTGAAGTAGTTTCTCTATTTTTATGATTCTGCAAAACGATGCGGACTCAACGCAACTTCGTTTTTATTGTTGTGTACATGGTCCAATTTGCAGGCCTGCGTATCCTTTCTGGGGACTTCTATTAATAACTTTTGAACACGAATTGCACGAATCTAACGTTTTCGTGAAGCCGAACGCAGAGGGCAAATCACGAAGTGTTTGCACTATGCTGAGGCGAGAAAACGACTCATGAAATGGAACGTTTTCGTGAAGCCGAACGCAGAGGGCAAATCACGAAGTGTTTGCACTATGCTGAGGCGAGAAAACGACTCATGAAATGGAACGTTTTCGTGAAGCCGAACGCAGAGGGCAAATCACGAAGTGTTTGCACTATGCTGAGGCGAGAAAACGTCTGTTGAAAACTAACGAATTTATTATCTGAATCTTCATGCTGGCATGATTACGAATAAAACGAATTTTTAGAAGTCCCCATAAATTAATTGCGCCCTCATTATGATAGCTCGTATAAAAACAGGAGTCCCAGAAGGAACTCCTGCAATCAGATAACTTAGTATAGAAATGTTGAATGTACCTTATTTGTCTGCCTCGTAAATCAAGAGTTGTCCGTCGAGGTATAGGAAGAGGAGCGCGTCTTTGTCACGCTTCTTCATAATCCAGCAACCTCCGTTTTGGGAATCAACCTCCATCTTTATGTATTTGTGGCTGACACGCTGTTCGGCTAAGAGTTTGTCGTTTTTGTCGTATATTTGCAGGTAGGTGTGGCCGTCTCTGTCGTTGATTAAGGCGTACATATAGTCGCCGCTAATGGCATAAGCCACCAGTTCCATGTTGTAGGTTTCTTTCATGTATTGGCGCACCACATAGATGTCGGTTACATGGTAGTCATACCAATAACTATCACAGTAGACCCAGAATCCAGGCCAGTAGTAATGGCGTGGAGGGAAGGGGTCCCAATATATTTGGTGGTAGCGTGGGTCGCCGTAATATGGGTTGTGGTGGGGGTGATGGTGGTTGCCGCCACTGGCAGCAGGTGCAATGCCCGATGGACGACCATTGCCAACCTGAGCATCGGCAGTGCGAGAATTGCCACCATCGGTACGAACGCCAGTACTGTTGCTACGAACGGCATTGTCGTGGCTTCCAGTCACGGCACCTGAGCGGGAACCGCTCTGGCCGTTGCGCATCTGAGTAGGCACGCTGCCAGTACGTGAAGTGGCGGGTGTGCTAAAGCTGCTGCCACTGGCACTTCTGCTACTCCCACTAGCACTTCCGCTGCTGCGGAGGCCGCTGGAAGAAGAGGAGCCGCTGTAGTAACTCGATGAGCCGGAAAAGCTAGGTGTGCTAGAAGATCTAGAGGATGAGAAGGACGAGGAGCTGTGAGAAGAAGAGCTGGAGCGACTCGGGGAGGAACTGTAAGATGAACTCGAGCGGCTGGAACTAGAAAAACTGCTAGAGGAGCGGCCGGAACTGGAACTGGAGCCGCGGCTGCTAGAAAAACTGCTGCCGCTGCTTCGACTACCACCACTGTGGCTGCTGCTACTGCTGCCACCACTACGACCGCCACCGCCTCGCTGGGCATAGGCAGGGGAGGCGGCTACCAAGGTGACTCCTAAGAGAACGATGCTTAACAAACGAGTTATTTTCATGACGATACTCCTTTCAACTAGATGTTTTTTTCACGATGCAAAAATACCACTTTTTTTTCTGGAAAAATCCGTCTGAACTCCCTATTTTTCCACGATATTTTGCCCCATGCAATTATCCGCCTGAACGAAAGAGTCTTGCATGGTTGGCGTAAGTCGTTTTTCTATATAAAAGAGGAGGTTGGCCATCGTGTTGTGGCCACCTCCTCTAAGCTAGTGGACTGTATGTGTGGATTAGTAGCCTAGCCCATGGAGCCATTTTTCCACTTTGGCTCTTCCGGAGCGAACTTCATGCCCGTAGATAGAGAAGCCAGAAGTTACTTTGGCTTTGGGAAATGCTTTCTTCACGTCGTTGACGCAACTGGCAAGTCCGCTGCCCTCGTGGGTAGTGAAAGGCACTACGGTTTTGCCATCGAGATTGATGTCGCCAAAGAGGGTGAACATCACCTGTGGATAGGTACCCCACCACACGGGACCACCGATGAAAACGGTGTCGTATTGCGTCAGGTCGGGAGCTTTGCCCTCATAAGGAGGGAGTTCGCCTTTCTTGGCTTCCTCTTGGGCCAGGTTAATCAGAGGCGTGTAGGCCATGCCGTCGTATTTATGGGTGACAATTTCGAACTGGTCGGCTCCAGCAATGTCGCTGATATAGTCGGCCACAATTTTGGTATTGCCTACCTCGATGTTACCCACACTGTAGTTGTCTCCTGCATGGGAGAAGAAGATGACAATGGATTTACTCATATTTTTATTCACTTTTGGGGTTACTACTTCTTTTTTAGACTGCCCGCTGCATCCTAGGACGATGGCCAGGGAGCAGAAAAGGGCCAGAAACGTTTTTATTCTCATGGGGCTGGTGCTTATTTGTCTATGTTGACGATGTTGTATTTACGGGTACCAAGGCCTATCTTTTCGGCGTGTTCGATGGTGTGGACGCCATGGCGGTCGGTGATGCGTTCTTTTAGTGAAGTGGCATCGTTCCCGGTGGTGTCGGCGTGGTTAAACACGAGGTCCAGGCAGGCTTGGTCTAGGGCGACAGGGTCGGTGGAAGCCAGGATACCGATGTCGTTAAGTTCGGGGTCGGCGGGATGGCTGTCGCAGTCGCAGTCGACGGAGAGATTGTTCATCACATTGATGTAGATAATCTTGTCGCCGAAGTGGTCGGCAACGGATGTTGCTGCGGTTGCCATGCATTCAAGGAATTTATCTTGGTTCTCGGGTTGGATGTAGTTCCATAGCTGGCGGTAGTCTTCGCTCTGGCCGTTGGTGTGGATATAGGTCTTGCCGTTGCGTGAGGCCACACCGATGCTTTGGTTTTTAAGCACACCGCCGAAGCCACCCATGGCATGTCCCTTGAAATGAGCCAGATTAATCATAAAGTCGTAGTTTTGCAGGTGGCTTCCCACAAGGTTGTATTTCATGTAGGTGGTGTCGCGGACGGGCAGTTTGATTTCGCCTTCAGCATCCATAATGTCCACGCCTCCAATGGCGTTGAAACCGTGGTCGGCAATAACAGCTAGATGGTCTTCAGTGTTCATACGCTTACCGGCATAGGCGGTGTTGCACTCTACAATCTTGCCGTTTACCAGTTTGACCAGTGGCCCTATCAGTTCGGGTTTGAGGTAGTTGTGCCCACCGGCTTCTCCGGTGCTAATCTTTACAGCCACACGTCCTTCTGCCTTCACTCCCAAGGCTTCGTAGATGCGTATGAGCGACTCAGGGGTGATTTCGGTGGTCATGTAAACGGTGGCTCCTTCGGGTTGAGGTTCCCTTGGTAGGTCGGCAGGTTTGTTGTTGCAGCCACAAGCCAGTAGCATTGAAGCGGCCGTAAGCATTAAAAGTTTCATTCTATTCATTATTCGTTGTTTATTATTTATTGGTTATCCGCAAATAACCGAGAAGACAAAGTCGCGTCTCTTCGAGACGCCTCTATGGGGTTGCATCCAATCCCCACACTGCGAAAATCGGAGATTTTCTTGTATGGGGTTATTGAGATTAAGCCTCTCCGAGGCTTCTTCGGTGCAATGCGGATAGTCATTTAT
>Ga0247608_10003567_pt1 | contig 18070 bp, 11 predicted proteins | sample 176DNAGHGlowgp2_FD_193490 | JGI IMG/M metagenome (GOLD analysis project Ga0247608, IMG submission 193490) | Sheep rumen microbial communities from Palmerston North, Manawatu-Wanganui, New Zealand - 1766 DNA GHGlow gp2 | ecosystem: Host-associated > Mammals > Digestive system > Stomach > Rumen ... | reverse complement strand
CAAGACACAGGCAGCCCCTCAGGCTGCCCCCGCCGCAGCACCAGGACAACCCGTTGACCTGACATACGCAGCCGAGAAGGCCCTGCCTACTGTGGTGTATATCAAGTCGGTCATCAACTCGAAGACTCAAACTGTGGAGTACTCCGATCCGTTCGAAGACTTCTTCAGCGATCCTTTCGGTGGTTTCTTCGGCCGTGGCCAGGACAATGGTAAGCGCCAGCGCCAGGTGCAAACTCCCAAGCGTGCCGCAGCAGGCTCGGGTGTCATCATCTCCTCTGACGGATACATCGTCACAAATAACCACGTGGTAGACGGAGCCGACGAACTCACTGTCACACTGAACGAAAATTCGAAGGAATACTCGGCACGCATCATCGGAGCCGACAAGACCACCGACCTGGCGCTTATAAAGATTGACGCCAAGAACTTGCCTGCCATCGTCATCGCCAACTCTGACGACGTAAAGATAGGCGAATGGGTTCTGGCCGTGGGCAATCCTCTGGGACTGAACAACACCGTGACGGCTGGCATAGTATCGGCCAAGGCACGTTCCATGGGACAAGGCGTATCGTCTATGATACAGACCGACGCTGCCATTAACCAAGGTAACTCGGGCGGTGCATTGGTCAATACACGAGGTGAGCTCATCGGCATCAACGCCATGATATACTCGCAGACGGGCTCTAACATCGGCTATGGATTTGCCATTCCCACCACTATCGTCAACAAAGCAGTTGACGACTTCAAGAAGTACGGCTCTTACCAGCGTGCCATGATAGGCATCCAAGGCATGGACGTGAAAAACTACGTCGACGCCATGAAGGATCAGGACAAGGATGTCGAAGACTTCGGAACCATGGAGGGTATCTATATTGACAAAGTAGTAGACAATGGTGCTGCCGCTGACGCCGGTTTGCAGAAGGGCGACGTGATTACCCATGTGGACGGCCAAAAAGTGAAGCAATTTGGCGAACTGCAGGCCATTATAGCCCAGAAGCGCCCTGGTGACAAGGTTACCATCAAATACCTCCGCAACAAAAAGGAAAAGAGCGCCACGCTGACGCTGAAGAACGAGCAAGGCACCACGAAGGTGGTAAAGAATGCTGACGTTGACGTACTTGGCATTGACGTGCGCCCCATTACCGACTCTCAGAAGTCGCAACTCGAGATATCGTACGGACTGGAGGTTCTGAAGGTCAACGGAGGCAAGATGAAGGACGCTGGCGTACCCAAGGGCTTCATCATACAGACCATCAACGACACCCCGATGCGCAGTTTCGACGATCTGCAGCAGGCAGTCAAGGACGCTGGTGACCAAATGCTCGTCATCAAAGGAATATTCCCAACTGGCAAACGAGGAGGATTCGTCGTCTACCTACAGAACGAATAAAAAAGAGAAGCATTTTTTGCGACAATAGTTAAAAAAGTAAGGCATTCTTTTGGATATTACAAAAAAATGCCTTACTTTTGCATTCGGCTTTCAATAAAACTATTGCATGAGACAACTGAAAATCACCCGATCAATCACTAACCGCGAGAGCGAAGCCTTAGAAAAATACTTGTCAGAAATTGGCAAGGAAGACCTCTTGTCTACCGATGAAGAGGTTGAATTGGCCCAGCGCATTCGCAAGGGCGACAAGGAAGCCCTGGAACGATTGACAAAAGCCAACCTGCGCTTTGTGGTTAGCGTTGCCAAGCAATACCAGAATCAGGGACTTGCCCTTCCCGATCTTATCAACGAAGGCAATCTGGGACTTATCAAGGCCGCAGAGAAGTTCGACGAGACCCGCGGCTTCAAATTCATCTCCTACGCCGTATGGTGGATACGCCAGAGTATACTACAAGCCATTGCCGAGCAGAGCCGCATCGTGAGACTGCCCTTGAACCAGGTAGGGTCAATGAATAAGATAAACCAGATGCTCAGCAAGTTCGAACAAGAGAACGAGCGCCGCCCATCAATAAACGAAATAGCCGACAAGACAGGCATTGAAGAAGAAAAGGTCGACGAAGCCATGCAAATTGGTGGACGTCACGTCTCTGTTGACGCACCATTTGTGGACGGCGAAGACCACTCGCTGCTTGATGTATTGCCTAACGACAACGCACCACAGGCCGACCGCCAACTGGTACTCGAGTCGCTGCGTTCAGAGATTGCCAACGCCTTACTTTCGCTCAACGAGCGCGAGCGCAACATCGTCAAGGCATTTTATGGCATCGGGCAGCAGGAAATGACGCTCGAGGAGATAGGTACCAAATTCGGGCTCACGCGCGAACGCGTCAGACAAATCAAAGAGAAAGCCATACGCCGACTCCGCAACAACACCAAGAATAAAATATTAAAAGCATATTTAGGACAATGAAATTTCTGAAGTACATCGTACTCCTACTACTTACATTAACGGTTACGGCTGCAGAAGCCAAACGTCTGAAAACCAACCAGGTATACATGTTTGGATTTTCGGCTTCATTTAAGGACTCCGTCATCTATGTCACCGACATACAGCATATAGAGGGAGCATGGATAGAGACTAAGAACAAGTTTCTTATGGGACGCGACAACTACTCGTACCAGCTTAAGAACCACCTTGCCGAGAAGCAGAACCAGCCCAACAGGGTGTGCATGGTATTCTATGCCCTCTCCAAGAAAAAAGCCGAGAAGCTGTATCTAAAGCTGATGAAGAAATACAAGAAAGGCTACGAGGTGCGCTACATGAACGCCACAGAGTTCAAGTATGAAGCCATCGACATGTCACCCGATGAAAGCCAATGAACGAATATAAGATTATCAACGACCCCGTCTTCGGGTTCATTAAGATAAAACGCGGATTGCTGTACGACATCGTGCAGCATCCGTTGTTTCAGCGCCTTAACCGCATCAACCAGTTAGGACTGGCCTCCGTGGTCTATCCCGGTGCACGCCACACCCGACTTCAGCACTCGCTGGGAGCCTTCTACTTAATGACCGAAGCCGTCAAGTCGCTCAGTGAAAAAGGAGTCTATATCTTCGACTCTGAAGCAGAAGCCGTTCAGGCCGCTATACTCATGCACGATATAGGACATGGCCCTTTCTCGCACGTGCTGGAACACACCCTCATCCGTAACATATCTCACGAAGACATCTCGCTGATGATGATGGAACGCATAAATCGAGAGATGAAAGGTCTGCTTGCCCTTGCTATAAGCATCTTCAAAGACGAGTACCCCAACAAAATCTTCCACCAACTCATTTCCTCACAACTCGACATGGACCGCCTCGACTATCTGCGGCGCGACTCTTTCTTCACTGGCGTCACCGAGGGCAATATCGGGTCGGCACGCATTATCAAGATGCTGAACGTGAAGGATGACCGCCTTGTGGTAGAGGCCAAGGGAATATACTCCATCGAGAACTACCTGACCACCCGAAGGCTGATGTACTGGCAGGTATATCTCCACAAGACCGCCGTGGGCTACGAGAAGGTATTGGTAAACATGCTGCGACGTGCTCGTGACCTGATACGTCAGGGGCATAACATTTTTGCCTCGCCTGCACTCTCCTACTTCCTGCGCAACGACGTTACCTTCGACGAGGAGACGCTAAGCATCTATGCCGAACTGGACGACTCAGACATCTGGTGCGCCATGAAGGCCTGGAAGCACGCCGACGACAAGATACTGTCCACGCTGGCCACCGACATGACCGACCGTCACTTGTTCAAGGTAGAGGTTACCGAATCGCGTCCCGACGACGAATATATGAACCAAATAGCCCGACGCATAGCCTGCGAAATGAACATCCCGCTGAGCGACACTCACTACCTAATGACGCTTACCGAGATAGGAAAAGACATGTACAACCCCGATGACGATACCATCGGAATACTTTACAAAGACGGCACCGTTAGGGACATCTCAGAAGCTTCAGAAATCTTAAATGTGCAACTCTTATCTAAAAAAATACGTAAATATTACCTGTGTTATCAACGTATTTAAATATATTTTAGTACCTTTGCAACGTTTTTAAAACTTACAACTAAATATTATGGAGTTTACAGCCAAACAAATAGCCGACTTTATTGGCGGTCGGGTGGAAGGCAATGAACAGACCACCGTCCACACATTTGCGAAAATAGAAGAAGGCAAGGAAGGAGCCATCACGTTTCTTTCAAACCCCAAATACACACAATACATCTATGACACCAAAGCCAGTATAGTCCTGGTGAACGACGACCTGGAGCTGGAGCATCCAGTCAGCGCCACGCTCATCCGTGTACCCAATGCCTATGAGTGCGTAGCCAAGCTGATGCAGCTTTACGCACAGTCGCTGCCCAAGAAGACTGGCGTCGATGCGCTGGCCTTTGTATCGCCGACGGCACAGATAGGCAACGACGTCTACATCGGGCCGTTTACTTACATCGGCGAAGGCGTTACCATAGGCGACGGCTGTCGCATCTATCCCAATGTAACCATCTATGACGGCTGCCGTATTGGCAAGAATGTTACCATACATGCCGGTGCCGTTATCGGAGCCGATGGTTTCGGCTTCGCCCCCAACTCTGAAGGCTATGAGAAGATACCTCAGTTGGGTATCGTTATCATCGAGGACAATGTAGAGATAGGCGCCAACACCTGCGTCGACCGTTCCACGATGGGACAGACCATTATCCACCAGGGTGTAAAGCTGGACAACCTCATACAGGTGGCCCACAACTGCGAAATCGGAGCGAACACCGTCATGTCAGCCCAGGTAGGCATGGCCGGCTCCACCAAGATAGGCGCCTGGTGCATGGTGGGCGGACAAGCCGGTTTCTCCGGACACATACACGTAGCCGACAAGACCAACGTAGGTGCTCAATGCGGAGTCATCAACAACACCAAGGGCAACGGCGAAACACTCATAGGCTCGCCAGCCATGAACCCTAAAGACTTTTTCAAGGCCAAGGCCCTTTACCGCCGTCTGCCCGACATGTACAAGGAAATAAGTGCCCTGCGCAAAGAATTGGACGAACTCAAGAAAAAACAAAAATAGCATGAAACAGAAAACACTGAAAGGCAGCTTCTCCCTATTTGGCAAAGGGCTGCATACAGGTCTCAACCTGACGGTGACTTTTAATCCAGCTCCTGAGAATACCGGCTACAAGATTCAGCGCATCGACCTGGAGGGCGAACCCATCATCGATGCCATCGCTGAAAACGTCGTCGACACCCAGCGTGGTACCGTGCTTGGCAAGGGTGATATACGTGTCTCAACGGTAGAGCACGGTCTGTCGGCTCTCTACGCTATGGGCATCGACAACTGTCTGATGCAGGTCAACGGCCCCGAATTTCCCATCCTCGACGGCTCAGCCATCCACTATGTCGATAAAATCAACGAGGTAGGCATTGAGGAACAGAATGCGCCCAAGGACTGGTACGTCATCCGCAAGAAGATAGAAGTCAAGGACGAGGCCACAGGTTCAAGCATCACCATCCTGCCTGACGAGGACTTCTCCATAACGGCCATGTGCTCGTTCGAATCGAAGTTCATCAACTCGCAGTTTGCTTCACTCGACAACCCGTTGGACTACCCCAAGGAGATAGCCTCTGCACGTACCTTCGTCTTTGTACGCGACATTGAGCCCTTGCTGCAGGCCAACCTCATCAAGGGCGGCGATTTAGACAACGCCATCGTCATCTACGAGCGCCAGATAACCCAGGAACGCCTCGACATGCTGGCCGACATGCTAAAGGTAGAGCACCGCGATGCCACCGACTTGGGCTACATACAGCACAAGCCTCTGCAATGGGAGAACGAGTGCACGCGTCACAAGCTGCTTGACATCATTGGCGACATGGCACTCATCGGCAAGCCTATCAAGGGGCGCATCATTGCCACACGTCCCGGACACACCATCAACAACAAGTTTGCCCGACTGATGCGCAAGGAGATTCGCAAGCACGAGATTCAGGCCCCTATCTACGACCCCAACGAAGAGCCCGTCATGGACGTCAAGAAGATTCGCGAGTTGCTCCCCCACCGCTACCCCATGCAGCTGGTAGACAAGGTCATCTCACTCGGTGCCAACACCATCGTCGGCATCAAGAATATCACCGCCAACGAGCCCTTCTTCCAAGGCCACTTCCCTGAGGAGCCCGTCATGCCCGGCGTGCTGCAGATAGAGGCCATGGCACAATGTGGCGGTCTGTTAGTACTTAACACGCTCGAGGAACCAGAGCGCTGGTCTACCTACTTTATGAAGATTGACGACGTCAAGTTCCGTCAGAAAGTAGTGCCCGGCGACACGCTCATCTTCAAGGTTGACCTGCTGGCTCCCGTGCGCCACGGCATCTCGTCAATGAAAGGCTATATCTTTGTTGGCGACCATGTAGTAGCCGAAGCTACGTTCACAGCTCAAATCGTAAAGAACAAGTAAGCCCAAATCACTTAAACAGAAAGCAACCAAAATGGCAAATCAGATATCCCCCCTGGCAGTAGTAGACCCCGAAGCCATACTGGGCGACAACAACGTCATAGGTCCCTTTTGTGTAATCGACAAGAATGTAGTCATCGGCGACAACAACAAGTTCCTGAACAGCGTCACCATACACTACGGAGCCCGCATCGGCAACGGCAACGAGTTCTTTCCCGGAGCCAGCATCTCCACCAAGCCCCAGGATTTGAAGTTCCAGGGCGAGGAGACCACATGCGAAATCGGCGACAACAACAGTATTCGCGAGAACGTCACCATCAGCCGCGGCACCGCATCGAAAGGAAAGACAGTAGTAGGCAACGGCAATCTCTTGATGGAGAACATGCATGTCGCCCACGACTGCGAAATAGGTAACGGCTGCATCATAGGCAACTCTACCAAGTTTGCCGGTGAAGTTGTCGTAGAAGACTACGCCATCATCTCGGCTACCTGCCTGTTCCATCAGTTCTGCCGAGTGGGCAGCTACATCATGTTCCAAGGAGGCTCACGCACCTCACAGGATATTCCTCCATACGTCATTGCCGGCAAGGAGCCCATACGTTATGCCGGAGTGAACCTCATCGGACTGCGCCGCAGAGGATTCCCCAACGACGTCATCGATGCCATACACGACGCCTACCGCATCATCTATGCCCATGGTGTCCTGAAGGACGGAACCGCCGAGGCACGTGCCAAGTACCCCGACTCGAAGGAAGTCAACTACATCTGCTCGTTCATCGAGAACTCCAAGCGAGGCGTCATCCGATAGGATAACAGACGACAACCTGACAAAAAGTACAGCGTGGACACGCTCATAATCATCACTGGCCCCACGGCCGTAGGCAAGACGGCTCTTACCATCGAGCTGGCACGTTACTTCGGCATCCCCGTCATCAATGCCGACTCCAGGCAGATATACCGGGAATTACGAATAGGCACCGCCTCGCCCACAGCCGAGCAGCAGCAACTGGCCCGTCACTACTTTGTAGGTACCAAACACATCGGAGACTACTACAACGCCTCCATGTACGAACAAGAGGTCCTGCAACTGCTCCAGTCGCCCAACCTTGCCAGCCTGCCTTCTTCCTACCGACTGTTGTCAGGTGGCAGCATGATGTACATCGACGCTGTCTGCAACGGCATTGACGACATCCCTACCATCCGCGACGACATCCGGCAGGAGATGAAGCGACGCTATCAGGAAGAAGGTCTTGAGGCGCTCTGCGAAGACCTGCGCCGTCTGGACCCCGAACACTATGCCATCGTCGACCGCCAAAACTACCGCCGCGTCATACACGCCCTTGAGATATGCTACCAGACGGGACGTACATACACCTCCTTCCGCACACAACAGCGCAAGCCACGTCCCTTTCATATCATAAAGATAGGACTGAACCGCGACCGTGAGGAGCTATACGACAGGATAAACCAGCGCGTCGACCAGATGATGGACAGCGGCATGCTCGAAGAAGCCACCGCCCTTTACACACAACGCCACCTGAATGCGCTAAACACCGTAGGCTACAAGGAGCTCTTCGACTACCTTGACGGCCGCTGGTCTCTGGCAGAGGCCGTAGAGCGCATCAAGGGCAACACCCGGCGCTACGCCCGCAAACAGCTCACATGGTTCAAGCGCGACCCGCTTATACGCTGGTTCCACCCTGACCAAAAAGAAGAAATACTAAAATACCTCTCAACAATATGAATAAGTACGTCAAAAAGATTGTTCAGGCCCCACGCCGCTTCTGGCAGTGGTACAAGTCGCTATACCAAGGCCGTCCATGGTACGTCAAGGCTGTCAGTGGCTTCGTCACATTCATCGTTGCCTTCCTGCTCTACCTCGTCATGGTAGATATCAACTTCCTATGGCTCTTCGGCAAGTCGCCGTCCATGAGTGCCATCATGCACCCAAAGACCATTCAGGCCTCCGAGCTGTACAGTGCCGACGGACAGATTATAGGAAAATACTTCAGCGAGAACCGCACACCCGTTGACTATGAAGAAGTTAACCCCGTCTTTTGGCGCGCACTCATCGATACCGAGGACGAACGTTTCTACCATCACTTCGGCATCGACTTCCATGGTGTTTTCGCTGCCCTGAAGGACTACGTCGTACACCACGACGCCCGTGGTGCATCCACCATCACCCAGCAGCTGGTGAAGAACATGTTCCGCGTACGAACCGAATACTCCACAGGTCTGCTTGGCAACATTCCCGGCCTGAAGCTGCTCATTATGAAGAGCAAGGAGTGGATTACCGCCGTCAAGATTGAGATGTTCTTCGACAAGAAGTCCATCCTCACCATGTATGCCAATACCGTCGACTTTGGCTCCAACGCCTTCGGTATCAAGACGGCAGCCAAGACCTACTTCGGCACCACGCCCCAGCAGCTTACCGCCGACCAGGCCGCCATACTTGTCGGACTGCTGAAAGCCACCACCTACTACAACCCACGCATCAACCCCAAGAACTCGCTGGCCCGGCGCAACGTGGTACTGGGCACCATGCTGAAGCATAAGGACCTGACACAGTCGCAGTACGACTCGCTGACAGCCAAGCCCATCCATCTGGACTATAACGTCGAGAACAACTACGACGGCCAGGCCCAGTACTTCCGCGAGGCCGTGAAGAACTATTTGCGCGAATGGTGCGACGAAAACGGCATCGACCTCTACAAGGACGGCCTGAAGATATATACCACCATCGACACCCGCATGCAACGCTATGCCGAACAAGCCGCCAAAAAGCAGATGCGCCAGGTACAGCGCAACTTCAACTCCCACTGGGGCAACACCAACCCCTGGCAGGACGAGCACCATCAGGAGATACCCCACTTCATCGAGGACCTGGCCAAGAAGACCCCCGGCTACAAGTACCTGTCACAGAAATACAATGGCAACCAGGACTCCATAGACTACTATCTGAACCTTCCGCACAAGGTAAAGCTCTTTGACTACGAGCAAGGCATCATCGAGAAAGAGATATCCACCCTTGACAGCATCCGCTACATGGAGCACTTCATGCACTGCGGCTTCGTGTCCATCGAGCCTCAGACCGGCCATGTGAAGGCCTGGGTGGGCGACATCGACTTCCGCACATGGAAGTACGACAAGGTGACGGCCATGCGCCAGCCCGGCTCCACCTTCAAGCTCTTTGTCTACACCGAGGCCATGAACCAGGGACTTACCCCCTGCGACCGCCGCGTCGACTCCTATTTCTCAATGAAAGTCTATGACAAGGGGAAAGAGGTGACATGGGCTCCTACCAACGCCAACGGCTACTTCACCGGCGACTCCATGCCCCTGAAGGCCGCCTTCGCACAAAGCATCAACAGCGTCGCCGTGAAGCTGGGTCAGGAAGTAGGCATAGACCGTATCGTAAGCACCGCCCACGCCATGGGCATCCGCTCACACCTTGATGCCACGCCGTCGCTCACGCTGGGTTCCAGCGACGTCAACCTGCTTGAACTGGTCAACGGCTACGCCACGGTGGCCAACAACGGAAAGATGCACGACCCCGTGCTCGTCACCCGCATCCTGGACCGCGACGGCAACGAGATATATGTGGCCCCGACAGAAGAGCGCCAGGTCATTCCCTACCGTTCGGCCTTCCTGGCACAGCAGCTCCTCATGGGTGGTCTGCGCGAGCCAGGAGGTACCAGCATGAGCCTTTGGGGCTACGTAGGCAAGTATCCCGACACTGAGTTCGGCGGCAAGACAGGTACGTCGAACAACCATTCCGACGCCTGGTTCGTTGGCGTCAGCCCACGACTGGTGGCCGGTGCATGGGTCGGCGGCGAATACCGCAGCATACACTTCCGCACAGGAGCCCTCGGCCAGGGCTCGCGCACGGCACTGCCCATCTGCGGCTACTTCTTCGAGTCTGTGCTGGGCGACCCTGCCTTCAAGCAGTATCACGCCAAGTTCGACAAGCCCAAGAGCGATGTGGTGCGCCCCGAGGAGTACACCTGCGCCAGCTATTATGAACGCCGCGACACCGACTCGGTGGCCGTTGACAGCCTGGCTGTCGAGCAAGAGTTCGAAATGGTGCTCGACGAGTACGGCAACGCCGTGGCGAAGCCTAAGGAGCACAAGGACGAGGCCGACAAGCATCCGCAGCCTGCCGACCCACAGGCAGCCACCGAGCCTAAGGACCCTCTTGACTGACGCTGACGCTGACGCTCACGCCGGCAGCCCCAACAGACTCACCCTAAAGAAGCTACGTGAACATCCAGGCCGAACAGTTAGACCTTGACAATCGGGAGTGGCAACAGGCACTCCAGATTATACAGTACACCCGCCGCTCGCTTTTCCTCACCGGAAAGGCGGGCACGGGAAAGTCTACTTTCCTGAGATACGTAGCCCAGCACACGAAGAAGAAGTATGTCATCCTGGCCCCGACCGGCATTGCCGCCATCAACGCCGGTGGCCAGACCCTGCACTCCTTCTTTAAGCTGCCCTTCCACCCCCTGCTGCCCAACGACTCGCGCTACAATGCCCGCAACATACGCAAGACGCTGAAGTACAGCGGAGCCACCCTGAAGCTGCTGCGCGAGCTGGAGCTTATCATCATCGACGAGATATCGATGGTACGCTCCGACATCATAGACTTCATTGACAAGGTACTCCGCATCTACTGCCGAAACATGCGCGAGCCCTTCGGGGGCAAGCAGCTGCTGCTCGTGGGCGACATCTTCCAGCTCGAGCCCGTCATCAAGGAAGACGAATGGCGACTGATGCAGCCCTTCTACCCCTCGGCCTATTTCTTCGATGCCAAGGTGTGGCAGCAGATGCAGCTGGTCAGCATCGAGCTGCGTAAGGTGTACCGGCAGAACGATGCCCAGTTCATCGCCCTGCTCGACCGCATCCGCCAGAACCAGGCTACCGACCAGGACCTGGCGGCCATCAACAGCCGCGTAGCCTCCAGCCAGACAACGCCACGCCCCCATACCGACAACGCCCTGCAGATTACCCTTGCCACACGCCGCGACACGGTAGACTGGATTAACGAGCAACAGCTGTCAGCCCTTGACGGCACCGCCACCACCTTCCGCGGCACCATCCGCGGCGAGTTTCCGCTGACGTCGCTTCCCGCACCCATGGAGCTGGAGGTAAAGCCCGGCGCACAGGTCATCTTTACGCGCAACGACAAGGAGAAGCGGTGGGTCAACGGCACCATAGGCGTGGTCACCGCCATCGATGTCGAGGAGGGGCTCATCACCGTCTGCGACGAAGACGGCGAGGAATACGACGTCGGCGAAGAGGTATGGGAGAACATGCGCTACACCTTCGACGAGCAAGAACAGAAAATCGTCGAGCAGCAGCTCGGCACCTTCATCCAGTTTCCCCTGCGGCTGGCATGGGCCATCACGGTACACAAAAGCCAGGGACTGACCTTCCGCCAGGTCAAGATCGACTTCTCAGGCGGAGGGGCCTTTGCCGGAGGCCAGACCTACGTCGCACTCTCGCGCTGCACCTCGCTGCAGGGCATGACGCTCGAAGAGCCCATACGCCGCAGCGACATCTTCGTACGACCAGAGGTAACCGCCTTCGCCCGCCGCTACAACGACGGCCAGCTGATGCATCAGGCCCTCAGCGAGAGCAAGGCCGACCGTGAATACCACGATGCCGTGGCAGCCTTCGACCGTCGCGACTTCGACGCCTTCCTGAAGAACTTCTTCCTGGCCATCCATTCACGCTACGACATCGAGAAGCCCCACGTACAGCGTTACATCCGTCGCAAGCTGGCAGTCATCAGCAGCCAGCAGGAACATATCGACACGCTGGAACAAGAGCTGCGGCGCCGCGACGACCTGCTGAAACGCCTGGCCGCCGAATACGTACTGTTAGGCAAGGAGTGCGAACAAGAGCAGATGACGGAAGCAGCCATCCGCAACTACCAGAAGGCCCTGCAACTATACCCCGACGCCTACGAAGCCCGCCGCCGCATGGAGAAACTACAGACCAAATCATAGATGCAAGGTACGGTAAGCGGCAGGAGTGACACCGTAGTATTTCTTGAAGTTACGGCGGAACGTGCTATCCTCATAGAAACCGGAAGACTCCCTTATCTCTTTCGTAGACATCAACGGCGCTGACACGAGCAGATGAGCAGCATACTCTACTCGTTTCTGGTTCATATAATCCACACGCGTATTGGTGCTGGCGAATTGCTGAATCAGTTGCGTTGACCTACGCCTACCGAATCCTGCCTGTTCCATCACCATATCGATACTTGCCTTCGGATTCAGGAACATCTTCTGTTCGTCGATGATGCGTTCCATCTCCAGGAATTCCTGAAGATCGTCAGTCTCAGCATTTTGAGACTGCATGGCGGCAGACGGTTTGATACGCTCTAACAGCTTCTGTTTCTGCTCCAATGAGCTGATGACGTTCTGCAGGTCACGGTTCTTCCCATAAATGCGGCGCATGAAGAATACGAGGATAGCCAGCACGACAAGTGCAAATGCCACCACCACCCAAAGCATGATGATACGGCGTTGCTGCAGGGCTATCTCGTGGTCCTTCTCCTGCGACTCAAACTGCTCGGCATATTCCATCGCTTTCTGATGCATATCACGGGCATGCAGCGAGTCGGTCACTATTGCTGCACGTCTGCTGAGATTGTAAGCCTGTTGATGACGGCCCATAGCCACATTGTAGTCCTCTGCCTCGTGCAACAGACTCACATATTGACGGTTGATGGTATCAGCCTGTTGACGGCAACGCAACAAGTAGTCTTCTGTCACCCGTAGTCCCTCGGCATACCTGCCGCTGAACTTGAAGTAAGTCTTCAGACGTTGTCCTTTGTTTTGCTGTCCGTAGGGCGTCTGCCAATAGATGTGAGCGTATCGGTCGGCACTGTCTCTTAGAGACAATTTTGCAAAAGCCCCTGCCATCATCGCGTAAGCCTGGCCGCGCAACATGTCGGCATTGCCAGTATGGAGAGTATCTAAAACACCAAGCGTAGTACGGCACGACGCAATACCTTCCTCCATCTGTTGGTCGTTGACGTGGGCTGTCGCTACCGTCAGTGCCATCATGGCCAGTTTTGTGCGCTCGGCACTTTTCAGCTCTTTGCCCCCTAACGTATTGACTTGCTCCATAGCCTCGTTCATCTTCGCCCAGGCTTGCGGCTTGTCGCCCATGTCATAGTAGCTCATGCCGATGAGCATCATGAAGTCGGCCTCCATAATGGGATTGTCCAGCTTCCGTACCAGTTGGATGCCTTCGATGGCCTGCTTGATACACTCCTCATGGTTGCCGAGGGGCAGCATCAGGCGCGTCATCCATTGCAGCACATGTGCACGGATGGTGTCATGCTGTTGTACATAGGGTGTCTCGTAGGCGCGGCGCACCTCGCCGACAGCCAGCAGACGGTCGACGGTTCCTTGATAGATGCGTGCACGGGTATAATAATAGGTGTGCTCTGCCAGTTCACCCCTCTCGTAGAGCGAGTCCAGCATGTGGAAGGCCCGAGTGGTGTCCGTCTCTGCTATCTTCTCAATCTCTTGTGTCGTGCTGTCGCTCAGTGCTCCGTCTGTCTTGACCTGTCTTTTCGCCGGGTCCCCACAGGCGGCAGCCAACAGCACAATGGCCCAAAAGAACAAAGGTACTTTTTTAATTGATACTTCCAACTTTTTTTCTTTCTTTTTTCGATTACTATACAAATTATAGCTATACTTCGAACTTGGCCAACACCTCTTTATACATATCTTGTGCCGTGAGGCAGGTGTCCGTCAGATACCCGTTGACGTGGCCCCATTCGTGCAAGCCTCTGTAGTAGAACATCTTCAGCTCGTCGGTGATGATGAACGGTACGATATCGTTGACCAGACACTCCTTGAACATAACCAGGCGGCCCACACGTCCGTTGCCATCCTGAAACGGGTGAATCCGCGCCAGCTGCACATGAAAGTCCAAGATGTCATCCAGCGTCTTACGCCCCGAGGCATTGTAGTCTGACAGCAACGTCTTCATCTGCTGGTGCACTTCCTTGGGCGGACAAGTGTCCATACCACCCACCTCGTTAGGCAGCCGTTTGTAGTCGCCGACGGCAAACCAGTCTCTCCTGCTGTCCGAGGTTCCCGTTTTCAGCAACAGGTGCAGTTGCTTGATGAAGCTTTCTGAGAGTCTGTCCTCCGCATGGTCGATGATGTAGTCGATGCAGCGGAAATGGTTGACCGTCTCCACGATGTCATCCACGTTGATAGCCTCGTCTGCCACTCCGATGGTGTTCGTCTCAAAGATGTAGCGCGTCTGGTCGTGTGTCAGCCTGCTGCCCTCTATATGGTTGGAGTTGTAGGTCAGGTCTATCTGGGTCCTGTGGTAGATGCTGCCCTTTAGCCCCATCTCTTTCTGTTCCTTGAGTGTGGCCAGCAGCGGGTTGCTGGAGCCACTTGCTTTCTTACGCTTTTCGCTTGATATTTCCATCGTTCAAAATGCTAAACCGGTGCAAATATAAGGAAAACATTCCAATTATAGGCCAGGCAAGCACTTAAAATTGCATAAATAACATTATTTTTCTCAACTGGCTGATTACTTTTCCCCCAAAGTTGCTGAGGAAACGCCCCTGAGGCAGCAAGGTGTAGACATATTTTTCAGGTTGGGTACATCACCAAAAAGTGCCATTCCATCGGCATCGGTGCAAAAATGCCTGCTCCGTGCGCAAAAATGCCTGCTCCGTGTGCAAAAATGCCTGTAGAATAATAAGGGACTATTGCGCTTAATTTCGTAACTTTGCACATAGAATCTAAATTTGTAACTAAAAACATACAACTATGACAGAACAGAAATTCCGAATAGAATCCGACCTCTTAGGAGAACTCAAAGTCCCTGCCGATGCCCTTTATGGTGTACAGACCCAGCGTGGCATCAACAACTATCACATCTCGCGCAAGACGATGTCGATGTACCACGACTTCATTATTGCCATTGCCTACGTGAAGCTGGCAGCAGTACAAACCAATCACACCCTGGGTGTTATTAACAACGAGATAGCAGAAGCTATCAGTCAGGCCTGCCGAGAAATCATTGACGGCAAGTGGCACGAGCATTTCCCCATTGACATGGTGCAAGGCGGTGCAGGTACCTCGGTCAATATGAATGCCAACGAGGTGATTGCCAACCGCGCCCTTGAGATTATGGGGCACGAGAAAGGTGACTACCAGTACTGTCTGCCCAACGATCACTGCAACTGCGGGCAATCGACCAACGATGTCTATCCTACTACTATCCGCCTGGCACTCATCCGCATGAACAAGAAACTGGTGGCTGCCCTGACCGGACTCATCAGTGCCTTCCGCTATAAGGGTGACGAGTTTAAGGACTGCATCAAGATGGGACGCACACAGTTACAAGATGCCGTGCCCATGACCAGCGGACAGGAGTTCAACGCCTATGCCAACAATCTGGAGGAAGAAATCCTGAATCTGGAGCGCAACGTGAAACTGCTGCTCGAAATCAATATGGGCGGAACAGCCATCGGTACGGGCTTGAATGCCGTGCCGGGCTTCGCCAAGCTGTGTGCTGCCAACCTCTCGAAACTCACTGGCGAAGCCTTTGTCTCTGCCGCCGACTTGGTAGAGGCTACGCCCGACACGGGGGCTTACGTCAGTTATTCGTCAGCCTTGAAGCGTCTGGCTGTCAAACTCTCAAAGATTTGTAACGACCTGCGCCTGATGGCTTCCGGACCACGCTGTGGACTGAACGAAATCAACCTGCCACCGAAGGCTCCTGGCTCCAGCATCATGCCAGGCAAGGTGAACCCGGTCATCCCCGAGGTGGTCAATCAGGTTTGCTTCAAGGTCATCGGCAACGATACCACTGTCAGCTTTGCCGCCGAGGCGGGCCAGTTGCAGCTCAATGTCATGGAGCCTATCATCACAGTGTCGTTGTTCGAGAGTCTGATATGGCTGAAGTGCGCTATACAAACTCTTACCGAGGAGTGCATACTGGGCATCACCGTGAATAAGGAGCGTTGCATGGAGATGGTGAAGAACTCTATCGGCATCGTCACCGCCCTCAATCCCTACATCGGCTACAAGACTTCTACAGAGGTGGCCAAAGAAGCCCTTGAGACCAACCGTTCTGTTTACGACATCGTACTTGAGAAAGGACTCATGACTCAGGAGAAACTTGACGAGGCGCTTGACCCCAAAAACATGTTAATATCGCACAACTATACTGCAAAATAAAAGACCTATGAAACGATTACTACTACAAGCACTGACTACCCTATTCATGTTCCTTATCAGCGGAACTGTCTGGGCAGACGATTTCACCGTAGAGCGAGCCGTGAATCTGGGGCAGCTGGACTCCTGGACCGACATCAGCCAGTTTCAGTGGCAGGTGATTGATCACGCCATCCAGGACAACCGCGAGGAGATGGATGCCCTCGAGACGCTGTTCTACGACCCGGCACCCAAGGACACGCTGGGCTTCTACAACCAGATTTACCAGGCCCGCGACAACCAGTACATCGTGCTGCGTCTGGACAAGGCTCAGAGTCACCGGCCTTTCTACGTGCGCGTAACGATGAAAAAAAGTAATGATGACCCTTCACAGAATTCGTCGAAGCTGTATGCCGTAGATGACTACGTCTACATCATGCCGCCCATCGGCAAAAACCAGCTGGAAGTAAAGATATGGCCACGGGACGAAGGCGAAGAGATGGCGAAGACCTATACCTTCAACAGCCATAGCTACGGTTCGATGTCGCTGCGCTCTGTGATGCTCGACAAGAGCCGTATCGTTCCGGGCAACTACGACCTGCAGCTCATCTACTACGACAGGGCTACGGAGCTGAGCGACACCACTTATATACCGAACCTGGTGACCGACAAGCTATACACCTTCTACACCTACGACAAGGGTAACCTCGTGGAGGCTTATATGCGCTGTGACAATTTCAAGCGCATCAAGCTGAGACCCGAATGGTGGGCTGTGGATGCCGTCACACACGTCAACGACAACAGCGTGATGGTGATGACGGGTCCGACGATGGGCTTCCCCCAGCACAAGCGGCTGGACGCGCCGAACCCCACCTATCTGGACTCGCGCCTGTTTTCCCATCACGATACGCTGTGGGTGAACCTCTATTTGGACAAAGTTCGCTCGACGAAGACAGAGGGTCTGACCATGCACGCCGTGCGGGCCGACTTCGACAACAACCCTAAGGGCGACAACCTGCTGACGTGGGGCAAAGACCCCAAAACCGACCGCCTGTATGTGTTGACCGACGGCGAGCCCGCCACCATCGAGTGCTATAGCGACGGCTTCCTGCCCAAGCTCTGTATGTATCCTGGTTCCTACGACCATATTACAGGCATCATCAGCGGCGAGTCGGAAGAGGTTGACATCTACCTGGAACCGATTGCTGCACCCATCACGTCGCCTACGGTAACCACCGCGATACTCTCTACGCTGACACCGACCATCGACCTTCGTGGCGGCAAGTATATCTGTGACATTCAGGAGAGTGACATCTTCCCGACACCGCTGACGGAGACCGTCTTTTACGACGAATATGCCTCGCACAAGGACACCGCCAAGATAGCGAGAGGCATGGAGTACGACAATTATGCGGAGATGGAAGTGGCCATCGTTTCACCGAATAACGTGCCGCACACCAGCGCCGGCTC
>Ga0247608_10003566_pt1 | contig 18075 bp, 27 predicted proteins | sample 176DNAGHGlowgp2_FD_193490 | JGI IMG/M metagenome (GOLD analysis project Ga0247608, IMG submission 193490) | Sheep rumen microbial communities from Palmerston North, Manawatu-Wanganui, New Zealand - 1766 DNA GHGlow gp2 | ecosystem: Host-associated > Mammals > Digestive system > Stomach > Rumen ... | reverse complement strand
TATAAACTTACATAAATATTATCCAAAAGATAAAGATGAACTTAAATCTTTAATAGATAAACTTATTAAAGAAAGAGGTAATAATGCTGATTTAAATGATATTGATGTAAGTAATGTTACTGATATGGCGGGGATGTTTAGTGAATTAGAATTTAATGGTGATATATCATCTTGGGATGTAAGTAATGTTACTAGTATGGCGTGGATGTTTAGTGAATCTGAATTTAATGGTGATATATCATCTTGGAATGTAAGTAAAGTTAGAAACATGAGTTATATGTTTTATAGATCTAAATTTAATAAAGATATATCAAAATGGAATGTAAGTAAAGTTAGAAACATGAGTTCTATGTTTTTTAATTCTTATTTTAATCAAGATATATCTAAATGGAATGTAAGTAATGTTACTGATATGGCGTGGATGTTTAATGAATCTGAATTTAATGGAGATATATCTAAATGGGATGTAAGTAAAGTTATTTCTATGGAACATATGTTTGAAGATTCAAAATTCAACGGAGATATATCTAAATGGAATGTAAGTAATGTTAAAGGTATGCGTTCAATATTTTTAAAATCTCCTTTACAAAAAAATCCTCCTAAATGGTATAAGAAATAATATGAATAATTTAAGTACATATATAATAGAAAAGCTTCATCTAAATAAAGATACTGAAGTAAAGAATCTTTTTGATTTAGACGATTTATATTTACTAATTCATAAAATAATTGTCAGAGAACATTTAGGTGGTACTCCAGAATTAAAAGTTTTCGTTGAAAATACTCTTAATATTAAAGAATATGATGATGACGGAAATATAACAATTATACCTTCAAACTGGAATAAAGAGTTTAAACATCATTACGAAATAATTAATGATAGAATTGTTATGTGTAATACAGTAGATTCATTGGATAAATCACTTTTATTACCATCTGAAGAAGCTATTAATTTTCTTAAAAATCTTTCAAAGAATAATTATTGTATAGACATGGAAGAATATTTTGGAGAAAATAAAAAGAAAGTAGTAGTTAGAAATGATTCTGAAGAACATACTATAACTGATGAGGAAATAGATACTAGAATTAAAGAAATAAAAGACTTGTTATGATTAATTTACATACATACATATCTGAGAAACTTCATCTAGATAAAAATTTAAAAGCATCTGATGATAAAAATTATATTGTAGATGATATTGTAGATAGAATACATAAAAGTTTTATACATTTTATGGTTTCTCGTAAAGATTATGATGTAGATCTTATTAATGATAAAAAGTATGTTGTAGATAAACCAGAAGATACTTGGTATGTTGAAATAGAATTTTATACAAATGATTCAAAACAAGTAAATACGATTTCTAAATACATACAAATTAAATTAGAAGATTTAATACCTGAAAAGAATGTAAATTACTATGAGATATATAAAGGTAAATATGTTATAAAAATTTATCTACACGACCCTGAATAATGAAACATTTATTATCATATATTGTAGAAAAACTCCATCTTGATGATGTTCCAGAATATAATCATGATATTGATACAAGCGGAGTAAAAGTAGATATGCAAATGGACGATGAAGATTTACAAAAAATTGAAAAATTATCTGAAGATCTTCCTCAGAAACCAGATGAAATTAAAGCTACAAAATCAGGTGGTGTTAAATTAGTTTATCATATACCAAAGAATAATACTCCTTCTGGTTCAAAAAAGAATAAAGAGATTCATATTACAAAACCAGAAAGATATCAGAATAAATGTTATAAGATAACTTGGCATAATGGCCATCGTTCATTGCCTTATGAATATCCAATGGGAGATGATTGGAAAAAGAAAAATGGTGAACCTAAATTAAAAACAATTGAAGATGTTTTTTCAGCATTGCAAGAGATGTGGGATAGAAGATTTTAAATAAGCAAAAAATAAAGCTCCTATTAAATAGGAGCTCTTTTTATCTTTATGTATTAGTATTACTTACTTAATGCGTAAATTAATTCCAAATGATTGCTTAATTCTTCTTTTTCAAAACCAGCCTTCTTAGCAGTAATTGCACCTAATGAGAAGATTGCATTACCTGCAAACATTTTAGCATCATCAAATAACTTTGTAACTAAATCAGCACCTTTCTTTGTTAATGCTATAATTTCTTTTACTAATAAAATTAAAAGACCTGCAGTTGTTAATGCAATATCTTTACTAATTTTTCCAATAGCAGCAATAATATTTCCTAATGTATCTTTAATTTTATTAAATGCTCCTTCAATCTTACCGATTACTTCGGCAACACCATCTTTAATATTTTCCCATTTATCTCCAGCCCAAGACTTAAGATTATTATATGCTTCCTTAGCTTCATTTGACCATTCATCAAATTTTGCAACAACTGCATCCTTAGCATTCTTAATACCTTCCTTTGTCTTATTGATTGTTTCTTTTGCTTTATCTTCAGCGTTATCTGCGAATCCAGCTAACTTTCTAAGTTTATCTCCAAACCAACCTTCATTTAACTGATTTTCATCATAAACCTCATTAGCAAATAATGTTTCATAAACATCTTTCATTGTCCATCCTTCTGCTACAAGAGCTAAAGATTCTTCAACAATATTACTATTTAATTCATAGTTTGTTGATTTTATGTACTGTGTAATTGTTTTCATTTAACTTTAAAATTTAATTTATTAAAAATAAAATAAGCAAAGGTAATTTATCTATACATTTTTATTTTTAATTAAATTAATTGTGATTAATAATGATTAGACAGAAGGTAGTGTTGGGAAACTATATATTTCTAGTAGATCTTTACAAAGCTGGTAAAGATTTAGTTAATCCTACATATATAGAATTCTATCTTCTTAGAGATGTTGATCTTATTTCTGGAACGCTTTGCGACCGCCACATATATTTTATTAATAAAGAAATATATGATAAGAAAAACATTATTTATCCTATTAATAACACTACAGCAGTAGGATATTCAACAGATACAAAAGCTTTCAATTCTAACATAAATGTAAATAACTTAGAAGGAAGTATTTATCATATTTACAAAAAGGAAAATGAAGAGTTTACTGATGCTACAGTATTATGTGATATGCTCCGTATATACTTTCCAGTAAATAAGAATAACATTGATTGTATTCTTGATGTTGAAAACTTTATTAATGACATTAAATTTCATTATCTTATTTCAGATATTCATGATTATGAAAGATGCGCAGGTAATGAAATAACTTATGAACATCAACTTTATTCTGAATACATTGATATTTATATTCCATCATTAGATACTTTATTATATGATAGTTCTTTATACATAAATGAATATGATACATGTATTAATGATTTAACTGGAGAAGTAATTAATGAATATTATGATAATAAATCAGTAATTCCTTTTAATACAATTTACTATCCTTTTAAAATATTAACTGAACGTGATAATCAGAATAAACCAATTTATAAGAAAAACTTTATCACTTCAGCAAATTACATCAATAATCAATTTTACAGTACATTAAATTTAATAATGTATCCTTATAGTGAAATTGATTCATTTGGATATTTTACTCCTGATAATGATTTAAAAGTAAATGTTAGAAGCTTCAATATGAAAATTGAAGTTTCATTAAATACTGAAATAAGATTCCCATTATCATCAGATTTTAATGATGAAGAAGTATATGAAAAATATTATGGTGTTCCTTGTGCTATAAGTACATTTAATATTAATGATGAAACAGAAGAAACACTTATTAATAAGTATCTTAAATTAAATGGTCTTACATTAGAAGATTATGAATATTATGATCCTAATGATGAAGACAGAATTGATTATAAAGAAACTGACGACGAATATTTTGGAGAAGAACTTTGGGAAATAAAGAAGACTGGTTTTTATATTGAGATGTCTACTGATAAAAATTTCAAAGATATATTCTTTACATATAAAGTAAACATTGATGATATAAATTCATTAATTGATAATTTTACATTTCCTCTTTATGGTATCTTCTCAGATTGGAATGATGTTCCATCAATAATTGTTTATAGAATAACATTTATTGATAAAGTAGCTTGCAATAAGATACAATCAAATCCAATAATTATAACTGATGAATGGTATAAATTCTTAGTTAATAATGAGCTTAAGCATAAGCTTCATTTGAATAAAGTATATAAATATGTAAACAATAATATGTTAGTAGGAAATTATAATGATGCTACTCAACCAATCTTATTTATTGATAAGATAAATTGTTCAATAGTAAAAAATGATACAGAATCAGAAGGATTAGAAATAGTTAAAAAGAATGCTCCTAAGGTAATTTATAAGCCAATATTCTATCGTACAACCGAATTGCAAAATATTACAATTCGTTCTGGTGTTACTCAAAATATTGGTATTAACCTTGATGAATATATGACAAAGGTTGAAACATTCAAACTTATTATTGATCAAAACGAATACATTGAATACGGAAGAAATAATATCTTCGTAATATTCAAGATAAATGCAAATAAGATTAGTAATACATCTGGTAAGTATATCATTACTGATGAAAATAATGAATACATTTCAGATGGTAATTATACAATAAATTAATTATTATATTATGCTTGATTTAGCTTTAGATGGAAGAATATTTTTAGATAATCCAATGGACTGTGCATTACAAGAAATTGATATGCTTCTTAATACTGAGAATACACAGTTGATTGGATATCCTAATTATGGGACTGAATTTGAATCATTCTTATGGACATTGTCTCCTACTACAATTGAAATAGAAAAATACATTAAAGATAAGATTCAAAATTCAACTCATTTTGCAAGTCAATATCAAGTATATGTAAAAGCTTCATTTATGGAAGGAGAATATCGTAGCATATATTATGTTAGAATTCTTTTAGTAGATGGAGAAGGAAATACTGGAATAAGAGAATATCAATATCAATAAAATTACATTATATAGATTATGAAGTTATTCAATATAATGGATACATCATTTGAAAATTATGATGATACCGTTAAAAAATATTTATCAAAAACATTTACATCATTAGGATATCAATATACTCATAACCAGATTTTTGGTGTTATCTTTGATGGTGTAAAAGGTATTATGCAGAATGTAATGTTCTACATTGAAGATGCATTAACAGAACAGAACATTCAAACAGCAACAAGAAGAAAAAGTATTTATTCACTTGCAAAAATTAGTGGATATGAACCTTATTATGGTAGTGCTGCTTCAGGTACTTTAATTGGAAAGATTATTAGAACTGCTTCATATGAAAATGTTGATAAAGTATATATTGATAATTACACAAGAATAATTAATAAGACAACAGGTATCAACTATATAATGTTTTTAAATACTAATCGTTATGTAATTTATGCTAATCAACCATTACTTAGTCATGAATTTAAGATTGTTCAAGGTAAATGGGTTAACTATCAGTATTCATGTTTAGGAGAACCACTTGAAAAAATATCTATTGATGCTTCAGGATTGTTCGATAGAGATTACATTAGAGTATTTGTAAATGGAGAAGAATGGGAACTTGTATCAAATCTTTATGATATGACAGAAGATGGTAAGCAATTAATTCTTACTGTTGGATATGAAAATATTTTTGATATAATGTTTGGTAATGGTATTTATGGTAGACTTCCTAAATTAGGAGATATTGTTCAAATATTATATGTATCTCATTCAGGTAATGTTGGTAACATTGGTTTACTTGATAATCCAATTTTTGAATTCAATGATAAAGGATATGATTCAGCTGGAAATACAATTGATTTAAATGAATATGTTTCACTTGAACTTAATACTGTTATTTCTGGTGGTACAGATTCAGATACAATTGATTTTGTAAGAAACATGGTTGGATATAATTCAAGAAGTAATGTAATTGCATCTGAACAGAATTTCAAATTATTCTTTAAGAGATTTTCATTCATTGGATATGTAAACTGTTGGTCAGAAGAAAACTCAATGACAGTATATGCAACCGCATTATGTAATGTAATTGATAATGTTTCATCATCTGATGAATATCTTACATTAACAAATAAACTTAATAATGATAAAGGAATTCTTTTAACAAATGAACAGAAGATGATGGTTATCAATACATTAAAGAATTCAAATAAATCATTTGCAGGATTAACATTAAAATTCCAAGATCCTGAAATTAGAAGATATGCTGTATTCTGTTATATAAAGAGTAAGTCAGTATATTCAAAACAAGATATTCAAGAAACTGTAATTGATGGAATTGTTAATTACTTTATGAATCTTAAAGATAATTGTAGATTCATTCCTAAATCTGATTTAATTAATTTATGTACCGGTTTACATGAAGATATTGAATCATTTGATATTGATTTTATTTCTGAACTTGGAGAAGAATGCTACTATAACTCATTCTATTATAAGTATACATTAGAATATTTAAATGGCGAATATGAATTCATTAAGAATAAAGTTTACTATGAAACAGATAAGACTGCAGGATTAGATGATTTCGGAAACATTTCATTAGATTCTAATATTGAAGTTCCAATCCTTGGTGGTGGTTTCAAATACTATCCAAATAAGGCCGATGAAGATAAGTCTACATCAATAAAGCTTGATGCAGTCACAATAATATGGGTATAATATTTGTTATTTTTATATATAAGATAATTTAAAATTAAATATATGCGTAAGAATTTTTTAGAATTCGTTAGTGAAAACGAACAAAATATTAAAGATAAAGAAGCTGTTTTAGAGGCTTTTAAAGAAAAAGAAGTTGATAAAGCTTTGGATTTAATTGAGAAGACTCTTAAGAAACATATTCCTGATTTAATTCCACTTGTTGGTTTCGTTAATACTGAAATTGATGGTAATAAATGTATCACAAAACAATATATTGTTGTTGATAAAAATGATTATACAAAATCTTCAGCATTTGAAATCAACTGGCTTAATTCAGCTAAATCATCAGAAGTATATTCAATTGACTTCTTTAAGGATTTAGATGTTTATTGGAATGGAAATGGAAAAGCTGATTTATCTATTTACACATTAGGAACAAGTATTGTTAGATTCTTACCTATTATTTGGGATGTTGTTAATTCAGGAAATTATAACTTACAACAAGAAGATGCAATTAAATTATCTAATAAAATATTTAAAAACGTTAAAGAAAGTAAATACTATGTTGGTGGTTTAACATATCATGTTTTTGAAGGTTATAAGAAATCAATTATTAATGACGCATTTATTATTGAAACAGAAGCTTCTGATTTAAAAAGACAAAAATCAGATGAAATTATAAAAGCAAAACAAGACGGTGCTGATTCTGAAACATTGCAAAAGTTAACAGCAGAATATGCAGAAATTTGTAAAGCAATTAGAGGTGGTGCTGAAACATCAGAAGAAATTAAATTAGCAATTGAAAAAGGAAAACGTGTAAAAATTGAATATGATAAAACTGTTTCTTCTAATGAAAAAGAAGCTGATGCTTTAAGAAAGGACCCTGAACAAGTATTTAAAGAAATGAGCAAATATATTTCTTTAGTTTTAAAGGGTTTACAACCATCATTAATTCTTTGTGGAGCTCCCGGCGTTGGTAAAACATTTAGAGTAAAGAAACAGTTAAAAGAAGGTGGATATACTGAAGGAAAGAACTTATGTACAATTAAAGGTAAATGTACAGCAAGAAAACTTTACTTAGCATTATATGAATATCAAAATAAGAATGATATTGTTTTAATTGATGATGCTGATTCTTTAGTAGGTCCTAAGGCAGACGAAAACTGTATTAACATTCTTAAGGCTGCTCTTGATTCAACAACAGATAAAGAAGGTAGATTAGTTACTTATGGAATTGCTGGTAAGATTCTTGATGATGAAGGAGAAGAAGTTCCAAAGAGATTTTATTATAAAGGCGGATGCATCGTTATAACTAACTACAGAGCAGGTCAATTAGATACTGCATTAAGAGGAAGAAGTTTCATTCAAGATATTAATTTCAATAATGGAGATGTATTAAAGATTATTGAAAAACTTTTACCAAACATTGAACCTGATATACTTGATGCTAAATCAAAACTTAAATCATTAGATTACTTAAAAGAATTAAATGAAAAAGGTTCAAAGATGGAGCTTTCATTAAGAACATTTGTATTATGCGCAAAGATTTTTAAAGCTTGTGATGGAGATGATACATTTACTGATGAAGATGCTCAATCAATGATTGAAGAACAAATGAAACTTCAATATGCAAGAGGTGGTCATAAATATTAAAAAATATTATAATAAGATATGAAAAGCTTAAAACAATTTTTATTTGAATCAAACAAAAATTTACATGAATCTGAAAAAGATTTACATAAATTACTTGATGAATTAGATCTTAGCCAAGAAGACGGTGTTGATATATTAAGCGATGATTTAATGGAAGAAATAGCTGAATTAACTAAATTTGAAATTACACTTATTCCAAGTATTCCAGAGTTATTAGATTGTATTGATTCAAGTTTATTTTTAGCAAATGGTGAAAAATGGTCTATTCTTAATATAATTGTAGATGAAGATATAGATGAATTTGGATATGTAATACCTATATCTGATAGATTTGATTCATCATTAAAATATTCTGATGCATTAAATAATTGGAAAAAAAATGTAGGTGGTGTAAAAACACAAATAAAGAAATATTTTAAAAATTTATAATTATAAACAAATATAAAATAAAAGAGGTTCTTAACGAACCTCTTCTTTAGTATAATATCCATTTACTTTCCTATTACCACTATCCCAACTATCATAATAATAGCCATCAATTAATGCTACAACATGTGCATGAACCCATAAGATAAATTTACCCTTAGGATGTTCAATTGCAAATTCATTTACCGTTTTCTTCTTTGAACCTCGTTCACCTTTGGTATATTCATATCCAAATCTTTCAATAAGAATCTTGTCAACAACTTTATGATCATCACAAATCATTGCCATTTCTTTACCTAATTTAGAAGCCATATCATAAGCATCATTCCAATCAAGATTCTCAGCTTTACAATATGCTCTAATTGAACAATCACCAGTATTATTGTTCTGTGGATTAGGATTATACTTAATCCACTTTCTATCTGCTACTTTCTTGAACTTTAAATTATATTCATCTACAAAAGCAACAAATTCTTCAAGATTATCTTTATCGTATTTCTCAATCTTATTTACGACAAGATTATAATAAGTCAGCTCTTCATTCTTAATTACAGCTGTTCCAACTTTCTCATTCTCGTTATATGCATCAAGAGTAATATCTTGAGAAAGATCAAATGTAGTGATAAGTGTTATTTCCATTACTTATAATGCTCTAAATGTTTCTCTGTTTTAAAATCATATATATCTGCAGAACCATCTTTATTGAAAACTATTTGTAAACAATCTTCAAATCGTTCTTCATCAAATACTTTATTTTCATTAATTGCACTTCTGAAATGTTCAAAGTGCGGCATAGGTGGATATTTACTCATAATCTATATCATTATTACTGTTTAATATAGAATTATAAAAAATGCTATTTCAAATATTTTTTATTTTTAATTAATTAAATAATGCAATGTATGAAAGACATTCAAGAATACATAACTGAAGGTAAAGATGAAAAATTCTTTAATTCAATTAAGAGTATATTAAGTAAAGATAATGCATCAAAAATGATTCTTTCAAGAGTTGATAATTATGATGCAGATAGAAGTAAACATGCACAAGTACCTAAGATTCTTGTAAAAGATGGAGATGATTATTCATGGTATACATTAAACATGATTGATACTGACATTGACTTTGCAGCCCCTAAAGATATGCTTGGTATTTTTGTTAATAGAATGTTTTATCCTATAAGTGATAAAGGATTACTTATGGAAATTGTAAAGAAATATAATGAACAATAATATATGAGAAGTTTAATTCAATTTCTTGCTGAATCAAAAGGAGCAGATATAAAAGATAGAAAATGGGCTAGATTTTTCGGAGATGATTATGGTAAAGATGTATCTTTAAAGAAAGTTCAATGGAGAACTAAAAAATTCTTAAAAGATTTCAAAGATGACATTTCTGAAAAATCATTTGATTTCTTAAATAAGTTAGCTGTATTAAAACAGGAAGAATATGACTCACGTTCTAAATTCCAAGCTAATTTCTATAAGGAAAAGGAATATTACTTTGATTATAATATTGAAGCAGCAAATATTAGTAATGCAATACTTAATAAGTTAAGTTCTAAAGTTGTAAGTAAAGAATTTGATTTGACATTACAAAAGGCTATTGGTCTTAATTCTCCATCAGCTAAAGGTAAAGAATCTTATTATGATTGCAGTGCAAATGGTTTTGGCACAACTACTCATTTAATCATTAGTTTCTATTCACCAGATAAAGAAGAATTCTTCAAAGTATTTAATTATGTTGCTGATATATTAAATGAAATTGGAGAAGAAATTTTATCTTATGAAGATGACTATAAAGATAAAGATGCAATTAGACAGAGATTAAGAAGAAATAAAGGTGAATAATATATGAGAAGTATATCAGAATATCTTATTAATGAAAGTTCATATAATATTGAACACATTGAAAGACCAGGAGATACTGGTATGTTTAGAATAAATGGAGAAAGTTTTTTAACTTATAATGATGATGTTCTTTTAACTCCTACAAGTAAGACTGATAATACAATGGAATTATGTATTATATATGCTGCTCAAAAAAGACAAGGTATTGCAACTGCATTAATTAAAAAATGTGTTGAATATGCAAAAGAAAAAAATAAGGATATAGTTACATATATAGATCCTATGAGTTCAATATCTGAAGATGCTTTAATTAAATTACTTAGTTCATTTGGTTTTGAAAAGGATGAACATTCAGATGATGAACATGTATATAGAAATAAAATTCATAAATAAAAATTATGTGGTATAGAGTCAAGGTAAGTAGAAATATACAAACTCCTAAAGGAAAGGATAAGTCAGTCGTTGAGTATTATCTTTCAGATAAGGAGAATTTTGCAGAAGCAGGATATGCTGTACTTCAATATTTGAATGGTGATGGAGAGATTGAAGATGTATGTCTTATGAAAAATCTTAAACCAGCTGGTAATACAGAATATCAACCAACTTGTAAAGTATTTATAGTAAAATTCGCTGAGGAAGTAGAAGCTGAAGATGGAACAATAAAAACACTTAAATATCCAGTTCCTTTTTATGCAAACAACAATACAGAACTCCAAAAGATTCTTGAACTTTATCTTAAACAAGGTTTAGATAATATGAGAATCACAACTGTTTCTGAAACTCAATGGAAAATTATATAAATAAATAATACAAAAATATGAAAAACTTATATGAATTTTTAATGGAATCAGTAGATAATACTATTGTAATTGCCGATAAAATTGCTAAAGCATTTAAATTTTATAAAAGATATGATTCAAAATTCGATTTAAATGATAAAGAAACATTAGCTGAATTTAAAAATTATATTGTTACAGCATTACATGCAATTCGTAATGGATATATTGAACAGGAAGGAAATAAATTTGGTATTTCTGAAGAAAATTTTGTTAATGTATTTAGTGATACTTTTAATGATAGTTTTGGAGATGAAAATTTATGTAAAGAAATTATAAAGCAGGCAGAAAAAAATGGATATACATTTAGATTTAAAAATGATTCTGAATGGAAAAAAGCTGGTTATAAACATCCAGATGAAGATTAAATAAATACATAATTAAAGATATGAAAAGCTTAAATGAATATTTAAACAATCCAAATACAAATAAAATTGATATTGATTTTAATATAAATGAAAATAAAGCAATATCAGTTAATGAATTATCATCTCAATATGATAAGGTTAAAGATTTAGATGTTAAAAATAATGATGATGTAAATAAGATTCATGATGTAGCTATGAATGCTTTAGATGTTTATTTTGAATATCCAAAATGGGATAAAGAAATAAATAATAAAATATATGATGCTTATCATAGTGCAGTTTGTTTACAATTATTTAAAAATGAACCTGAAAAGGCCGGTCAAATCTTTAAAAATGTTATAGCTAAAGTATTAGAATTAGTAAAATAATATAATTAAGTTATGAAAATAGAAGAATTATTTGGTACTCTTCAACAAAGCATGGTTGAAACATGGAGAAGTCATTTAAAGACTAGTAAATATTCAGAACATATTGCTCTTGATGAATATTATAACGCAATAGTTGATTTAGTTGATGCTTTAGTAGAAAACTGGATGGGTACTCATGATAAAGTAGAAGATTATGTAAATCTTTTACAAGATGAAGAATATGAATCAATACAATATCTTGAAGCATTAAGAGAGATAGTTGTTGAAGGGAGAGATCTTATGGATTCTTCTGAACTTGAATCTAATGTTGATGATATTCTTGGACTTATTGATAGAACTCTTTATAAGTTAAAAGAATTAACAGAATCAAAGGTTACTCCATTGAGTAAGTATGTTAAAATATCTATTAGTTAAAATATGAAGACTTTAACACAATATTTAACAGAAGGACATCAGAAATATAAAGGTTACTGGGAGAAATTTGAGGACGAAGATACTGGTGAAGTAATCAAGATTTATCGTTCAGCTCGTCAACAAAAGAAATGGGCTAAAATGAGAGAACTTGAAGAGAAAGAAAGAGAAGAAAGATTAGAAAAAGTAAAACCATTAGAAGAAAAGAAGAATAAACTTTCTGATGAATATTGGAAAGTTAATGATGAAGAAACTGCATTAGAATCTGAATTAAAAGAATTGTCAAATAGACAAAGAGAACTTTATTCAGATATGGAACAAGAAGTTGGAAGCTTAATGCATGACGGAAAAGATTCAGAAGCAGAAGATAAAGCTAATGAATATGGTAAAGAGATGAATGATGTTGAAGAAAAGATTGATGAAATTACTGATAAACTTGATGCAGTAAGAAAAAAAATTCAACAGCTTGATGATGCAATGATGGATTTACAAAGTGAAATAGATGATATATTATATAAATGAAAACATTAGTAGAATATATAAATGAATCAAAATACTTTACTTTAACACCAAGTGAAAGAGATGCTCTTGTAATAACAGTTGGAAATATTACTGGGGCTCTTGGAGATGAGGAAGACATGGAAGAATATGCTGAATTAAAGAAAGATCTTTCAGAAGAAGAGTTAAAGAAACTTGATGAATTATTTGAATATGTTCTTGACAATGAACAAGACTATCCTAAGATTAATAGAAATATTATTAAAGATGAAATCCCTATTCTTGTTAAGATTCTTACTTGGATGGATGAAAATGGTATTGGCTCATATGAGCATACTGATATGTTAGAAAAAATGACAGCTAAATAATATGAAAACATTAAAGCAATATTTTGAAGCAAAAAATAATGGCAAGGAAATTGCCCATGAAATCATAAAGAAATATTTTGGAGGTTATGAACCAAAGAAGCTTTCTGATGAAGGAATGAAATGTGATAGTGATGAGGATATTTATAAGTTAATTGAAAACATGGAATTATTCTATGCTCATGATGAAAACAGTAAAGATCCTTATGATGATTCAGATATTGAAACTATTCATATTGAATTAACTAACTGGGTAAAAACACATAATAAATAATATATGAAAAGGTTAACAGAATTTATAAATAACAAGTATGTATCATTAAAAGATCTTGATGAATCAGTTGTTGAAATGTTATCAAATCTTGAAGGATATGAAATTACTGAATGCTGTGGTTGCTGTGATGGAAGTTGTGATTGCGGAGTAGGTGGATATTGTCCTAATTGTGATTGTGAAACAACATGTGAACCTGAAGCAGCATTAGCGACAATCGCTAAACCTATTGAAGTTTGTCCAGAAGTAAAATATAGAAATATATTTGCATCATATCCTAAGGTAATGGATTTATATAATGTACATGGAGAATTTAATTATAAATGTAGATTCCAATCAGAATATGAACGTGCAAATTCAGAACCTATTATATTTAGTGATGATGGTTGTTTAGATTGTGGAAAGTATTTTATGTGCAAAGGTTTACATGATGATATTTTAACAATTTGCTCAGATTGTGAATTAAGTTATCCTGTATTACTTTTCAGAAATAATGGAGATATTCAATTATTTGCAATTAAGCATATGGGTACAAACGGACAAGAATGTTCTATTAAGAATTCATTAATAGATGCTGCTGATACATTAGCAAAACTTGAAAAGAGAAAAGAAATTTCATGGGCACAGGTACTTGATGTTGCTATTGATAATCTTGATGATTTATATACATTCTTATTTACATGTACTTTTGAAAAAGAAAAGTATGATAAAGAATTAGAAGCAAGAGCAGCAAAAAATGAATTTCCACACCCAATAAATAAACATGCTTAATAATATGAAAAAGCTAGAAGAATTTATTGTTAAAGAAGAAACTCCTATTACTGAGGAATTAACATATGATAAAGTTATAGAGCAACTTCAGCAAGCAAAGGAAAATGATATTCCTCTTGAAGAAGGATTAATTGGCGCAGTATTAGGTGGTTTAACAGGTGCAACAATTGGTCCTAAAGTTATGAAAGCTATTTGTAAAGCTTTAGGCGTAGATGAAAAAGGTCCTTTTGGATCACTTCTTACATCAAGACTTATTCTTACAGCTGTTGGAACTACAGTTGGATGGAAATAAAATCATAAATTAATAAATTGTAATATGAAAAATTTAGTTGAACTCCTTTTAAATGAAAGTATAAATGAGGGTGGTAAAGGATATATTTTAGAAATTGACTTAAGAGGTAGATTCTTTTGGCATAGACCAGAAGATGATGATTTTGATGAATGGAACAAAATTAATGATTGGGAAATAGCAAAATGTGGTGAAAATTCAATTGCTATTAAAATTGGCGACATTAAAGATATTAAGACAGAATTATAATAAATAAACATACATTTTTGAAATATTTTATTATTATATATAAAGAATGTAGGTTTACTACAAAATCTATAAATATACCAAATATATAAACTATGAATATAAAATTACTAAAAAACCTGGACTTCGCAAGTAAGATAAACGGAACTGAAGCAGTTACCGAAGCAGGTAAAGAAATGTTACAAAACTACAGAGGATATATCTATTCTAATCCAGTTACCTGTGGTATCGTTAATGGCTTTATTAAGGAAGCAGCTAAATTTAGTTTCGATACAGGTTTGGTAGGAATTTTAGAATCTGTTAATAGTTTTATTAAGGAAAATAATATTTCTTGGCAACTTGCTTCTGCTTGTGAATCAATTAACTCTAATAACTCAAGTTACGGTTATCTTGCAAAGATGGGACTTGACCAAGTAGATAAACTTCTTGAAATGAATGAAAGTGAAGTTGTTTCTTATCTTAAGGCTGGTGCTATGAAGAATCTTACATTCATCCCAGAATTCAGACAGATTCTTAAGAATGTTTATGCATCATCAATTTCAGAAGTACATGCTCCTAATTATGTTGTATCAACACCTGTTAGTTATGTAGTTGTTTCTGAATCTGAAGATGCTAAGGATAGTTACTTTATGGTTCTTGGTAAGACATATAAGAGAGATAAAGATAACAATATATCTGAAGCTGCTTTCGATAATCCTAAGTTTGCAAGAATTAACGGTCTTCTTACTAACTTCAATAAGGATGACAATTCAATCTTTGTAGAATATAAAGGTACTCACGGTGATATTGCTAGATTCTCTATCAATGAAAATGGTCTTGAATTTACAAAGGGTGAAACTAAAGAAACATTCGCTAACGCTGCTGATTTCAGACAATACTGTGATACAGTTTCTAAACCAATGGCTATGAATGAAAAACTTCATTGGATGAATGCAACATCAGCAATTGCAGAAGTATTTGAATGTGCTGATAACATTACTGCTCTTGATAATGTTAATGTTCTTACTACATCAACAGGTAGTGTTGTTACAATCGTTGAAGGTGCTAATGTTGTTATGACAGTTAATCGTTCACTTAACGCTGGTACATCTTGCAAGTCATACAACTTCATGGTAGAAGCTCTTAATGATGTTATCAAAGTTTCTGGTATTGATCTTAAGGGAATCTATGAATCAAGAATTAATGAAGATTGTAAGAAAGCAGATCCTGAAAAATATCAGGAAATTAAGGAACAACTTGCTGCTGACAAAGAAGCTGCATTTGCTGCAAGAAGAAAGAAGATTGCTCTTTTAGCAGAACAGTTCAAGAATGATCCTGTTAAGATTGCTCTTCTTAATAAGGCTGCTAAGGAACTTTCAATGCTTGAAGCTTAATTAAATATAAAATATAAAATTGAAGAGACGTTGAGATAACGTCTCTTTTTTATTTTTATTTTTATATATAATAATTATTGCATGTAATGAAAGAATTAAATAATTACTTATTTGAAAAACTTCATTTAAATAGAGATATAAACTTACATAAATATCATCCTAAAGATAGAGATGAACTTAAATCTTTAATAGATGAAATTATTAAAAAAAGAGGCGATAAAGCTGATTTAAATGATATTGATGTTAGTGAAATTACTAATATGTCGAACTTATTTAAAGACTCAGAATTTAATGGAGATATATCATCTTGGGATGTAAGTAATGTTACTGATATGACGTGGATGTTTGCTTTTTCCGAATTTAATGGAGATATATCTAATTGGTATGTAAGTAATGTTACTGATATGGAAGGTATGTTTAGAGATACTCAATTTAATCAAGATATATCTAAATGGGATGTAAGTAATGTTACTAATATGGATCAACTGTTTTGCAATAGTGCATTTAATAAAGATATATCTAAATGGGATGTAAGTAATGTTACTAGTATGGAAAGTATGTTTTATAATTCTGATTTTAATCAAGATATATCCAAATGGGATGTAAGTAATGTTACTAATATGCATGATATGTTTGAGGGGTCTAATTTCAATAAAGATATATCAAAGTGGAATGTGCACAAGGTTACAAATATGTATCATATGTTTTATGATTGTCCTTTAGAAAAAAATACACCTAAATGGTATCATGAATAATTTAAGCCAATATATAATTGAAAAACTTCATCTTAACAAAGATATTAAGATAGATGATAATAAATGTAATTTTTTAATTGCATGTAATTTATATGAATATGATAAAAATAAAGATAAAAAAGAATTATTTGATAAACCTGGAAAAATTGTAGAAGATATAATGGTATTTTCAGATGAAGATAATGGTAAATTTTTATCAAATGGTGCAAGAAAATTAAAAAGATTAAATATACAAATTAAAGATGAAAATGGAAATATAACAAATAAAATAGAAGAGAACAAAATATATTTTATTGATAAATTAGATACTACTAATGATATATTTAATTATGATAAAATAATTGTTTCAAAAGCATATCAAGCGTCAAATAGTTTATTTCCAAAAATTCATTATATTATACATAGATTTTATAATAAAAATGAAGATTATTTTGCAAAAACAAATAATTGTACAGTATCTAATCATTCTATACAATATATTAATGATCTTAATAATATATGTTTTAAAGATGGAAAAATATATTTAAGATATAATAAAGATAAAAATGAATATATAGAATGGTATTATGATTCTAAAAATCAAAATCCTGAAAAAATAACAATTGATAAATAATTCAGACATTCAATATAAATCACAAGAGACCTTCATTTGAAGGTCTCTTTCTTTGTAATTAAAACAACAGTATTATGAACGGCTTCGTAAAGCCGCAAGAAGTTCTTTAGGTAAAGTATATCTTTTATCTATTTTAATAACTCCAGGATATTCAGTTTCATCTTGCGGTGAAATTGCTTCAATAAATTTTTCCATTTCTAATTCATACATCTTTACCATTCTGGACTTTGTTTCTTTAGCAAAGTTATAATTAGAAAGTCGGTCACAAGCCTTTACAAGTGAAGCATAAGGAATATCTCGAATTCCCTTATAATATTTTTCATTTG
>Ga0247608_10003564_pt1 | contig 18083 bp, 12 predicted proteins | sample 176DNAGHGlowgp2_FD_193490 | JGI IMG/M metagenome (GOLD analysis project Ga0247608, IMG submission 193490) | Sheep rumen microbial communities from Palmerston North, Manawatu-Wanganui, New Zealand - 1766 DNA GHGlow gp2 | ecosystem: Host-associated > Mammals > Digestive system > Stomach > Rumen ... | reverse complement strand
GTGTATTCTTGGGACTTATAGCGGGTGCTCTGGCATTCGTCTTCTTCTCGCCGCTCTATTTTACCTTTGACGGCATAGTCCCCAGAGACTTCCCGATATTAGAGCGCTTCATGAGCCTGCTCTATGTGCTTTTCTTTGTATTCTTCCTTCCTTTTTTCGCTGCTTTCAAGAAAAAGGAATGGATCAACTGGGGACTTGCGGCATACGGGTTCCTGATCTATCTGCCTTTGTGGTTCTATCCTGCAGAGAAGCTCGCGATGGAGGATGCCGGCATCGCCACGAAGCTCGGCGCACTCGTATTAAGAACGATCTATAACGTAATGCAGGCGCCTTTTGCGGCTTTGTCCAAGCTCATTGGCGACGCTGCCGCATCGAAGGTCGTTTACTGGCTCTTGCCGATCGCAATATTCTGGCCCATCCTTTTAAGGGTCATAAGATTCTACAGACTCGCATATCTTTCCGAGCAGCTTAACCCCATGACGCCTGATCAGGCATCTCCCAAGGCTGCCAGAAAGCCCGTAATATCCGGCAAGCCCGAAGTACTGGGCACGGTCATCTCAGCGCCCGTTACGGCTCAGACACCTGCCGACATCACAAGAAAGCACCTGCCTTCCTTTAACGGTGAAGACATATCTTCCATCAAGGCTCCCGCTGCAGAAGAGAAGCCCGCATTGAAGGACGGCATTAAGACGAAGCCGCGTGCCGGAGTAAGAGCTCCCGTAAGGCCTGTTCATATCGGCGCGCCCGAGAAGAAGCCGGTAGAAGCGTTAGGCGCCGGAGCACCTGTGGAAGATAAGAAGAGTGAAGAACCGATAGTGCTCGGAGCTCCCAAGCCGAAGGCAGATGAGGCCATACCGATGCCTCCTCCGAAGCCTAAAGCAGACGATGTCATACAGCTTGGAGCGCCCGGCGGCAGCGGAAGTGATCCGGTAATTCCGGGACAGCCTTTCCGGGACAGCGGAGATAATGAGCGTTAAGCGTTTCCCGCGAGGTTGAAAACCTACCTGACACCTTGTAAAATGTATCAGTTGACTAAAAGTATGGAGAATAGGAACGATGGCTAAGAACAAAAAATACTGGAAGACGTTGCTCGCAAGCAGCTCCGACAAGAAGCATGCCGCGCAGACCGGTGAAGACCCGCTCGAAGAAGGTCTCAAGCAGCTTACATGGTTTGAGAGTTCCAAGCAGGCCGTTAGAAGAGGCATCAACAAGACATATGAGACTTTCGGTGAGGAAGTCGGCAATTCTGTAACATCCGGCGTCGCGGTCCTTTATCTCTTAGGTCTCCTTCCTTTCGCTGCAATAAACACATACTTAAGAGTATCAGCAGAGAACAGCGCTTCACAGGCACATGTCATCATGTCTGTCATAGCTATCTCCGCTTTCATCATCACCTTGATCTTAGCGCTCCTCATGTCCACGGTATATCACCTCATGAAGCACGGTACTCCTCACAAGAGAGTAATGAACAAGGTCAACAGAAGCGTTGCATACTTTGCGATCCTTGGCGCATACACACCTATCTGCATCAACGTGCTTGGCCCCATCTCAGGCGCAGTCCTCTGGGCTCTGGAAGCAGCTTGTGCAGTCGCAGGCGTCCTCGTTACCGCACTTGCTTATCACACAAAGGTCGGCAAGGGATTCACTTATTTCATCTATGCATTGATGGGTTGGGGAATCATCTTCAGGATCATCGAGTTCTACAAGAACACATCAACAGTTACGTTCTGGCTCCTCATGTCCGGTGCGATCGTATATACGGTAGGTATCTTTTTCGCGCCCTCCAAGAGAAGATTCAAGTTCTCCCACATGGTCTGGCACTTCTTCTGCATTGCAGGCGTCGTCCTCCACGTTCTGGGATTCGTATACTTCTTTAATTGATCTGATACAGATATTTAAGAGCAACAGGCCCGCCCATCGTAAAGGCGGGCTTTTCTTTTGGACCGCTCTGATGCCTTGTATAGTTGCATCGCAGACTTTTTGGGGCTTGAAATTGTAGAAAAATATTAAACCCGCACAACCGGGGATATTTCAAATTATTCAAGTGTACAAATCGGATTTGTCCAAATACGATTTTTCTTGACCGGGGGTACCCGTATTGTAAAATATCTTTAGCAATATCTAATGCTCCCCGTGCCGTTGATTATCCGGTGTGGGGTTTTTTAAGAAATAAGGAGGATAAGAAAATGCCAGAATTTTTAACAGGCCCGATCATTGCAGCAATAATTGTTGCGATCGTTGTAATCATCATCATTATCTGCAGCTATGTTAAGGCACCGCCGGACAAGGCCTACATCATCTCGGGTCTCCGCAGGAACCCTAAGATCCTTATCGGTAGAGCAGGCCTCAAGATGCCCTTCTTCGAGAGAAAGGACGAGCTCCTGATCAAGCAGATCTCGATCGACATCAAGACCGACGGCTATGTACCTACAGCAGACTTCATCGGTGTAAACATCGACGCCGTCGCAAAGGTAAGGGTCATGAGCGAAGGTGAAGGCGTTAAGCTCGCCATGAAGAACTTCCTCAACATGAAGGAACAGCAGATCGCAGATTCCCTCGTTGATTCCCTCCAGGGTAACATGAGAGAGATCATCGGTACGATCACCTTAAAGGATCTCTGCAACGACAGAAAGAAGTTCGGTGACGAGGTTCAGCAGAAGGCTCAGGAAGATATGAAGCGTCTCGGTATCGAGATCATCTCCTGCAACGTTCAGCACGTAACGGATGAGAAAGACCTCATCAACGCTTTGGGTCAGGACAACATGGCTAAGATCCAGAAGGATGCTTCCATCGCTAAGGCTCAGGCAGACAGAGACGTAGCTATCGCTCAGGCACAGGCTCAGAAGGAAGCTAACGACGCTAAGGTCGCAGCAGATACTGAGATCGCCGTAAAGCAGAACGAACTCGCTATCAAGAGAGCAGAGCTCAAGACAGTCGAAGACTCCAAGCAGGCTGAGGCTGACGCAGCTTACGAGATTCAGAAAGAGAATCAGAGAAAGACCATCGAGGTCACAAAGACCAACGCCGACATCGCACGTCAGGAGAAGGAAGTCGACCTCAAGAGGAAAGAAGCTGAAGTTAAAGAGCAGGCCCTCGACGCTGAAGTCAAGAAGAAGGCAGAAGCAGAGAAGTTCGCTAAGCAGCAGGCCGCAGACGCATCTCTCTATGAGAGACAAAGAAAGGCAGAAGCTGAGAAGTTCGAACTCGAGAAGCAGGCTGAAGCACGTAAGGTACAGGCTGAGGCAGACCTCTATGCCAAGGCTCAGGAAGCTGAAGGTATCCGTAAGGTCGGTGAAGCTGAGGCTGCAGCTATCGCAGCTAAGGGTTTAGCTGAGGCTGAGGCACTCGAGAAGAAGGCTGAAGCCATGAAGAAGTACGGTCAGGCAGCTATGATGGAAATGATCGTTAAGGCACTTCCTGAGATGGCAGCTGAGATCGCAAAGCCTCTGTCCACGATCGACAAGGTTACGATCATCGATTCAGGCAACAGCGCAGACGGTACAGGCGTAAGCTCAATGGGATCCTATGTTCCTTCCGTCCTTGCACAGACAATCGAGTCTGTTAAGGAAACAACGGGAATCGACATCAGAGAGATCATGAGAGCCAATACTTATGACGCTAAGGTCAACAAGAACATCACAGTTTCCGGTCTTGAGAATGTTCAGACCGTTAACGTTACGACAGATGGCAGCTCAGAGCCTGTGATCGGCACACCGGCAGCACCCAATGCTCCGACAGATCCTAATGGAACAAAAGGCTGATCGAGATCAGTATTTAAAACAGATGGCCCCTTCGGATAAGTTTCCGGAGGGGCTATTATTTTCGGGCACAGAAAAAGATGGCGAAAAGATTTTGCTTCACTCAAGGAAGAGATTATAGGGCGCTTGCTTAGAACCAAACAGCTATTGCTGAAATATTGCTAAAACTGATGGTAAATTGGCAAGGATTTTAGCAAAACCACTTCATTTTGCAAATTTAATTGCCAAAAACAGGGTCATTTTAGCAATTATTCAGCAATCACTCTATGAAGCGATTACACCATGCCGGACGGGCATTAATGTAAGTCCGTAAATGGCGGTATTAAGTTTTGCAGGCAGATACCTGATGTCAAACGGCATGTCTTCTACATCATGTGTGAAAAGAACATCCAGTTCAGGAATCAGTCCCGCATTAGTGTAGTTTCCATACTTGACTTTAGTTGTTCTCAGATAGTCTGACGAGTCTTTCATTCCAAAATGTTCATGAAAGATACAAGTATCCAGTTCTTCAATATATATTACGAAATCCGTGTGGATAGGTTTGTTTAGTCCAAACAGAGTAATGTTCGGCTCATACTTAAAAGGTATGCCCATTTCCGTATAGAAAATAGCTATGTCCCGTTCTGCAGCAGAGCGGTAGTATATTCCATTAAAATAGTAATTCTTGTATTTCGGTTGTTCTTTATTAGCATCGTTTTCGAGGCTGTCGAAAAATGCTTTATTCAAGGTTACACGTTTATCAGATGATACACGTAATGTACGGGTGATATTGCGGGGAGCACATTCTGTAAGCGGTTCACCGTTATAATGGCTATCCCAAATAGTCTGATAGATCTGAAGCTGTCGTTCTCTTTTCTTCCGTTCAATTCCAATCTCATAGAATTTTTTACCGGTTGCAGAGGCAAGATTGTACCTGTGTTTACCAACTGTAATTCTCTTTACTGCAACTCCTGAAACGTAATATTCGCACAGTTTAACTTTCGGCAACTGTTCCAGTCGTCTCTTGCAGAAGTTTATCTTAAGAGCTAAATACTCTTTGGGAATGTATCTGTCTAAATATTCCATGCTGCAATTATAGGCCGCAGCTTTGTCGGTTTTTTGTGAACAAATCCGACAAAATACGACAAAAACCGACAAGCAAAAAAGCGCAAATATAGCCATGAACCGGGGTAAAGATAAAATAAATAAATTTACTACAACTATTATATTGCGCGAAGATGCCGCGAGGACCCATACCCAACACCCAAAACTAAAAGAGGCTGCCCGCTAGGACAGCCTCTATAGGTTATTTAATTACAACTCTTAAGTTGGCTTTATCAGCCGAAGAGTGTGAGCAGGATGCCTGCAGCAACTGCAGAACCGATAACGCCTGCTACGTTAGGACCCATGGCATGCATGAGCAGGAAGTTGGAAGGGTTCTCCTTCTGGCCGACCTTGGAAGCAACACGTGCTGCCATAGGAACGGCGGAAACGCCTGCTGCGCCGATGAGGGGGTTGATCTTCTTGCCGGACAGGAAGTACATAACGATACCGATGAGGAGTCCGCCGACTGTAGCGAAGGCGAAAGCGCTAAGGCCGATGATGATGATCTTAACTGTCTCGAGCTTGAGGAAGTTAGCACCGACTGCTGTGGCACCAACGGATGTTCCGAGGAAGATCGTTACGATGTTGCACATTGCGTTCTGTGCTGTGTCGGAAAGACGCTCTGTAACACCGGATTCTCTGAAGAGGTTACCAAGCATGAGGCAACCCAGGAGAGGTGCAACGGAAGGAAGGATGAGAACGCAGACAACAGTTACGATGATAGGGAAGCAGATCTTTTCTGCCTTGGAGACAGGTCTTGTCTGCTCCATCTTTACCTGGCGCATCTTCTTTGTTGTAAGAAGCTTCATGATAGGCGGCTGGATCATAGGGATCAGGGCCATGTATGAATATGCTGCGATAGCGATGGCGCCCAAAAGCTCAGGTGCGAGCTTGGATGTGAGGTAGATAGCTGTCGGGCCGTCAGCACCGCCGATGATACCGATGGAAGCGGCGCCCTGAGGATCGAATCCAAGGAGACAAGCTACTACGAATGCGAATGAGATACCGAACTGAGCGCCAGCACCCATGAAGAAGGATGAAGGTCTTGAGATCAGGGGTCCGAAGTCTGTCATAGCGCCTACTGCCATGAAGATGAGGCAGGGGAAGATATCCATCTTAACGCCGATGTACAGGAAGTCGAAAAGACCCGGATCGATGTGCGCACCGGTAGCGGGATCATGATATCCGCCGCCTAATGCTGTCCAGTTGATGTCGCCCTGGAACCACTCGGGGTGGAAGATTCCGCCGCCGGGCCAGGGAAGGTTTGTAAGGAGCATACCGAATGCGATAGGGAGCAAGAGCAAAGGCTCATACTGCTTCTTGATTGCGAGATAGAACAGGATGAACGAGACGAGGATCATCACGCCCTGCTGCCACGACATTGTGGCAATACCTGAGGTCTCCCACAGATTTTTTAATACTTCTAACATTACCTGCTACCCCCTGATCAAGAAATCGTTACCAAAGGTGCGCCTGTATCTACGGACTGACCCTTTGTTACGAGAACCTGAGCAACTGAACCGGAGCAAGGTGCATAGATCTCGTTCTCCATCTTCATAGCCTCGAGGATGCAGACGAGATCGCCTTCCTTAATTGCCTGACCGACAGCGACCTTAACGTCAAGGATCGTACCGGGCATAGGTGAGTTAACAGGTGTTGTGCCTGCAGCAGCAGCGGCAGCAGGTGCAGCGGCAGGTGCCGGAGCAGCAGCGGGTGCGGCAGCAGGAGCGGGAGCAGCTGCAGGTGCAGCAGCTACAACAGCAGTTGTCTTGATGAGATTGGCCTTGCCTTTCTCGACTTCTACCTCATAAACTTTATCGTTGATAGTTACGTTATAAATCATGGATGTTCTCCTTTAATCTTTTTCGACCAACTTGATTGACTTGAATACGAGCTCTTCGAGCGGGATTCCGGAGTCATCAGCGACGATTGCCATGATCATGGCAGCGGTCTTCTCATCACAGTTCTTAAGCTTCAATGATCCGGAAGAGAATACCTCTTCGGAAGCTGCAGGAGCAGCGGGTGCTGCAGCGGCAGGAGCTGCCTTTGCGGGTTCTTCCTTAGTGCCGAGCTTTGTGATGCCCTGGATGATCTTTCCTGAAAGAGAGATCAGGATGTACATCAGGAAGAGCACAACGAATACCACGAGGATAACGAGGCCGGCGTTCATGAGCATCTCCCCAATGGTGAGGTGTGAACCGCGCTCTACAGCCAACTGAATAACAGGATTCATAATCAATCCTCCTTCTTTTCGATGGTGTAGTTAACTGTGTTGGATTCCTTCTCTTCACGTGCAGCGAAGAACTTCTCTGCAACCTGAGGGAAAGCGATGTAGGAGAGGACATCCTCGTCGGATCTTGCCTTATCGCCAAGTTCCTTCTTTGTCTTCTCGAAAGCGGGCTCTAATGAATCAGCATATCTGCCCTTAACGAGTTCTTCAGGCTTCCAGCATCTGTCGATGAGTTCCTGGTTGACTTCGCCAGGTGCTCTGCCGTACTCGCCGCGGAGGTAAGCCTTGATCTCCTTGGAGATGTTCTTATATCTCTCGCCTAAGAGAACGTTCTGGACTGCCTGGTTACCGACCATCTGAGACAGAGGTGTAACGAGCGGGGGATAACCCATGTCCTTACGTACTGCAGGGATCTCTGCAAGAGCTTCGTCGAACTTATCAAGAGCGTGCATATCCTTGAGGTTAGCGATCATGTTGGAGAGCATTCCGCCCGGAACCTGATACTTGAGGATGTCAGCCTTGATGCCCATGACTGTAGGATTGAGTGTACCGTTGTCAAGGAACTTCTTTCTTACGGGTACGAAGAAATCAGCGATCTCCTTGAGCTTGTCCATATCAAGACCTGAGTCATAGCCGAACTGCTTAAGTGTGTAAGCCATTGTCTCAGTAGCGGGCTGTGATGTGCCGCCTGCCATTGTGGAGATAGCGCAGTCGATTCCGTCAACACCTGCTTCAACAGCCTTAAGGAGAGTCATAGGACCCATGCCTGTTGTGTGGTGTGTGTGGAAGAAGAGAGGTACTTTGATGTTTGCACCCTTGATAGCCTTGACGAGATCATAAGCTTCCTTAGGTGAGCAGATGCCTGCCATGTCCTTGATAGCGATGGAGTCAACACCCATGCTCTCAAGTTCCTTGCACATTTCAACGTACTTCTCGATTGTATGTACAGGTGAAGTTGTGTAGCAGATGCAGCCCTGTGCATGCTTGCCGCACTTCTTTACCTCGTCAATGCAGACTTCAATGTTTCTGAAATCATTGAGGGCGTCGAAGATACGGAAGATATCCATACCGTTCTCTGCAGCCTTGCGGCAGAAGAGTCTTACGACGTCATCGGGATAGTGCTTGTAGCCTAAGATGTTCTGACCGCGGATGAGCATCTGAAGGGGAGTCTTCTTGCAGACAGCCTTGATCTTTCTAAGTCTCTCCCACGGATCCTCGTCCAGATATCTGAGGCATGAGTCGAATGTTGCGCCGCCCCAGCACTCGAGTGAGTAGTAGCCGGCGTTGTCCAAAGTCTCAAGGATGCCCTCGAAATCGGAGAACGGCATACGTGTTGCGATGAGCGACTGCTGTGAGTCACGCAGCACGGTTTCTGTGATTTTTACTTTCATTGAAGTCACACTCCTTGTAATTAAAAAATAACCTTAGTAAGTATATAGGGTTTGCCCAAATAAGTGAATAAGAAATTTTGGGTTTAACAGTCATTTTTTTATGCTTTTTTGGTATTATTTTCGAACCCCTCGAAAAAGGGACGGCAAAGTGAGCTGCAGAACCCTGAAAATTGGCAGTTTACATTCAAAATATGCGGGTGTATACTTAATTGCTCGCAAAGGGGACTTTGTGCCCATATTTGCGCGTAAAAATAAAGAAAGGAGATGTATTGATGCCAACGTTCAATCAATTGGTTAAGTCCGGCAGACAGTCCAAGACATTCAAGTCTGCTTCCCCGGCGCTTCAGTTCTCGATGAATACCATCAGAAATAAGCAGACAAATCTTGATTCGCCTCAAAAGCGCGGCGTTTGCACAGTTGTTAAGACAACTACACCTAAGAAGCCTAATTCAGCTCTTCGTAAGGTAGCAAGAGTCCGTCTTACAAATGGCTACGAGGTTACTGCTTATATTCCGGGAATCGGACACAACCTTCAGGAGCACTCTGTTGTACTTATCAGAGGCGGACGTGTTAAGGACCTCCCTGGTGTACGTTATCACATCGTAAGAGGCACACTTGATACAGCCGGCGTTGCTGATCGTCAGCAGGGCAGATCTAAGTACGGCGCTAAGAAGCCGAAGGCTGCTAAGGTTAAGAAGTAATCCCGCGTAAGATTTACGCAGGGGTTGGACATAAGTGATCAGTACATTGTTCATATATGGACATTGCCTGACTGAGACACTTAACACGGTCCACAAGAACAACTGAAACGTGAGTACCTATGGTTTCAAGTTTTAGACAGTAAAACTTTAATAATCATGTTAGGAGGGAAGCAAAGTGCCAAGAAAAGGCAATACCCCAAAGAGAACCGTTCTTCCGGATCCGGTCTACAATGACGTTGTAGTAAGTAAGCTTATCAACAACATCATGCTTGACGGTAAGAAGGGCGTAGCTCAGAAAATCACATACGGCGCCTTCGATATCATCAAAGAGCGCACAAATGAAGAGCCCCTCGAAGTATTCAGAAAGGCTCTTGCTAACGTAATGCCCACCCTCGAGTGCAAAGCACGCCGTGTTGGTGGTGCTAACTATCAGATCCCTATGGATGTTAAGCCTGAGAGAAGACAGACATTAGGTCTTCGCTGGATCGTTCAGTACTCGAGAAACAGATCCGAGCGCACCATGAAGGAGCGCCTCGCTGCTGAGCTTATGGATGCAGCAAACGAGACAGGCGGAGCATTCAAGAGAAAAGAAGAGATGCACAGAATGGCTGAGGCTAACAAGGCTTTCGCGCATTTCAATCGTTAATCACCGGTTAAGAAAGGACATTAATACTAATGGCTACAACAAGAGCATACCCGCTTGAGAAGACCAGAAACATCGGTATTATGGCTCACATCGACGCCGGTAAGACAACAACTACCGAGAGAATTCTTTATTACTCCGGTATCAACCGTAAGCTGGGTGAGACCCATGACGGTACCGCTACCATGGACTGGATGGTTCAGGAGCAGGAGAGAGGTATCACGATTACCTCTGCAGCTACAACAGCTCCCTGGAAGGGCCACAGAATCAACATCATCGACACTCCCGGCCACGTTGACTTCACAGTAGAAGTTGAGCGTTCACTCCGTGTACTCGATGGTGCCGTTACGGTTATGTCTGCAAGAGGCGGCGTTGAGCCGCAGACGGAAACAGTCTGGAGACAGGCTGAGCACTACGGTGTTCCGAGAATGGTTTTCGTCAACAAGATGGATATCATCGGTGCAAACTTCGAACACGTTTGCGAGATGATCCGTGACAGACTTAAGAATGTCCCTGTTGCTATTCAGTACCCTATCGGTAAGGAAGACAACTTCCAGGGCATTATCGATCTTATTACACTCCGTGCTGAGGTTTACACTTCAGAGGATGGTATGCAGTATGAGGACCGTGAGGTTCCTGCTGATATGATCGATTTGATTAAGGCTAAGAGAGAAGAGATGGTCGAGCTTATCTGCGAGACCGACGACGAGCTCACAGAGAAGTACCTCGAAGGCGAGGAGATCTCCAATGAAGAGCTCAAGGCTGCTCTCCGTAAGGCTTGCTGCTCATGCAAGCTCATCCCGGTTTGCTGCGGTACTTCTTTGAGAAACAAGGGCGTACAGATGCTGCTCGACGCTATCGTTGACTACATGCCCTCACCTCTCGACGTTCCCGCTATCAAGGGTGTTAACCCTGAGACCGAGGAAGAGGAGGAGAGACCTTCATCTGATGAAGCGCCTTTCTCTGCTCTCGCATTCAAGATCGCTACTGACCCGTTCGTCGGTAAGCTCTGCTTCTTCAGAGTTTATTCCGGCATCATGGAAGCAGGATCTTATGTTCTTAACTCATCTAAGAACAAGAAGGAGCGTATCGGACGTATCGTTCAGATGCACGCTAACGAGCGTAAGGAGATCACGGAAGTATTCTCCGGCGACATCGCAGCTGCTATCGGTCTGAAGGATACAACAACAGGTAACACACTCTGCGACGAGGATCATCCTATCATCCTCGAGTCCATGGAGTTCCCTGAGCCGGTTATCGAGGTTGCTATCGAACCTAAGAGCCGTGCTTCACAGGAGAAGATGCTCATTGCTCTTCAGAAGCTCGCAGAAGAAGACCCGACGTTCCGTACATACACCAATCAGGAAACAGGACAAACGATCATCGCTGGTATGGGTGAGCTTCACCTCGACATCATCGTTGACCGTCTTTTCCGTGAGTTCAAGGTTGAGGCTAACGTAGGCGCACCTCAGGTATCCTACAAAGAGACGATCAGAAGAACTGTTGAAGCTCAGGGTAAGTTCGTACGTCAGTCCGGTGGTCACGGTCAGTACGGTGACTGCTGGCTCAGACTCGAACCTCAGGAGCCCGGTAAGGGTTATGAGTTCGTCGACGAGACAGTCGGCGGCTGCATCCCGAAGCAGTTCATCGCTCCTATCGATGCAGGTGTTCAGGAAGCTATGCAGGCCGGTATCTTGGGCGGCTATCCTGTAGTTGACGTTAAGGTTACCGTTTTCGACGGTTCCTACCACGATGTCGACTCTTCAGAAATGGCCTTCAAGATCGCAGGATCCATGGGATTCAAGGCAGGCATGCAGAAGGGCGATCCTTGCCTCCTCGAGCCTATCATGAAGGTAGACGTTGAGGTTCCTGATGAGTATCTGGGCGACGTTATCGGCGGACTTAATGCACGCCGTGGCGCTATCAAGGAGATCGAGCCTATGAACGGTTCACAGCAGGTACATGCTGAGGTTCCGCTCGCAAACATGTTCGGTTACGCAACAGACCTCCGTTCTTCAACACAGGGACGTGGTACGTTCGTAATGCAGATAAGCCACTTCGCGGAAACGCCGAAGAGCATCATGGAGTCCATCTTAAAGAAGTAAGGCTCCTCATCGCCTGATGATAAAGGGCGGAAACATCAATAAATAATGCTTTTTTACTTGAAATAAAGGATGAAAGTTTATAAAATGATGTTTGACGCTCCCGTTAAATCAAGGCGAGTAAATAATAAAGTTAAATAATAATTTCTTAGGAGGAAATTACAAATGGCAAGAGAAAAGTTCGTACGTAGCAAGCCGCACGTAAACATCGGTACCATTGGTCACGTTGACCACGGTAAGACAACTCTTACAGCTGCTATCACAAAGGTACTCGCTATGAAGGGTGGAGCTGAGTTCAAGGATTATGGCAACATCGACTCTGCACCCGAGGAGAGAGCTCGTGGTATCACGATCAACACAGCACACGTTGAGTATGAGACAGAGACACGTCACTATGCACACGTTGACTGCCCTGGTCACGCTGACTACATCAAGAACATGATCACTGGTGCTGCTCAGATGGACGGTGCTATCCTCGTAGTTTCTGCTGCAGACGGCCCGATGCCCCAGACACGTGAGCACATCCTTCTCGCTCGTCAGGTAGGCGTTCCTTATATCGTAGTATTCATGAACAAGTGCGATCAGGTTGACGACGAAGAGCTCCTCGAGCTCGTAGACATGGACATCCGTGATCTCCTTAACCAGTATGATTTCCCTGGTGATGATACACCTATCATCCGTGGTTCTGCTCTTGCAGCTCTCGAGTCTACATCTACAGATCCTAACGATCCGGTTTATGCTCCTATCGTTGAGCTCATGAAGGCTGTTGACGAGTACATCGCAACACCTGAGCGTCCTGTTGACAAGCCTTTCCTTATGCCTGTTGAGGACGTATTCACAATCTCCGGCCGTGGTACAGTTGCTACAGGCCGTCTTGAGAGAGGTACAGTTAAGGTTGGTGATCCTGCAGAGATCGTTGGTCTCCAGGACGAGCCTAAGTCTACAACAATCACTGGTGTAGAAATGTTCCGTAAGTCAATGGATCAGGCTGAGGCTGGTGACAACATCGGCTGCCTCCTCCGTGGTATCGACCGTAAGGAAGTTGAAAGAGGTCAGGTTATCGCTAAGCCCGGCACAACAACTCCTCACACAAAGTTCACAGGCCAAGTTTACGTTCTTACAAAGGAAGAGGGTGGACGTCATAAGCCTTTCGTAACAGGTTACCGTCCTCAGTTCTACTTCAGAACAACAGACGTTACAGGCGTTATCAAGCTTCCTGAGGGAACAGACATGTGCATGCCTGGTGACCACGTAACAATCGAAGCAGACCTCATCACTCCTATCGCTATGGAGCAGGGTCTTAAGTTCGCTATCCGTGAGGGTGGTCACACAGTAGGCGCTGGTACAGTTTCTACAATCATCGAGTAATTCGGTAATTAACTGAACTAAAAGCTTTTTCAAGGGTCCGTACTGCAAAGTACGGACTCTTTGTTTTGCCCTGAAATACCATCCTTTTTAGTTTTTCGCTATTACGGAAATTAATAAATCCTTAAGAAGTTTGGTTATAACAACTTAATCTTAATTCCGATACCATTGGGGTGTTTTAGAAAACCAAGGGGGACTAGTAATGAAAAAAGCATTTTTAAGAACTGTATCGGCGGTGCTGGTCATTGGCATGGCCGCATCTTTCACGGCGTGCAACGTGAAAGGCAAAGGAAAAGGCGGGAAGATCCGGGCGGATTCGGACTGGTATGATTCAGACCTTTATAAAATCTCTTTGGGAATAGATACAAACAAGAATGTTGAGCAAAGCTACTCATGGATCGCCGGCACCGATGACGAGAGCATGGTGGTCGTAACAAAGGGCAGATACAGGATGCCTGACACCATTACCAAGGCAGAGGACGCCAATCCTTATGTTATTGCAGTTGTATCGGTGGTAGACAGGAAGAACAAAACGACAGTAAGGACGATCAATTTAAACGGCGAGATCTCCGTCACGGACGACATTACGGATGCGGAATATAAAGACGGAAAGCTGACGCTCAAGGTCAGAGGTTATGATATGTTCACTTATGATGTTAAGACTTTTGAGAAAGACCTGGATATCGCAAGCGGGAAGATAACGGATACTAGAAGCTTTTCAGGCGGTGAAGGAACACCGGTTCAAAAAACCTTTGCGGCCGGCAGCTATAAGGTGGATACCATGAACGTCTGGACCGCAGCAGGGTCTTCTTTTGTTCTGGCAGTCCATTCGCCAGATGGCGACATGAAGAAAGCTGAGCTTAAGGAGCCCGGGACAGATATCTATGATGTTCCGCTTATCCTGCCTTTGAATGAGACAACGGCTCTGATCACGGCTAAAACGAACGCAGGCAGCAGATTTTATGAATTAGACCTTAAGAATGCAAAGACCGGGGCTGCCGATGCTTCTGAATACGAATGGCTCAATGCGGATGACATAAATAATGCGAAGTTCATAGACGGCGGGATCTATTACTCGACGGCTTTAGGACTTTATAAGATCGAGATGGCAAAGAAGACTACGGAGATGGTACTTGATTACGGCCGCTGTGGTCTGAACAGGACACTCCTTTCTTCTCTCGAATTAACCGAGTGCAAGGACGGTGCATATGTTCTTTGCGGACAGAAGAATTACGGCTCCGGATACGATGCTGACAGGCACGCGGCGGAATTCTATATTGTTGAGCTTTCAAAGGCAGCAAAGAATCCTCATGCGGGAAAGACAATATTGGAACTCTTTGCACCATACGGAGAAGTGGATGAGAACATAAATGAAGCAATACTTAAGTTCAATGAGACAAACGGGAGCTATTTCATTGAAGTAACGAACAAGTACACTGCGAATCATGATATTGAAGACTTATCCAAGGTGGACAGCGAAGACGAGTATGAGGACATAACTCTGGGCCGGAGCGCCAAAATGAGCAATCAGCTCGCAATGGACATCATGAACGGCGAAGGTCCGGATATCCTAATGAATACAAGTCATTACGGCCAGCTTAACGACGACAGCTATCTTGTTGATCTGTCACCATACTTCAAAGATCTTGATAAAGAGAAGTATTTTGTAAATCTTCTGGAATCAGCGAAAAAGGACGGCAAACTCTTTCAGATGCCCATATGCTATACAGTTGAGGGTATTTTCACGGATAAGAAGTATGCAGGCGATTCAGGTATCGGGTTTACGACTGAAGAATACGGTAGATTTGTAAGCAGCGTTCTTAACGGCAAAGATCTGATCGCGTCAGGACAGGCGCATTATTTTGCAATGCTGTTCAGCTGCATGAGCGATAAGTTCATAACAGAAGGCAAAGCGGATTTTTCCGGTAATGATTTTAAAGTCCTTGCTGACTATGTAAAAGATAATGTTCCGGAAAAAGCGCCCTCATGGAGCAGCGAAGAAAGCCCTGTAATGAATAATGTCGCATCATTTGCAAGCTGTTACGCAATGAGCGGATATTTCTATGAACTTGACGAGATTAAAGGAGACATTACACTTCTGGGCATTCCGTCTTCAGACGGCAGAGGACCCCTGATCGAGGCTTATACTTCAGTAGGCGTATCGGCCCAGGCATCTGACGTGGATGCATGCATCGAATTCATAAAGATCATATTATCAGACGAGATCCAGGAAAATCTCGCTATGGAGGAGCACTTCGTTCTTAACCGTGAGGCTTTGCGTAAGGGTGGAAAAGCTGCAGTGGATTTTTACAACGGCCCTGAAGGGGATATGATGTTCGGATATGACAGCATGACGGGAGAACCTCTTGCGAACAGGATCAAGTTCTCAGACAAGAACATCGAGACGCTGGAATCCATTATCCTCAGCTGCTCCGGCATGCATACGGAGGATCAGGCCATTAATCTCATCCTGATCGAGGAGATGCCGGCATATTTTACCGGCCAGAAGAGCCTCGATGATGTAATAAAGATCGTCCAGGACAGAGTCCAGAAGGTATTGGACGAGAGAAAATAACAAGAGAAGGCTGCCTTTGAACAAGGCAGCCTTTTTCAGATAAATAGCGTTTTTTTTTAAGTGCTAGTATAATTACTAATTGGGGATTTAGGTAATTGTCAGGTGTGGTAAGCACAGGGGAAAGGAATGAAAAAGACAATCATAAGAGTAGTATCAGCTGTGCTGATACTTTCATTGGCCGCATCGGTCATGTCCTGCGGCAGATCCGGGAAAACAAGAAAGATAAAATCTGACACACCGTGGTATGACACAGGTGTAGTCAAAGCCGATCTGGGGATAGATCCGGGCCGTACTATCTCCCATATTGATCCACAGCTGGCAGGTTCTGATGACAAAAACCTTATTGTTGTGACGAGCGGCTTTTATTCCGGAGAATATACAAAGAACGAAGACCTTAACAAGGGTGTGATCGCATTAGTAACCGTTATCGACAAGGAAACGGGAATAACAAAAAAGACGATAGATCTTAACGGAGAGATCGCCTTTGAAGACGATATTATGGGATCTTCGTTTAAGAACGGCACAGTCACAATTCGTATTTATTCAATTGATCCGACAAACGGGAATACCCGGATCTTTGATAAGGATATTGATATCGGGACCGGAAAGATAACGGAGTCAAAAGAGTATTCCAGGGGCAATATAGAAACCGGAGACAGAAATTTTGGGGACAGATCATTTGAACTCGGTGATTACACGGTTGATTCGGCCGTTATTTACGAAGACGGAGGATCTTACGTTGAACTGGCGGCATATTCTCCTGACGGCAATGCTAAGAGGATCGAACTTAAAGAGACCGGCAAGGAGCTTTATGAAGTAAAAGCGGTCTTACCGGCCGGTGCTAGTAAGGCACTTGCAATTGCTGACTCGAATTCCGGCTTAAGGTTTTTCGAGATCGATCTGGAAAACGGTAATTCCAAGGCACTTGATCCCAAGGATTATGAATGGATAGATGCTGATGGCGTGAAGAAAGCTAACAGCATTAACGGAGAGACTTATTACACTACATCCCTGGGCCTTTTCAGGCTCGATCTTGATAAGAAGACCGCAGAGCAGGTCATTGATTTCAGCTTTTGCAGCGTTAACCGGACATTATTGGAAGACCTCTATCCGGCTGACATAAGCGGGGATTCCTATATCCTCACGGGTCTTCATCAGAATTTGATCCATTATGGTTTGGACGGTGAAAGAGGCGGTTTTTATATCGTTAAGTTTAATAAGGCTGAGAAAAATCCCCATGCCGGCAAGACTGTTCTGGATCTCTATGTTCATGACGGAAAGATAAGCGACAGGGTCAATGATGCGGTACTGAAGTTCAATGAGACGAACAAAGACTGCTTTATAGAAATAACTGACAAATACCGGACTGTCGATGCGGGAAATGAATTATACGCCGGCAACGATGATGAGGTCCGGGATATCGAGCTTAATGAGAACATGGAAATGAGCACCCGCCTTGCCATGGACATAATCAACGGCGAAGGTCCGGATATCATCATGGACTCGAGCATGCTGGGCCAGCTTAACAACAGCAGTTACCTTGCTGACCTGTCGCCATATTTCAACGACCTTGATCCTGACAAGTATTTCACGAACATAATGGAGGGAGCCAAAGTAGACGGGAAGCTGTACCAGATGCCTGTATGTTTCCTTATAGAAGGGATATGTACGGACAGGGCCAATGCGGGAGCATCAGGCGTGGGCTTTACCACGGAAGAGTATGAGAAATTCCTATATGATGTCCTCAACGGCAAGGACATAATCAATTCAGGCCAGGCGCATTACTTTGCGGCTATATTCGATTCCATGAAAGACAAGTTCATAAAAGACGGCAAGGCTGATTTTACAGGACCTGAATTTGCCGCACTTGCGGAATTTGTTAAGAAGAATGTTCAGGAAAAGGCGATTTCCTACGACGATGAGGATTACGGACTGAACAGCGAGACTGCTGTATATGGCAGCTTCCGCGGAATGATCAGTTATTTCGGGCAGCTCTCACGGATCAAGGGGGACATGAGCATCCTTGGCCTCCCGTCTTCTGACGGCAGAGGTCCCATGTTCCGGTCTTACATTTCGGCAGCCGTATCCGCACAGTCTGAAAATGTGGAAGCCTCGGTTGAATTTATTAAGATCCTGTTATCCGATGAGACGCAGGAAGCTCTCGCGTTGCAGGAGAATTTTGTCGTTAACAAAGAGGCTTTAAGAAAGGCGGGCATGGCGGCCGCAGATCATTTT
>Ga0247608_10003561_pt1 | contig 18101 bp, 13 predicted proteins | sample 176DNAGHGlowgp2_FD_193490 | JGI IMG/M metagenome (GOLD analysis project Ga0247608, IMG submission 193490) | Sheep rumen microbial communities from Palmerston North, Manawatu-Wanganui, New Zealand - 1766 DNA GHGlow gp2 | ecosystem: Host-associated > Mammals > Digestive system > Stomach > Rumen ... | reverse complement strand
CGCTGTCTTCGAGGGCGAGAACGCCAAGGTGTACTTCGACGGCGAGGTGAAGAACGAGTGGAACAACGACGGAACCACCAACACGCAGAAGGGACTCTTCACCGATGGCGCTGCACTGAAGTACATCTGCCTCGGAGGCAACCAGGCCTGGTCGTGGGACGACCTCGACGCGCCCTTCCGCTTCGCCCACCTGTTTATCAAGAACAAGGCCCTCACCGCTAACGAGATAAAGCAGCAGATCCTGGCCGACTATCCCGACTTCGGCAAGGCCGACGACCCCGAGGGCGTGGAGAGCATAGAGTATGCAGGCGTGGCCAACGGCGCCGTCTACAACCTCGCCGGACAGCGCGTGAGCGACAGCTACAAGGGGCTGGTCATCAAGAACGGCAAGAAGGTGGTGGTGAAGTAAAGCCACAACTCCTACACCCTATACCAAGGCCCGGGGCAAGCGCTCCGGGCCTTTTTGCGCATAATGCAGTTAAATAATCCTAAAAAACAAGGCCGTGCAGCCCCGACATGGCCCTCAAACCAGGAAAAAGCAGTACCTTTGCAGTCCGATTATTGGGGAGAGGCTTAGAATCCCCGCGGGCAGATGTGTGAATAGCATTGTCTTTGGCCAGGCAAGGCGGTTCGTGAATCATCGGTCCAAAGCCCTTGGCAACAGCGCGTTAGCGCCGAGCTGGGGAGCGCACGTTAGACTTGCAGCCGGGTAAGCTTGCACCGACAGTCATGGCGACGCGTCAAGGCAAGGCCTCGGATGTGGCCTTATGTGCGTAGATATATATAATATGTATAACTGTTTTTTAGTAATTAACGATTAACAAACAATGAACACCTTAAGTTACAAGACCGTGTCCCTGAACAAGGAAACGGCCCAGAAGGAATGGGTTGTGATCGACGCCACCGACCAGGTGGTGGGTCGCCTCGCCTCGAAGGTTGCCAAGCTCATTCGCGGCAAGTACAAGCCCACTTTCACCCCGCATGTTGACTGCGGCGACAATGTCATCCTTATCAACGCCGATAAGGTTGTCTTTACTGGTAAGAAGGAGACCGACAAGGTCTACACACGCTACACTGGCTATCCCGGCGGACAGCGCTTCAACACCCCCGAGCAGCTCCGCAAGCGCCCCAATGGCATCGACAAGATGCTGCGCCACGCAGTGAAGGGCATGCTCCCCAAGGGGCCCCTCGGACGCCACCTGCTCAACAACCTCTACATCTACGAAGGTACGGAGCATCCCCACGAGGCACAGAAGCCCAAGACCATCGACATCAACCAGTACAAGTAGGATTAACACAAACGATTAAAGACAAACCATTATGGAAGTAATCAACGCAATCGGTCGTCGCAAGAGCTCTGTGGCCCGCGTTTACATGAAAGAGGGAACAGGCAAGATTACGATCAACAAGAAAGACTTAGAGGTATATTTCCCTTCAGCCATCCTGCAGTACGTGGTTAAGCAGCCGCTCAAACTGCTCGAAGTGGCCGAAAAGTACGACATCAAGGTAAACCTCGATGGTGGCGGCTTCACCGGCCAGAGCCAGGCCCTGCGCCTGGCCATTGCCCGCGCCCTGGTGAAGGTCAATGCCGAGGATAAGAAAAAGCTTAAGGACCAGGGCTTCCTCACACGCGACAGCCGCGAGGTGGAGCGCAAGAAGCCCGGACAGCCCAAGGCACGTCGCCGCTTCCAGTTCAGTAAGCGTTAACGACCCTTGGCCCCGCCTGTTTAGCATCTAAACCGGGATGGACTTGGACAGTCAAGGCCCAGCTACCTCCCGGCTGATTCTAACAACAAGGAATTAAAAAGAAAGTAAACAAACCCTTTAAAAAGCAAACAAAGACAATGGCAAGAACAAATTTTGACATGCTCCTGCAGGCCGGATGCCACTTCGGCCACCTGAAGCGCAAGTGGAACCCCGCCATGGCTCCCTACATCTATACCGAGAGAAACGGTATTCACATCATAGACCTCCACAAGACCGTGGCCAAGATTGACGAGGCCGCCGAGGCTCTCAAGCAGATTGCCAAGAGTGGAAAGAAGATACTTTTCGTTGGTACTAAGAAACAGACCAAGGACGTCATTGCCGAGAAGGCAACCAGCGTCAGCATGCCCTACGTCATCGAGCGCTGGCCCGGTGGTATGCTCACCAACTTCCCAACCATACGCAAGGCTGTGAAGAAGATGGCCAACATCGACAAGCTCATGACCGACGGCACCTACGGCAACCTTTCTAAGCGCGAGTTGCTGCAGATAACACGCCAGCGCGCCAAGCTGGAGAAAAACCTCGGCTCAATAGCCGACCTCACACGCCTGCCCAGCGCACTCTTCGTGGTCGACGTGATGAAGGAGCAGATAGCCGTCAAGGAGGCCAACCGACTGGGCATACCCGTCTTTGGCATCGTTGACACCAACTCCGAGCCGAAGAACATCGACTTCGTCATACCCGCCAACGACGATGCCAAGGACTCTGTGGAGGTGATTCTCAACGCCTGCTGCACTGCCATCGCCGAGGGGCTTGAGGAGCGCAAGGCTGAGAAGGCCGACGAGAAGGCTGCCGAGGCACAGGCCGAGGCAGAGGACGAGGAGCGCCGCGAGCGCCGCCCGGCACGCAAGGCCCCCAAGGCCGAGCAGCCCCAGCAGGAGGCTGCCGCCGAGGCTGAGGCACCTGCTCAGGCCGACGCACAGGCCGAGGCCGAGGCTCCCGCAGCTGAGTAAGAAAACAACAGTTACAAACCCTTAAACGAAACACAGATTTATGGCTTACAAAGTAAGTATGGACGATATCAAGAAGCTCCGCACCATGACCGGTGCAGGCCTGGCCGACGTGAAGAAAGCGCTGACCGAGGCCGAGGGAGACTTCGACAAAGCTAAGGAACTGCTCCGCGAGCGTGGACTGGCCATCGCCGCCAAGCGCTCCGACCGCGAGACATCCAACGGATGCGTGCTCGTGAAGAAGGTGGGCGACTTCGCTGCTATGCTCGCAGTGAAGTGCGAAACCGACTTCGTGGCCAATGGAGCCGACTTCATAGCCATGGTGCAGGCCATCCTCGACGCTGCCATAGCAGCCAAGGCCAAGACCATCGACGAGGTGAAGGAACTCGTGCTCGCCGACGGGCAGAAGGCACAGGACGCCGTCACGCAGCGCTCGGGCATCACGGGTGAGAAGATGGAACTCGACGGGTACAACGTGCTCGAGGGCGCCAACATCGAGGTCTACGACCACATGGGCAAGCACACGCTCTGCACCATGGTGCAGCTCAGCAAGGACAACGCCGAAGCCGGCCACAAGGTGGCCATGCAGTTGGCTGCCATGAAGCCCGTGGCACTCAACGCCGAGAGCGTGGACCAGAAGATACTCGACGAGGAGTACAAGACCGCTGTGGAGAAGACCAAGCTCGAGCAGGTGGAGAAGTACGTCGAGGTGGTGCTCAAGAAGGCTGGCATCAACCCCAACCTCGTCGACTCCGACGACCACATAGAGTCGAACATGGCCAAGGGATGGCTCACACAGGAGCAGGCCGACGAGGCACGCAAGCTCAAGGTGCAGGCCGCCGAGGAGAAGGCCAAGAGCCTCAACCCCGGCATGATAGAGAACATAGCCAAGGGACGCGTGCAGAAGTTCCTCAAGGAAAACTGCCTCGTCGACCAGGAGTTCCAGTTCGGCGACGGCGACAAGGCCACCGTGTCACAGTGGCTTGCCCGCCAGGACAAGGAGCTTAAGATATGCGACTTCAAGCGCTTCACGCTCGTAGCCGAGTAAACGCAGTATCTTACTTTTACTCACTACATAATGACGGCATCGCCCACCGCTCGGGGGGCGATGCCGTTTGTCTTTTGTGGCAGTGACTCATGGTACAGACGGCTACTGATTAGGGAAAGAACCAAAATAATTGCTAAAAAAACGGGCAGAAATTTGCGTTTTACAAAATTAATGCCTAACTTTGCCACGAAATAGTATAAAGGAGCTAACCAGCGAGGATTCCGACGCACAGCGACGCCGGGATTCTTCGTTTTTTAGTCGGCTACTATCATTAACCGAACCAATTACCAACAGCAGCCTACCCGCTGTCAAAGACTATGGCACGCGCCAGCGGGCCAGGAGTGAATTAACCGCGTAGTTCGTGTCGGCGGGTTTCACCCGCTGAAAATAACCATAAAAAACAAACCAAACAAGTAATATCATGGCTTACATGTCACAAGAAGGCTATGACAAGCTCATAGCCGAACTGCAGCGCCTCGAAGGCGTGGAGCGCCCCAAGGCGTCGGCAGCCATTGCCGAAGCCCGCGACAAGGGCGACCTGAGTGAGAATTCCGAATACGATGCTGCCAAGGAGGCACAGGGACACCTCGAGGCCAAGATCAACCAGCTCAAGCTGGCCATCTCGGAGGCCAAGGTGGTAGACATTTCGCGCCTGAGCAGCGACTCGGTACAGATACTCTCCAAGGTGGAGCTGACCAACCTCACCACCAAGGCCAAGATGGCCTATACCATCGTCAGCGAGAGCGAGGCCAACCTGCGCGAGGGCAAGATCTCCATACAGACACCCATTGCCCAGGGCCTGCTCAACAAGAAGGTGGGCGACGAGGTGGATGTGAAAATACCAAGAGGCGTCATCAGGCTGCGCATAGACAAGATAGAGCACTAACACATGCCGTGTCAGCGGGCTTCCCCCGCTGTATCCATCGCGAAAGTTCGTGTCAGCGGGTTTCCCCCGCTGAATAATACCAACCCCTTACAGCTATGGACATATTTTCAAAGATTGCCGCTGGCGAGATACCCAGCTACAAGTGCGCCGAGGACGAGCAGTTCTACGCCTTCCTCGACATTAACCCGCTGCAGAAAGGCCACACGCTGGTCATTCCACGCCGCGAAGTAGACTACATCTTCGACATGGACGACCAGGAGCTTGCCCAGTTCCAGCTCTTCGCCAAGCGCGTAGCCCTGGCTCTGAAGAAGGCCTTCCCCTGCCGCAAAGTGGCACAGGTGGTGCTGGGCCTTGAGGTGCCCCACGCACATATCCACCTCATTCCCATGAACAGCGAGGGCGACGTGGACTTCAGGGGCGACCACCTCAAGCTCAGTCCGGAAGAGTTCGAGAACATCGCAGCCAGCATACGCGAGCACTTCGAATAGCGCCGCCCGTTCCCAGTTCGTGCCGCCGGTTCCCCCCGGACGTGCCGCCGGTTCCCCCTCAGTTCGTGCCGCCGGGTTTCCCCCGGCGGTGACACCCTTAACGTTACCCTCAAAAAACTCAATAACCATGAAGAAGAAGATAGTAGTACTCACCGGCGCAGGCATGTCGGTGGAGAGCGGCCTGAAGACCTTCCGCGACGCCGACGGGCTGTGGGAGGAGTATCCCGTGAGCCAGGTGGCCACCCACGAGGGGTGGGAGGCCAACCCCACGCTTGTGACCAACTTCTACAACATGCTCCGCAAGAAGTGCTGGGGCGTGAAGCCCAACGAGGGGCACCGGCTCGTGGCCAGCCTGGAAGAGAAATACGACGTGACCGTAGTAACTCAGAACGTAGACAACCTGCACGAGATGGCAGGCTCGTCGAAGGTCATCCACCTGCACGGAGAGCTGATGAAGGTGTGCTCCAGTCGCGACGTCGACGACGAGCGCTACCACCAGACGCTCACCCCCGACAACTGCGAGGTGAAGCCCGGCACACTTGCCGGCGACGGCTCGCTGCTCAGACCCTTCATTGTCTTCTTCGGCGAAGGCGTGCCCATGATAGGCCCGGCGGCAGAAGAGGCACAGCAGGCCGACATATTCATCATCATTGGCACATCGCTCGCGGTCTATCCGGCGGCAGGCCTCGTGCAGTACACACGGCCAGGCATACCCGTCTACCTCATTGACCCGGCACCCGTCAGCGCAGGAGCCAGGCCCAATGTCACCCATATACAGAAAGGTGCCTCCGAAGGTATGCGCCAGCTCATAGACAACTATTTGTAGTCTCCATCCGTGTTGCCTGTTCCGTGCCGCCGGGTTTTCCCCGGCGGTTATACGCTGTCCGCCTGTCTGAGTCGCCAGCGGCTATATGACGGAAATACCCCACCCCGACGCCTCCTGCACAGCAGGGAGGTCAAGGGTGGGGAATTTTTTTGTGTGAATTTTTGGCGGTTTCAATTATTTTCCATATCTTTGTGGCGTTCTTTTGCGAAATCGCAGCCATGGGCAGCGCTCAGCAGGAGAATACATATTTATGGAAAGGCGTTTACTAAGCGCTTGTCTGTCGGCTATACAGAACTTCGCAACCTCTGAAATCCAGCCCTCGACATGTCGCAGCAGTAGATGTCCATTTGGGATGTATCATGTCCCTATACCTATTATATATATAGGTATGGGAGAGGTGTATACATGTCAGGCGTGGACTCTGGTGTTGCTCATTTGGTTGGATTGGGCAATGCGAAGGCCTTGTATAGCGGGATGAGTGACGAAGTACAGACTCTCACGCTTTTTTCGTATCTATGGAAACCTATGGAATAAAGATGGAAAAATTACCAAGGTCTTCCTGCAAATTGTTTGCGAATAATTCATGCGATTCGAAAAAAGTTGTATTTTTGCAGTCGACTCTGGGAACGCGGGAGTCCTCGCCCGCCACAGATGCGGGCGAGAGTGCCCGCGTTCCCAGGCAAAAACAGTTAAATTACCGTTAGTTATATAGTAGAAGTAGATTCGCAAAAACGTATAATTATGGCAAAGTATTTAGACCCGAAGGCAGAGTTGGCTGAGGCAAAGGCAGAGCTGGCCGAGGAGAAGGCAGAGCTGGCCGAGGCAAAGATTAAACAGGCTGAGTTAAGGCTCAAGTTGGCCGAGTTAAGGCTCAAGTTGGCCGAGGTAAGGATTGAGCTGGCTGAGACAAAGATTGAGCTGGCAAAGACAAGGACTGAGCAGGCTGAGGCAAAGGCTGAGCAGGAAGCGACAATGCGAAGGCAGGCCGAGGAGAAGATGATGCAGCGGGATATCGACATTGCTCGCAAGATGAAAGCACTGGGCACCGACCCTAGTTTCATTGTACAGATAACAGGACTTACCTTGGAGCAAGTTAAGGCTTTATAATATAAGTCCGAACCGCCACACGGCGGTTCGGACTTGTCATAATAGAATAGCTCGGTTCTTTTACTTGATCACTTTTCGGCCATTGCTGACGATGATGCCGTGCTGGCTGTTGGTGGCCTTCACACCGCCCAGTGTGTAGGCTGGGGCCTCGCTGGCAATACCGTCGGGCACGTGGCGCTCGATGGCAGTGACCACGGTTTCCTCGATGCGAGTCTTGGTGTCGTCGATGACGAGGTGTCCAGCCTCGGTGGTGAGGAAGAAGCGGATGTCCTGTGAGCCGTCGCCACAGTCGATGACGAACTTCTCGAAGTATTTGGTATTCGAAGAGGCGGTGATGTCGGCATTGATGGTGACGGTGGCTCCCTGTCGGGCAACGGTCATCACTACGTTGGCACCGTTCATGTCGGCAAGGAATGTTTCCCAGTTGTAGTTGCTCTCAAGCGAGGTGTACCAGTCGTGGCTGCTGTCGGGGCCAGTGTTGAGTGCGTACTGCCACGCGTAGTTGTCGGCACGCAGCACCACGTACTCTGAGTAGCCCTCGGCACCGCGGTCGGCATTGGTGGTGACTGCACCTATCCAGTTTTTGTAGTTGGCGGTCATGTCGCTGAAGTTCTGGAACTCCAGGGTGAGCGTCTGGTTGGCAGGGATGGTGTAGTACTCGGAGAAGTAGGTGAAGAAGGGAGCCGTGTTGTCTTCGGGTGCCACGTTGGAGCTAATAGTGGGGTAGGGCACCTCAGAGGTGGCAATCTTGGTCTTGTCGTTGTCTATCACCAGGTGTCCGCCCTCAGTGCTGAGGAATGTGCGTATGGGCTGCGTCCCATCTCCGCACTCGATGACGAACTGCTCGTTGTAGCTATTCCCTCCGGTGGTGGTCATGTCGGCATTGATGGTGACGGTAGCCCCCAGTCGCTTGACGGTCATCACTACGTGGGCGCCGTCCATGTCGGCAAGGAATGTTTCCCAGTTGTAGTTGCTCGTGAGCGAGGTGTACCAGTCGTGGCTGCTGTCGGGACCAGTGTTGAGTGCGTACTGCCATGCGTAGTTGTCGGCGCGCAGCACCACGTACTCCGAGTAGCCATCGGCTCCGCGGTCGGCATCGGTGGTGACCACGGCCAACCAGTTGTGCCAGTTCAGGGTCTTGTCGGTGTAGTTGTCAAACTCCAGGGTGAGCGTCTCGTCGGCCTGGATGGTGTAGTAGTTGGAGAAAGCCGTCCAGAAGGCGGTGCTGTTGTCTTCAGCACCGACGATGGTGGTGTCGGCCATGGCGCTGGCACTTAGCATTGTCATGGTGCCGAGAAGCAGGCTGCGTAGTGTTTTTGTTTTCATTGTTTGTTTGTTTTTTGTTTGTTTGGTTTTCTTGGGTAGTGGTCGGCGCGGGGAAACCGCGCCGCACGAACTTTGGCGGAATAATCACTACGTCTTCTGTGGAAAACGGTAGGAAGGGTCACTAAATAGAGTGGGGCGGCTCCCGAGGGAGCCAGCCCCGAAGTTGGTAGGCCGTGTTGTCGGCCGTTAGTTCTCTGTGTACTTGTAGCCCCAGATGGTGACGCCCGTCTGGCTGCGCAGGGCGGTGAAGCTGGGTGTCTGGATGAAGTCCGACTTCTTGTTGGGATCTTCCAGGGTCTGCTCCACCATCACGCCCTTGTACTCCTGGCCGATGTTGATGGTGATGTAGCTTGTGCCGTCCTTCACAGCCCAGGTGCCTTTGTACCTGTCGCCGGAGATGGTGCCGTCGGCGTTGAGCGTCACGTCGACAGGAGTGGCATACTCCTTCTTGGTGTGGTCCAGGCCGTAGCGGTGGATGAGCAGCTTGTAGTTGCCAGGAATGTTTTCCTTGGCCACACACTGCTTGGCACTGATGTCGGCAGTCCTAACCGTCTCGCCCGTGTACTCGAAGGGAGCAGCCACGAGCCAGCCTTCCTCGTTCTGGAACAGCTGGTGTACGCGCACCTGGTGGCCTTCGCCCTGTCCTTGGAAGCGGGTGTGATATACCAGGTAGGCGCGGCCATCGGGTGCGGCAATGGCCGAGTTGTGGCCCTGTGAGCGCTCCGACCAGCCTCCTGTGGCCTGATAGCCCCAGTCGCCGTAGGCTCCGAAGATGTTGACACCGCGGTTGCCGTCGTTCTCGCCAGCGCCGAAGTCGAGCTGATAGGTGTTGAACACGGCCGAGCTGCCCTTGCTGTCCACGTATGGTCCGTCGGGATTCTCCGAGCGGAACACGCGCATCTGGTAGCCGCCGTTGTTGTAGTCGTCTGGGTTGCCGCCAGCCATCAGTCCTCCGTAGCTCATGAAGAGATAGTAGTAGCCTCCGATGTACTCGATGTAGCTGGCCTCGCCCGACACATAGTGACCGCCGGCAATCTTCTTACCGAAGTAGGGGTCGACGGTGATGTCGTCGCCGCTGCCCACCTGGGCATAGCTCACCGTGTAGTCGCGCAGACCGGTGTTCTCGTCGAGTTCAAGCATCCAGATGCCGCCGCTCCACGAGCCGTAGCTCATCCACAGCTTGCCCTGTTCGTCGTAGAACACGCAGGGGTCGATGCAGTTGGGATAGCGGTTGCCCCAGCTCACGTCGGTGGCGTAGCGCGAGGGCAGCGAAGCCTGCTCGCCAATGGCCAGCTCAAGGTCGGTTTGCTTGTAGTTGTCGCCAGAGAAGAATCCGCTGATTACCACCGGTGCCTGGTAGGCGTAGGGGCCCACGATGTAATCGGAGGTGAGCAGGATGATGCTGCTGTACCAGTAGTCGCCGTTGATGCTCAGGTACATGCACCACTTCTTCATCACGGGGTTGTAGACCACGTCGGGCGCCCACATGTTGCCGTCCACGCTCCAGCTGGCATTGCCCTTCTTCGACCAGTCGAAGGCGTTGAAGGCGGGTAGCGTCAGTGTGTTGCCACCCTGCACTACCTGGGTCACTTCTGGGGTGGTGAAGGCCACATCGTTGCCCACGCCGTTGCTGCCGGCAGCGACCCAGGGCACCTCGACGGTGCTCCAGGTCATCATGTTAGTCGACTTGGCTACGGCGCGGTGGGAGCCAAACACATAGTACGACCATGACGAGGGGTCGTAGACCACGCTGGGGTCGTGGACACTGACGCGCGACAGATTAGAGGGCCACAGCACCTGCTCGCTGAACTCTGTCGGGACGTTGGGCGTTGCGGTGGGGATGGCTTTGTCGGGGAAGTCGTCTTCCTTACATCCTGTCACGGAGGTAAGCAGTCCCATGCAGGCAGTTGCCATCAGCCAGTATTTTATATTCTGCTTGTTCATAATACCTTGTTATATTTAGACTGTTTGCTGTTTCGGTTTCCTTTTTCTTTTATTTGCTTCCTACTCCATCACTAAGTAGCTATGGTCAACGGTGAAGCGGAAGTAGAAGTCATCGGGGTCGATGGTGTTGATGCCGGTGTAGGTCTGGGTGTAGTCTACGCCGTTGCTACCGTGCATGATGGCTTTCACGTCGGCGGTGCCGTCGCCCTTGTTGGCCACCTGTACAGTCACTTTCGCCCCGTTCATGGCTGCCTTCCACGTTGGCCAGTTGCGGTCGCCTTCCATGGCGGGCGTGCAGGCAGCGTAGCCGTTGCCCCAGCCATAGTTGTCGGCACGCACCACGGCATACTCCGTGTTGTCGGCCTTGCAGAGCACGATGCAGAAGTTGTTCCAGTTCTCCACGCCCGACGTGTAGTTGGTGAAGGTGGCAGTGCAGGTCTGCCGTGCCACTACCCTGACGTTGGTGGAGTGTGCGCCCCAGAATTCGGTGGCGTTGTCGGTAGAGCCTATCTGGCTGTCGAACACCAGGTGACAGCCGTCGACCGTGAAGCGGAAGTAGAAGTCATCGGCATCGATGGTGTTGATGCCCTTGTACTGCTGGGTGTAGGTCTTGTTGTCGTTGCCCACCATTACGGCCTTGATGTCGGCCGTGCCGTCGCCGTTGTTGGTGATGTAGGCAGTCACCTTGGCTCCGTCCATGGCTGTCTTCCACGCTGCCCAGTCGCGCTCGCCTTCCATGGTGGGCGTGCAGGCGGCGTAGCCGTTGCCCCAGCCGTAGTTGTCGGCGCGCACCACGGCATACTCCGCGTTGTCGGCCTTGCAGAGCACGATGCAGAAGTTGTTCCAGTTCTCCACGCCCGAGGTGTAGTTGGTGAAGTTGACCACCTTGGTTTCCTTGGCCCCTACCTTGATGTTCTCGGTGTGGGCGCCCCAGAAGCCTGTGGAGTTGTCCTCGGCGCCTATCGTGAGCGGCGTGGGCACTACCACCGTCTCGGTGAAGGCCGAGAGCTCGTTCACCACGTTGATGGTCTTGACAGCCATCACGGGCTTGTCGCAGTTCACGCCCTTGAAGGTCTTGTTGTAGAGTGCCACGAGGGTCTTCTGGCCCACGCTCTCAAAGTCGGGTATCGACTCAAACTGCAGGTCTGCGGCGGTGATGTTCTTGGTTACGCCCTGCTCGAAGGTCACTGTGCCGGTGACGTTGGCCATGGCGTCGGCCATGCTCGTGCCTGCGAGCACCTCGCCAGGCACACCGGCAATCTCGAGCGACAGCGGCTGCTTGTCTTCGGCAGAGGTGAAGCCGCCGATGGGCTCGATGTTGCTTGCCAGGAAGTTGAGGTAGGAGCCGTCGACGGTGATGAAGCAGCGTATGTTGTTGCCAGGGCTGATGGCATAGGGCTGCGTGTAGGTCTTGGTCACCGTGCCGTTGGTCATCTTCACGAAGAAGACGTTGTCCTGCGAGCGGTCCACGGTCACTGTCACGCGACCGTTCATCTGCTGGGTCTTCTCGTCTGCATTGTCCACGGGCGAGAAGGGCACGTTGCTGTCGCTGAACTTGAAGGGGAAGCCGCCCCACTGAGAGTTATAGGCTACGCTGTCGTTGGTGAAGTCGTAGCGCAGCACGCCGAACTCGCTGTAGGCAGTGCCGCCGCGGTCGTCGTCGGTGGCCACCACGAGGGCGAAGTTCTTGTAGTAGACTTTATCGGGGTTGACCGTGAGGTTAAACTGCGCGTACCAGGTCTGCTTGTCGGGGATGACGTAGTACTTGGTGAAGGCCGACCAGAAACCGTTGCTGAAGTCGCTGGCTCCCACTTGGTACACGTCTTCCTCCAGGCCTTCTATCTGCTCTTCGCCGCCGCCTTGCTTGGAGTTGGCTATGGAGTCGGCCTTCTCGGAAATCCAGTCGGGCGCGTCGAAGCTGTAGAGCTCGGCACCCTCGCAAGCCGTGAGCAGCAGCAGCGCCACGGCTGCTGAACTCAATGCGGATGCTATTTTATTGAGGTTTTTCATAATCTTTTGAATTGTCGTTTGTCTGTTTGCTGTTTTTTCTCTCTTACAGGTTCACCACAGGGTGTACCGTCCAGCCCTTGCCGGAGAAGTAGGAGGCGTTGTTGCTGCTCCTGTTGGCCGAGTTGCCCCTGAGGTTGGGGTTGTCGTTGAGCGTACCCTGGAAGATGGGCAGGAACTCATGGCCCTGCACGTAGGTGTCGAACGAGCTCTTCGAGCAGCTGCTGTAGTCTACGGCGTCCTTCGGCGTGTAGGTGTAGATGCCGGCATTGTAGTTGGCCTTGGTCCAGAAGTTGACGGCAGCGTGCTCCTTAAGCTGCTGCAGGCGTGCGCTGTTGTAGAAGAATCCCCAGCGTATGAGGTCGAAGCCGCGTCCAAACTCGCAGCCGAACTCCTTCGGGCGCTCCACGTTGGCTATCTGCTCGAAGAGCTTGTCGGCCGTGTTCAGCTTCGACTGGTCGAGGTTGGGCAGTCCGGCGCGGTTGCGCACGGCGTCGATCCACTTGAAGGCGTTGGCCGTGGGGCCGTTGACCTCGTTCTCGCACTCGGCGGCGCGCAGCAGCACGTCGCTGTAGCGCATCAGACGCAGGTTGATGCCGCAGTGCAGACCGGTGACCACCTTGTCGTAGAGGCCGGTGCGCAGGTTGGTGTTCTTGGCGATGGGCAGGCCACCGTAGCCGTTGTTGGTCACCACATAGTCGGTGGCGGTCATTGGGCTGGTGTAGCACATGTTGCCGTAGGCATAGCCGTCCCAGCCAGCCTCGTAGGTGCCCACGGTCCAGTACAGGCGCGGGTCGCGCGAGCCATCGGTGGTGGTTTCGGCCAGGAACAGGTTGTAGAGCCAAGGCGATACCGACAGGTCGGCCCAGCCGCCAAAGTCGCCAGGACCGTAGTTGCTCTCTATGGCGTGGCCCTGGGTGGCATTGGGCGAGGTGTTCACCGGTGTCCACTCGTCGTCGGTACCCTGCGACTCCAGGTCGAGGAACTGCACCTCGAACAGGCTCTCGTCGTTGTTCTCGTAGGCTGGGCCTTCCTGGAAGTTGTCGCCATAGTTGGCCATGAGCTTGTACTCACCGTAGAGCTGGTTGCCGCCGTCGGCGGTGCTCAAGATGTTTTTCAGCACGGCCAGTGCCTCGGCATACTTGTGGCGCACCATGAGCGTGCGGGCATAGTAGCCGGCGGCTGCGCCGCTGGTGGCACGGCCCTTCGACCACTGGCCACCCACGGTCTTGGCGGGAAGCAGGTCGATGGCTTCGGCGAAGTCCTGCTCCACCTGGTCCAGCACACGGTCGTACTGGGCATTGCCGTCGGCGTCGCCCTCCTGGTAGTTGGAGGCGTAGAGGCCGTCGAGCGTGGAGTACTGGCTATAGTCGGTGATGAGCGCGGGGTTCTGGTAGTAGCCGGCCAGGTTGTAGTAGGCCAGTCCGCGGATGAACAGGGCCTGGCCCTTGATCATCTTGTAGCGCTCGGAGAGCGTGGCGTTGTCGCCTTCCACGCGAGAGAGAACGAAGTTGCACACGTTGATGGTATAGTACCAGTCGCGCCACGACCACTGGCCTATCTCGTCGGTGACAGGCTCGTTAAGGTCGTCGAAAGGCAAATACCACACCTGCGAGGAGTTCCACACCTCGTCGCCACGGCACACGTCGATGTTGTAGCCCACACGGGCGTAGGTGCCCTCCATGCGGATGTGGTTGTAGCAGGCTACGATGCACTCTTCCAGGTCGGAGGCGGTGTTGCCAAATGTCTCAGACGTCTGGCGGTTGGGGTCGCTCACGTTCAGTTTGTCGCTGCACGAACTCATGGCAGCCACGCCCAGCAGCAGGGCGAGTGATATTTTATATAGTTTCATAATAATCACTTTCATTTTTCTGTTTTCAATTCTCTATTTGTTAGAACGACAGGAGGATACCGCCCATGAAGCTACGTGCGCTGGGGTATGAGCAGAAGTTGTAGCCAGGGGTGAAGGTGCCGCCGGCATAGTCCACGTTGTATCCGTGATACTTGGTGAAGGTGTGGAGGTTCTGGGCCGAGATGTAGGCGCGCACGCCGCTCACCACACCCTTGAACCACTTGTCGGGGAAGTTGTAGCCCAGCTCCACGTTGGCTATCTTCCAGTAGGCTGCGTTCTGTATCTTGCGCTCGCTGAACAGGTCGTTCCAGGCCAGTGTGGCGCTGTTGGAGTAGTAGGTGCGGGGCACGTCAGACAGGTAGACGCCGTCGACCGACCACTGGTTGGCGCGAGCCACGGCTACGTCCTTGTTGCCGGGGCCGTAGACCGAGTTCAGGCTGTTCCAGATGTCGTCGGACACGTGGTAGTTCAGCGCACCGTAGGTAGACACGGCCAGGTCGAAGTTCTTGTACTCCACGCGGGCGTTAAGGCCGAAGTTCACCTTGGGCAGGCCGCTGCCCAGCACAGTCTGGTCGTTGGTGTCGACCTTGCCGTCGCCGTTCACGTCGTAGTACCAGCAGTCGCCGATGTTGGCTCCCTCCTGATACTTCCACCCACCGGCGGAGACGAGGTCGGGAACATAGCTCGGGTCGGCACTCTGCTTGGCCAGCTCGGCGTTGTTGTGGGTGATGCGGCCAAACTCGTTGAGCTGGTTCATCTGCTCCTCAGAGCGGATGATGCCGCCATACTGCCAGCCGTAGAACTGGCCCACCTCCTCGCCTACCTTGGTGATGTAGGCTCCGGCGATGTAGCTCTCTGTGCCGAAGCCCAGCGAGGTCACCTTGTTCTTCAGCGTGCTCAGGTTGCCGCCTACCTGCCACTTCACAGCGTGGTCGTTGTTGCGGTAGGTGGCCGAGAACTCGAAGCCGCTGTTCTCCATCGAGGCGGCGTTCATCGTAACCGACGTGTTGGCAACACCGGCGTTGGCCGGCACGGGTACGCCGTAGTGCAGGTCCTCAGACTTGTTCTTATACCACTCGGCGGTAAACTCCAGGCGGTTGTTCCACATGGCCAGGTCGATACCCACGTTGGTGGTCTTCTTCTTCTCCCAGGCTATGTCGGCGTTCACGAAGTTGGAGATGGCCGAACCAGTGACGGGCGTGTTGCCGAAGGAGTAGGTCATGTTGTTGCGGGCCAGCGTGGCCAGGTTGGCATAGTCGCCAACGGCGGCCTCGTTACCCAGCTCGCCGTAGCTGGCGCGCACCTTGAGCATGTTGACCACGTTGTGGTTGAAGGGGAAGAACTTCTCCTTGTCGAAGCGCCAGCCGATAGACACCGAGGGGAAGGTGCCCCAGCGGATATTCTTCGACAGGCGAGAGCTGCCGTCGCGGCGAAGCACCACCGACAGCAGGTACCGGCCGTCGTAGTCGTAGTTCAGACGCCCGATGAACGAGGTGATGGCGTGCTTGTATTCAAACGACTCGGAGTAGGTGCTCGCGCCATTCTGCAGCTGCAGGAAGTAAGGCTCGGAGAAGTTCACCGACCAGGCGTTGATCACGTGCGTGTTCTCCTCCTGGTAGGTCTGGCCCAGCACAAGGTTGATGTGGTTAAGGCCTAACATGCCGTCGTAGGTCAGCGTGTTCTCCACAAGGAAGTCGCTGTACTGGCGAGTGTTCTTGGTAAGGCGCTCGTTTGATTTGTCAAGGTACACACGGTTGGACTGTATCCACGCCGACACCCACGTCTTGTCAGTGGCGTGCGTCTTGCTGTACGAGAGGTTGAGCTTGTAGTTCAGCTTGTGGTTCTTGCTCTCCACGCCTATCATCTTCATCAGGTCTACGTCGGCAGAACCCGTGGCCACCACGCGGTCAACGAGCGTGTTGCGTGTCAGGCGGTTGTTCACCAGAAGCGGGTTCGAAGCCGAGATGTCGCCATGCACCGTGTCGTAGTACACCCCGTAGCCGTAGGCATCGTAGTTGTAGCTGCTGGCTGAACCCACCTTGTCGTCGAGCACCCACGTGCTCTCGTCGTAGGCCTTGATGGTGGGCTGCATGAGCAGCGTGCCACGCAGCACGTTGGTCACGTCGCCATACAGGCCCTGCACATACTCCGAGGCGTTGGAAAGGCCCATGCCGTCCTGGCTTGAGTGCGAGTAGACCAGGCTGGTGCGGAACTTGATGAACTTGGTCTCCATCGTGTTGTTCACACGGGCAGTGAAGCGCTGGTAGTTAGGGCCGGCACCCTCAAGCGTGCCCTTCTGCTGGAAATAGTCCAGGCCCACATTATAAGTATTGTGGGCACCGCCGCCACTCAGGTTGATGTTGTGGTTCTGGCGAGTGCCAGTCTTGAACACCTCCTTGAACCAGTCGGTGTCGGTACCGTCCTGGAACTGGTAGCGATTGGTGGCGGGGTTGAGCGAGTAGCCGCCGGCAAGAGGCGTATTGGAGTTCAGGCACGCCTGGCCCAGGTAGTTGCTATACTGGTCGGCGTTCATCACGTCGTACACACTGCTCGAAATCTGGTCTACGCCAAAGTAGCCCTTGTAGTCCACGTGCAGTGGCTGGTCCTTCTTACCGCTCTTGGTGGTGATGATCACCACACCGTTAGCCGCACGGCTACCGTAGATGGCACCGGCAGAAGCGTCCTTGAGCACCTGGATGGTCTCAATGTCGTTGGGAGAGAAATCGCGGATGGTGGTACCCATGGGAACACCGTCGATCACATACAGCGGAGCTGTGCTGCCGAAGGAGCCGATACCGCGGATGCGTACAGAGGGGTCCGCACCGGGCTGGCCGTCGCTCGTAATCTGTACACCGGCCACCTTACCCTCAAGCATCGTAGAGATGTTGGAGTTTGAAACGCGCTTCAGCTCGTCGGCGTTCACCACCGACACCGAACCCGTCAGGTCGGCCTTCTTCTGAGTACCGTAGCCGATAACCACTACTTGCTCAAGCACAAGGTCGTCGCTCTCAAGGTTGATCGTGCCAAGGCTCGAACGGTTGCGAACGGCTACCTCACGATCCTTGTAGCCCACGTAGCTCACAAGCAACGTGGCATTGCCAGATACGCTCAGCTGAAAGTTGCCGTCAAGGTCGGTCACCGCACCAGAGGTTGCACCCTTCACTTTCACGGTGGCACCAATGAGCGGCTCTCCATTCTGGTCAACCACCTGGCCGGTCACCTTCATGGTCTGTTGTGTCACTGCTGCCGAAGCGGGAGCCGAACATAGAGCTGGGCCTCCCATGACACTCGACAATAGCATCACAGAGAATAAGAAATTGTTTCTCATCGCTAAATTGGTTTTAATTTTGTTATTATATTAGTTTGTTTGTTTGTCTGTAGGTTGCAAGCCGTCTGAAAATACAGCTTCGGGAGTAGTTTGTTAGTGGTTTTTTTGAAAAACGTTTGCGAAATTAAGCAAAATTGTTTTAACGGCAAAGCTTTTCTTGTAGAATTCTTTGATGTATGTCAATTTTTAACACCATTAAACGTAAAAAACGCTAAAATCCGCCTTTTTCTGCCCATAAATGCTCCCGAACAAGTGTTTCGCTTACACTTTTTGTGAGCATAGGCAAGGCTCCCCGTCGCCCTGTGTTCGCCTCGCCTCCGCCTCCAGTGTGCCTGGCGCTTTTGCCGCCAGGGGCCGTCGCCCTGCCTTCCGCCTCGTCAGCGCCTCCACTGTGCCTGGCGGTTTTGCCGCCAGGGGCTTGGCTCGCTCCCCAAGGGGCTGGGGCTATCGGCTGCCGGCCTCGCTGCTTGCTCTTTAGATGCTGTTTAAACAGGGCATCGCCTTGCCTGCCTCCAACCCCCTGCTGCTCAGTGTGTTGCCAGTGTCGCTGAAAAAGCACTGACTTTTGGAAAATA
>Ga0247608_10003556_pt1 | contig 18113 bp, 13 predicted proteins | sample 176DNAGHGlowgp2_FD_193490 | JGI IMG/M metagenome (GOLD analysis project Ga0247608, IMG submission 193490) | Sheep rumen microbial communities from Palmerston North, Manawatu-Wanganui, New Zealand - 1766 DNA GHGlow gp2 | ecosystem: Host-associated > Mammals > Digestive system > Stomach > Rumen ... | reverse complement strand
ATTATAGTGTCCATATGATAAGCTGGCTTCACAGGCCTTATATAGCATCTGGCAAAAATCTTTAACATAAATCATATCTTTCTTTCTGGAAGGATCACCCCAAACTTCTATTGGTTCTCCTTTTGAAGCTTTCTCAATCAACAATCGCCATGCTCTTTTTCTTAATATTCCATCGACATAGAAAGAGTCATTTGAAGACCATGAATAAATAGTAGGAAGCCGAAAAATAAATGCCTTTAATCCGTGGATGGCGTTATAACATTTAATCATTTCTACCGCAGTATTTTTACTTACAACATAGAGCGAATGATCTGTAGAATAATCAAACTTAGGAAGCATATCCGGAAGTAGTAATAAATCATCTTCCGACCTGTCTTTAATATCTCCGAAACTCTGTGTATATAACACTCTATCAACTTTACTTTTTATACAATATTCAAGTACATTAAAAGTCCCAACTATATTTGAATTAATATAATCCTCTGGATTATATCCTTCCATTCTAGCAGGCATAGCTCCTGCCAAATCAATTACTGCATAGTAATTATTACCTATTTTTTTAAATTCACTTTTATCCCTGATATCTAATAGATAATAAGGAATTCTCTCTTCAACAAAAGCGCAGTGATGCCTGCCAGTGCCTTCTATCTCGAAAGGACTATCGCTTATATTGAGAAAATAATCAACAACATATTTCCCGATTCCACCATTAGCGCCAATAATCAGAATCTTTTTTTTAGTGTTCACGACACAATTCCTCTATTCTCTCAAGAATCTCTTCATCCAGGTGCTTATTTTTAAATAATCCAATGTTAGTTTGTATGACCTCTATAGGTAAATCCCACCACTTTGCAGCCTCTAAACGTTCAATTGTTTTATCATCGAATCTCTTCTTAATAATCTTTCCCGGTACACCTACAACTACTGAATAAGGTTCTATATCTTTAGTAATGACTGCTCCTCCCCCTATAACACATCCGTTCCCAATCTTTACGTTTCTACATATTGTTACTCCTGCTCCTACCCAAACATCATTACCTAATATACAAGGTTCCTCATATTCTTTTTCATGATAATAACTGGAAAACTCAGCATCATCAACAATTCCCCATGCTATATCGTGCCAAAAAGGATGAGTGGACAACATTTTATAATCGTGGTCGTCTCCTCCTATTCTCAAATTCCATGAAAGCGCACAAAAAGAACCAATCTCTGTGGCTTGAATAGTAGACATTCTCCCAACACAGCTATATCTACCCATCTTTAATCTCCAAATATCGCAATACCTCTGTATAGAACTATTATTACCAATATCGGTCTCACGGATTGTAGTATTATCTCCAATAATGCAATTTTCACTCAAATTCGAGTCAAACACTCGACAATTGTTGTATATCTTACTACTATCAGTCCCATTACTGTTCTTTACTATAGAGTTGCTACCAATATAGCCCTTAAAATTATCCATACTATTACTTTCAGTCATTTTTCGTATATCCAGGTTATTCTTGCAAGACTACAATTTTTACCCCTATTTATTGCTCATATATCCATCGTCCGTTAGGTATTCCTTTTTACAAACAATTGAATATGTACTTTCTTTGTAATGATCTAATCGATCGAACCATATATCTTCTTGAAATTCTATTTGCTCAAGTTTTCCAAGCATCTCTTCTGTAATGTTTGATTTAGGAATTACCACAACGCCACAGTCATCACATACCGCTATAGCTCCATCATATTTTTCAATGGCATTCTTCTTAAGATCTTGTTCTATATCATTAATCGGTTTTTCATTAAAACATCCTAATGGTGTAAAACCTGTACACCAAATCGGCCATTTCTCTCGAATTAAACTCGCAGCATCACGCATTTTTCCATTCACTACTATAGCGATTTCTTGTCTATACAAGAGAAGATATTTGCTTACTAATTCTCCAAAAATCGCCCGCCCTTCGCAATTAAATGAATCAACAAATACTATTCTGTCCTCATCAATACTTTCAATTTGTTTATGTAGAGACCAGTTGCTATTATCATAAGCATATACCCATTTGATAAAGCCCACTTTATGATATCCTCGATTAATTGGCAAAACATCCGGAATTACACCACTTTTCCCTAATGCATCCGCCACCTCTGTCGTGCTTACCCTGTTTCGTTTAATATAATCTATTATTTCTTGTCCTATCATTATTCCCTCCTCAAAAAACGAATTCTACCCGTTCCTTAATTTCAGCCATAAGTCCATTTAGAATTTCTCTGTTTTTTGCATGTGCAATATAAAAACCTATCCTCTTACTGTCATCGTCAGGCAAGAATACTTGATCTCCGGGATTAAAATTAAAATGATACATGTCTATATTAGAATTATCATTGAGAAAGTCCTCTCCTGTAATCCTCTTTAATTGCTTCCTATCATTTTCCTTAGCTATATCAAAAAATTCTAGTACACTACATCTCTCTTTGTATTCGTCCTTAATTGATATTCCTTCATCCAACGAAATCCCCATGGATTGAGTAATCAAGTATTCATAATTGTCAATCCCCGTCATCCAAGGTACGATATGAGAAGAAATGAAATTACCGCCCCCCCTAGCTCCAATCTCTATTAACACAAACGCTTTCCCGTTATATTTGTATTCTGCATGGGTAAACCCAAACGGAAGTTGCGCCTTCTCAACAAAAAGGTCGTTTTGTTTCCTAAGCGTACCGTAATCGTATTTCTCGTCAAAATGTGAAAAAAGCAATTCTTTAGCTATATTGGCGTTATGTGAGTAATGCTTTTTCTTAGAAATACATAGCGAATAATGCTTTCCTCCGACTACAATTCCATCGACTGTAAACTCTGTACCTTCAATATATTCTTCACAAATTACACTTCCTTCACCCTTTGAAAAACTAATTGAACTATCAAAGAATTTTGATATATCTTCTATGCTTGTGATGGTATATACTCCCCTACTACTATTAGAATCTACCGGTTTCATAATCATTTTAGGATTATTTAACGCCCTATAAAAAGCACATGCCTCGGATACAGTTTTGCATTTTTTGAAATTCGGAGAGGGAAATCCATTCTCTTTACAAAATGATCTCATTAGTGCTTTGTTTGTAAAGAGTGCTGCTTTATCGATTCCAATAGAAGGCAGGCGTAAACTGTCACAAATCTCAGCGATAGGGCGTACTGCAATATCACATTCGTCAGACACGATAGCAACAACATTATATCTTGCTGCTATCTCCTTACAGGTATTAACGGCCAAAATATCAGAATTCTCGCAATAGTCAGCATATCTGAATGCCGGAGCATTCTTATTAGGATCAATGCATAATACTCGAATTCCTTTTTCCTTAATTCGCTTTATTAATGGAACTTGCATATTTGACCCTGGCATAACCAAGACTGTTTTTGTCATATTAATCCTCGCTCATCACATTGTATATTCGATCTATTATGTCTTTATCCATTTCCTCAAAAAATGGTAATGTCAATACTTTTGAGGATAGAACTTGTGCAACTTTCAGATCAGTCTTTTTATATTTATCAGCATATATGCTTAAATCCTTTGTCAGGGGGTAGAAATATTTTCTGACATTAATCCCATTCTCTTTTAACACGCTATATAAATCATCTCTGGAATAGTAATAATCATCTCCGACAGATATTGGAAAATACGCATAATTGTTTGATCCCTTACGTTCATCTTTTAACAATCTAATGCCTGAAATACTGCCTATCCTTTCCTTGTATAACCCATATATTTGCATTCGTTTTTCAATCACTTCATCTACATGCTTTAAGTTGCATAATCCCATGATTGCTGAAAACTCATTCATCTTTGCATTAGCCCCAACAGATATAACCGTTTCTTGTCCACGAATCCCAAAATTCTTGAGGTTATACAGTTTTTCATACATTTCAGTAGTTTTGCAAACTACCGCCCCGCCTTCAATTGTGTTAAAAACTTTTGTTGCGTGAAAACTAAAGATAGAGACATCGCCATAATTGCCAATCCCTTTATCGCAATATTTCACACCAAATGCATGAGCGGCATCATATATTACTTTCAAATTATACTTATTAGCTATACGCTGTATTTCTTCAACATTGCATACATTCCCATAAACATGAACCGGAAGTATCGCTACTGTTTTTGGAGTAATTAGTTCTTCGATTTTCGATTCATCTATTGTTCCGTCTTCTTCTTTAACATCACAAAAAACAGGTTCTAAACGATTGCGTACAATGGCGTGTGTTGTTGAAACAAATGTAAATGGTGTGGTGATTACTTCACTTCCTTCAGGAAAATCAAATGATTGTATAGCAAGTTCTAACGCCATATGTCCGTTAACCATAAGCGAAAGACGAGGAACATCCAGATACTCTGCAAGTTTCTGTTCCAATTCTTTATGATATGTACCCATATTTGTAAGCCAATGTGTCTCCCACAACGGCTTTATAGCTTCAATATATTCCTCATATGGAGGCATTGATGAGCGTGTTACATTTATTCTTTCTGTCATTTTTTCTCCGTAACAGTGTTTTATTTAAGCTCTGGAATAGTTGATTTGATAATGGTCGGGGTATCTGATCTATAAACTTTCATTTTTAGAACGGTCAATTCAACCAAAGAACAATCGAAGATATTCTTGACAGGATCATATTTAATTTCAACTACTGTTATATTCATGCAAACGATACCTTCCTTGGTTAATCGTGAATATCAGTGATGAAAATGACAACTCACTATTATTATATATCGGCTTAAATCCCAGATTTCTTAACCCTTTATGCAAGTAACAATGCTAATATTTCAGCGCATCATCAGAAATACATTGTTCGAAACAATCCCAATCCGCATACTGTGAATTGTCTTTGCTCCATATGATGTTTTCACGGATAACTTTAGCGGGATTTCCTGCGATAATGACATGATCTCCGAATTGAGAAGAAGTTACTGCGTTGGCACCGACGATCGATCCTGCTCCGATATTTGCACCCGGCAGTAATCGCGCGCCGGCAGCTACCCAGACTTGAGGTCCTATAATAACATCCTTGGGATAATTGATCCTTTTATGAGTTGTTTTATCAAATATGAAATGAGAATCATGCGTGCGTGCCTCTGTATCATGCGCAAATAAACAGTCGTCTCCTATCGAAAAAGTCGCACCTGCCACATTTGCAGTCAATCCGATCAGACGTACATTATTTCCTATCGTGCATTTTCCTGTGTTGCCCAATATCAGACACAGATTTTCTGTTGCAAGATTACTCCCTATTACAACTTCTCCGTTAAACCCGGTAAAGCGAATGGTAACATTATCCGGCAAAGTCTCATCATAATAAACAGTATTGGTTCCTATCTTGCAGACACCGTCCTGTCCCTCTTCCCTAATTTCTTTTCCCGTCACAGTCCTGGCGCCCAACAGGTCCATTGCAAAGCTGTATTCATATCCTTTGCCTGAGAACTCCTTTATCAGTTCCTGTTTGAGTGGTTCATTGCATGTAAATACTACCAATACAAAATCCGTTAGCGATCCGAGTTCTTTTCTCCTGATTATCGGAATTCCGTCATAAGAATCAATATCACTGTCGTCCCACTTTTTATCGCAAAGGTAGTCTATTTTGAAAAGGCGTTTTACCGCTTCTTTGACAGCTTCATAATAGAATCCGATGCTGTATGCTATAACTGTTTTCCCCTCAAACATATATATTTCCTCTCTTCTAATTCAAAAACCCCTTATCCGCGTAAACAACCTTGTATTTATCCTTGTGTTTATCAAAAAAGAAAGATATCAGCCTTTCCGAGATGAATCCCGGATAGCGGTTTTGGTAGTTGTCTTCAAGTTCTCCGCCGCTTTCGGCGACAGAAAATAGGATCGGAAACAGCCACGAGCACAAATCATCCAGTACCTCGCGGCGCATTATGAACATATTGCAGGGAGAATAAAGTCCGGTAGTTTTAAAGAACTTCGAAAGATCCTCGTGATCGTCCGGGTAATTATCGCGGACAAATTCAAGCATATTGTCCCAATTGGATTCGACATGGCGGCTCCTGAAATTACCTTCGATACTCGGATAGACATACAGCGGAACAGGCAAAAGAACATCTATGCCCTGCGTCTGCAAGGCATCAAACCAGCCATTTGGAAGTGTGAAATGCCTTCTGTAATGGGCAAGCCCGATATAGTCTTCCGTGGCATGCTTCCATATCCAGTAAAGACCCGTGAGCTCGCAGAACTGCTTGTTTAGTTTGGAGATATTATCACCGAAGTCGTCGGTACAAAACGCCGGAATCCTTTTATCCGTAAGAGCGGCACCGACCTGGATCACCTTCTCATAATCTGCAAGCGTATATTGATCCTTAAGGGGTTTATCAAAAGCGGAGCTTGCCACATAAACAGCGGCTTTCGGTGCGTTTGTGGAGATCGCGATACTTTCTTTTGCCTGATCGGTACAAAGATCGTCAATCTTGACATACTCCCGCCCCTGATCGGCATAGAATTTAACAAGGAACCGGTTTCTGGTCTCAAGATCGAGTTTGACGTCCACGGGAATGATGGTTTTCATGCCACATTTTTTAAGTGTATCCGTTAGATGCGGGTGATTGACACCCCGCGTTGCAAGATACACGGCACAATCTCGGTTAAGTTTTGAATCGGGTCCGATCTTGATGACCGGAACTCCGTCAATCTCAGAGGGGTTTTGTTCATCGTTGTCATAAAGATATGCGATGATCTTCACAGAAGGATCGAGATATTTAAGATAAAAGCCCATTGTGGCTGCGCGTGAATGAGCCCCTGCAATGTAGATATCCGGCATATAATAAATTCCTCTTTTCTGCTTTATTATATCATCTTGGCTTACGCCTCATCAATGCTGTATAATGTTCCAATGAACATTTATCTTACAAGGCACGGGGAAACCCGGCTCAACAAGCAAAAACTCATGCAGGGTTCGATCGACGAGCCGCTTAACGACGTCGGTATCAGGCAGGCCGAAGAGGCCCGCGAAAGCTTAAAAGACGTTAAGTTTGACGCGGTATACTCAAGCCCTCTCATCCGCGCGGTCAAGACCGCGTCTGTGATCGCGGGCGTCCCCGAAAGCGAAGTTATAAGGGACGAACGCATCAAAGAGGTCTATTTCGGAGACTACGAATTACGCCCCTACTCAAAACTCGGATTTAAGATGACGATATTCTGGCTGCTGCCCGAAGTTTTTAAGGCGCCCAAGAGTGTCGAGCCCATCCCGTCGATGGTCGCGCGCTCCAAAAGTTTCATCGAAGATCTGGCAAAAGAAAACTACGAAAACGTCCTGATCGTCTGTCACGGCGGAATAATACGCGCCCTGTGCGGAGTTCTCGAAAAGCGCAAAAACGGCATCAAATGGCGTCCGAAGCCGCACAACTGCGAAATTCGCAGATATACCTTATAGAACTGTAAACGATACATAAATAAAGGGCCGGTAACGGCCCCATGGGAAAAGGTTATGGAAAGAAAAATTCTTAAGAACAAACTCTACCTCTATCTTACGGAGTTTTTTGCGGGCATGTCCGTCATGGCCGTGGAACTTGGCGCAAGCCGCCTGCTTGCTCCGTATTTCAGCTCATCGCAGATCGTATGGACCATAATAATCGGTACTATCATGATCGCGATGGCACTGGGAAACCTCTACGGCGGCCGTAAAGCCGACAAAGACCCCAATCCTGACAAACTCTACGGCAGGATACTGATCGCAGCCGTATGGATAGCGGCTATCCCCGTTGTAGGCAAGTACATCATCTTGCTGATCTCCGGCATCCTGATACTTGCGGTAAACAGCAATTTCCTGATAGTCGCCGGATTTCTGGCGTGCATGATCATATTTGTGTTCCCTCTTTTCTTGCTGGGAACCGTGACGCCGTCACTTGTAAAGTTCGCCGTCGACAGCCTCGATGATTCGGGCAGCGTAGTCGGAAAACTCAACGCCTTTAATACGATCGGCTGCATCATCGGCACGTTCGTCCCCACATTCATCAGCATTCCCGCGGTCGGAACCTCGATCACATTCCTGATCTTTGCAGGCATCATGCTGGTGCTCGCACTCATCTATTTCATCAGTTCCAAAGTAAATTTTAAGAAGGCCGTGAAAGTCCCCGTAAGCATAGTGCTTTACATCGTCTGCCTCATTCTCGGCCGTAACAACAGCTTTGCTTTCTGGCAGACGGACTTAACCTACGAGGGCGAATCGATCTACAATTACCTTCAGGTCTACGAAAATGATTTCGAAGTCGTGCTTTCGACAAACGTTTTATTCGGCGTACAGTCGGTATACTTAAAGGACAAGGGCCTTACCGGAATGTACTACGATTACGCCATGGCGGCTCCTTTTATGAGCGGTATCATGGAAAAAGAAAACGTAGACATCCTGATACTCGGTAACGGCACGGGTACATACGCGACCCAGTGTGAACGCTACTTTGACAACGTAACGATAGAAGGTGTCGAGATCGACCAAAAGATCACAGACCTTGCCCACAGGTATTTTGAACTTCCTTCTGACGTTAATGTCACAACTTACGACGGCCGCGCATATCTTAACGCCATCGACCGAAAATACGATGTCATCATGGTCGACGCATACCAGGATATCACGATCCCGTTTCAGATGTCTTCGATCGAGTTCTTTACGCTGGTAAAAGAACACTTGACCGACGACGGTGTCATGGTGGTCAACATGAACATGCGCGGAAAGCGTGAAGGCAATATCAACCAGTATCTTGCCGATACGATCTCAAATGTATTTTCGGAAGTTTATACCGTCGAGTGCGGTTATTCCACAAACAGAGAACTGTTTGCATCCAACAATCCCGAAATGATCGACCGCTTTACAGCCAATATCGACATGGCCGCCGGTATGGGTGAGGATGATCTTACATATATGATGGAACGCGTAAACAACGACCTGGTAACTTATGTACCGGGCGAATACCTGATGACCGATGATAAAGCCCCCGTGGAACTGTTGGGAATGCAGGTCATCGACGATATCATCAAAGAAGAAGTCGCATACTACAAAGAGATTTACAAGAAGGGCGGATTTAAAGCACTTCTCGAACTTTTATAGATCCGTGCGGAATGGATGTAACATATACTTGCAGGCACGGAATGGAGAGTATCATGCCAAAAAATTCTCAGATAGTCATCGTAGAGGACGACAAAGATCTTTGTGCCGGCTTATGCAAGGCTCTTAAAGATGAATCCAGAAGCATTGTCTCCTGTCAAAACTTAAAAGAGGCCAGAGAACAGATATTTTTGACAACTCCGTCATTGATCTTATTGGATATCAATCTTCCCGACGGAAACGGGCTTGACCTCGTCAGGGAGATCAGGGAAAAGAACCTGGCATACCCGATAATACTTCTCTCTGCCAACGACACGGATGCCGACGTGGTAAAGGGACTTGACATCGGAGCTGACGATTATGTCACAAAGCCGTTTTCGTTAAGTGTATTAAGGGCACGTGTTAATACTCAGCTTAGGAAAAAAGAAACTTTCACCGACAATGAAGTTATTGCTATCGATGCATTTTCTTTTGACTTCGAACGCATGATATTTACGGCAGACGGAGTTGAGATCTCATTAAGCAAGACGGAACAGCGCCTTTTAAAACTGCTTGTATTTAACCGTGGAGTTATACTCTCCCGTGACGATCTTATAGACAGGCTGTGGACAGACGGAGCCGAATACGTCGATGAAAATGCACTTTCCGTCGCCATTAAAAGGCTGCGCGACAAACTTAATGCTAAGGACTATATCAAGACGGTTTACGGACTCGGATATATGTGGGTAAAGAATCAATGAGAAAGAAAAAGATCCTCGATCATGTGGAAAAGATGCTGGATGACGCTATAAAAGGCGAATTCCATGAGGAACATTTTTCGGAAGACAGAGTATCAAGGATAGAAACCAAACTGGCCGATTATTTAAGAGCGTCGGCTCTTTCGGCGGAAAATGTCCGTACGGACCGGGACAAGATCAAAACGCTTATCGCAGATATCTCCCACCAGACCAAAACGCCTATCACAAACCTGCTGCTTCACAGCGAGCTTTTGCAGGAATCAGAGCTCACACCCGATCAGCGTGAGAATCTTACCGCCATCGAAAATGAAGCGGAAAAACTCAGGTTTTTGGTTGATGCGCTCGTTAAACTTTCCCGTCTGGAGAACGGGATCATGGTACTTGAACCCGCGCCTGACGATCTTTCAAGACTTGTCAAAGAGATCGGAAGTGCCATGCGGCCCAAGGCGGAAGGAAAAGGGCTTTATCTTCATGTCACCGAGGAAAGCGAAAAAGCTTCTTTTGACTATAAATGGACTCTTGAGGCTGTAAGCAATATAGTTGACAATGCCGTCAAGTATACCGATAAAGGCGGCATAGATATCTCTTTTAGATCAACGGAGATGTTTGCGTGCATAAGTGTAAAGGATACGGGAATAGGAATAGCCGAAAGTGACATACCTAAGATCTTCTCACGCTTCGGCCGGCTTCAGTCTTCCCGTGAAAAAGAAGGCGTCGGAATAGGCCTGTACCTCGCAAGAGAGATAATCACCCAGGAAGGCGGATATATAAAGGTTAATTCAAAGCCCGGCGAGGGTACGGAGTTTTTGATCTATTTAAAGAAATGATGTATTAAACACAAACGGCAGACACAATTCTTTCAAAACTGAAAGAATTCATCAAAGATCTGAAAGAATCCGGAAAGAATTAAGTGTAATAATCAGTGTGTGGAAGGGAAAACTTCCGCACACTTTTTCTTTTTGAAGAAAAAGTTCTGCATTTTCCCGACAAAGAAATCGTGTAAACAATATTTAAAAAATATAAGCGAGGTTTAGAAATGAGTATTCTCGAAGCAAAGAATCTTGAAAAGGTATACGGACAGGGCGAAAACGCAGTCCATGCTCTTGCAGGTGTAAATCTTGAAGTTAACAAAGGTGAGTTTTTGGCGATAGTCGGAACATCCGGCAGCGGTAAGTCAACTCTTCTTCATATGCTCGGAGGTCTGGACAGACCGACTTCCGGAGAAGTGATCGTTGACGGTCATCCGATCTCAAAGCTTAAAGATGACGAGCTTACGATATTCAGAAGAAGAAAGATCGGGTTTGTGTTCCAGGCCTTCAATCTCGTTCCGGTACTTAATGTATATGAAAACATCGTTCTTCCGCTCGAACTTGACGGCGAAAAAGTGGACAGGGAGTTCGTTGAAGAGATAATCGACACCCTGATGCTTGGATCCAAAAAAGAAGTATTACCCAATCAGCTTTCCGGAGGACAGCAGCAGCGCGTGGCCATAGCAAGAGCGCTCGCTTTCAGACCGGCGATAATACTTGCGGACGAGCCGACCGGTAACCTTGATTCCAAGACCGGACAGGATGTTTTAAGCCTTTTAAAGGTTTCAGCAGAAAAGTACGGACAGACGATTGTAATGATCACCCATAACGACGAGATCGCGCAGACGGCAGACCGCATCATCAGGATCGAAGACGGTCGTATCGTGGCTGAAAGAGAGGGAAGATAGGCACAATGAAAGTAAATAATAAAAAATGCGTTCGAAAGATCGCTGCAAGATGCCTTCTTTCAAACAAAAGAAGAAACATCATCACAATAGCCGCAATAGTTTTGACGGCGGTGCTTTTTACATCGATCTTCACTATTGCCCTGTCGATCACCTCTTCCTACGAAACAAGCATTTTCAGAGAGCTTGGCGGCAGCAATCACGGTACTTTCAAGGAACTTAGCGATGAACAGGTCGATATTCTGAAAGGTAACAAACATATAAAGGCATACGGGGAAAGGCGGATCGCCGGAGTTATATCCGAAGCTCCTTTTACAAAGCAATCAGCTGAGATAAGCTTCATGGATGACAACTGCGCCAAATGGAGTTTTGTCGAGCTTGAAGCGGGACACATGCCTGAAGCCGGAAACGAAGTCATCATGGACAAAGAAGCCTTAAGACTGCTCGGAAAAGAAGCCGTTCTCGGAGAAGAGATCACTCTTACCATAAGCAGTACGACCGATGAGTCGTTCAAGGTCACGGATACATTTGTTTTAACAGGCTACTGGGAATACGATCCTCTTTGCCCCGCTCATTTTATAAATGTTTCCAAAGAATATGTTGATGAGTTTAATAAGATACTTGTAAACGCAGGATACGATCCCATAAGGGTCGATCTGAACGTAATGTTTTCTTCTTCCCTTGATCTCGTCAAAAAGATGGAGAAGGTGGAGGCCGAATGCGGATTCTCGCCGGTTGACGAAAGCTCGGATAATTATGTGCGTTTCGGCGTGAATCCGGGATTTATTGAAGGAAATTTCTCGGACAGTCTTTCACTCGAAACAATATTACCGATACTTGCATTTGTACTGCTCATTGCGTTTACGGGATATCTGATCATATATAACGTGTTTCAGATCTCCGTTGCGACAGACATTCGTTTTTACGGACTTTTAAAGACCATAGGAACCACGAAAAAGCAGCTTAAAAGGATCATACGTCATCAGGCTCTGATCCTGTGCGCAGCCGGGATCCCGGTGGGACTGATCTTAGGATACGGGCTTGGTGCGTGGCTCTCCCCGGCGGTTTTAAAGACCAGCACTATTTCTTTGAACTCGTTTACCTTAAGCTCGTCACCCCTGATCTTTATCGGGGCTGCTCTTTTTGAGATCGTGACCGTTTTGATCTCGGTTTCAAAACCCGGCAGAATGGCCGGAAATGTGTCACCTGTCGAGGCGCTTAAGTTTACGGAAGGCACCGGGACCGGCACAAAAAAGAAAACTTCGAAAGGTAACAGGGTTACCCGGATGGCCTTTGCCAATACGGAAAGGAATAAGAAAAAAACGATCATCGTATTTGCGTCATTGGCTCTGTCGCTTGTGATCTTAAATGTTGTAAACATGTTTGTCGGCGGGCTTGACGTGGAGAAATGGATATCTTCAGGCGTATCGACGGACTTTATTGTCGGAAAAGTATCCTATTTTAAGGGTCAGGGCGTGCAGTTCGATCCGTTGACGGATAAAGACATACTTTCGGTAAAAGAAAATGTGAACGCATCGGCAGAAGGCATGGGCTACGATGTGATGGGTATACCGCTTACAAAGGCAGACGAGGAAACTTATCAAAATTATCTAATGTCGGTTGGCGGCGACATTGAATTTACCAACGATGCCGGCAAGGGATTTCACTATGTAAGCTGCGTAGCGGAAGGAATGGATGATTTTTTACTCGATAAACTCATTGTTTATGAAGGTGACATTGCTCCTTTAAAGACCGGCGAAAACTATGTTGCCATCATGACGCACAAAGATGAACACGGGAATCTGATGCTTGGTGAAAATGCCCCGAAGATAGGTGAAAAATACACTCTTTCGGTTGCAAAAAATGTTGAGATCTTAGATAAGCGGACGGGTCTGCCCAATGAAGAGATGTTCCCCGATCCCGAAAATACAATAGGGCAATATGTCGATCTTGAGGATCATGAGTTTATTGTATGCGCATATGTCGATGTGCCGATAGTTATCGGTCCCCGTCGCGGTTCTTTCAGCTACGATGCGGTATTTGGAGCGGATGCTCTAAGAAACGCAGTTGGGGAAGCCATGGTTCCGATGTTCTATGCTTTTGATACGGCCACTCCCGAAGACGAAGCGGCTGCGGAAGAATTTGTAAGCAAGTATGTGGCAGGATCTCATGAAATGCTTGAATATGAAAGCAAAGCCGTAAAGAGAGCTGAATTTGCAAACTTTAAAAATATGTTCACTTTGCTTGGCGGCGTACTTTGCCTGATCATCGGATTTGTGGGTGTGCTCAATTTTGTTAACACCGTCATGGCAGGGATCATTGCCAGAAAGAACGAGATCGCGGTCCTTCAGGCTATAGGAATGACCGGAAAACAGGTTAAAGAGATGCTGATCACGGAAGGAATGATATATACCGCAGGTTCCGGTATGCTGGCACTTTTACTGTCTGTTGTCTTTGTGCCTGCGATAAATACCCTTGCCGACAGTATATTCTGGTTTTACTCAAAACACTTTTCGGTTGCTCCGATAGTGATCGTGATGCCTGTCATGGTATTGCTGGGTATACTTATTCCGTTACTGTCATACAAAGGAATTTCCCGGGCAAGTATTGTGGAAAGAATAAGAGAGATAGGATAATTGTAAAGATAAAGGGAGGATGCCGTGGAACCTTGGGTTCCACGGCATTTTTATTATGAATGAAAAAGTAAAGCCTGTAGCATTATTACAGATTATGCGTTAACCTTGGGAAGTTTTGCGATGGATGCTGCGATATCCTCGTCTGTAGGGATATAGTCGGTCATCTCACCGTCGTTGTACTTCTGGTATGCAACAAGATCAAAGTAACCTGTTCCGGTAAGACCGAATACGATGGTCTTTTCTTCGCCGGTCTCTTTGCACTTAAGCGCTTCGTCGATGGCAACTCTGATGGCGTGTGAGCTTTCGGGAGCGGGAAGGATACCTTCCACTCTTGCAAACTGCTCGGCTGCTTCGAATACTGATGTCTGCTCAACGCTTGTAGCCTCCATGTAACCGTCATGGTAGAGCTGTGAAAGTGTGGTGCTCATGCCGTGGAAACGAAGTCCGCCTGCGTGGTTTGCCGAAGGAATGAAGCTGCTGCCGAGAGTGTACATCTTGGCAAGAGGACAGATCATACCGGTATCGCAGAAGTCGTATGCAAAGGTTCCGCGAGTGAAGCTCGGGCATGAAGCAGGTTCAACAGCGATGATCCTGTAATCTGCTTCTCCACGAAGTTTCTCGCCCATGAAAGGTGCGATAAGTCCGCCGAGGTTTGAACCGCCGCCTGCGCATCCGATGATGATATCGGGGTTAATGCCGTATTTATCAAGTGCTGCCTTGGTCTCAAGACCGATCACGGACTGATGAAGGAGTACCTGGTTAAGAACGCTTCCGAGTACATATCTGTATCCGGGATTCTTGGTAGCTACTTCGACCGCTTCGGAAATTGCACATCCGAGGCTTCCCGTGGTACCGGGATGTTCGGCAAGGATTCTTTTACCTACTTCGGTAGTCTCCGAAGGTGAAGGAACTACGCTTGCGCCGTAAGTTCTCATAACTTCGCGTCTGAAAGGCTTCTGTTCATAGGAAACCTTAACCATGTAAACCTTGCAGTCAAGGCCGAAGTACGAACAAGCCATTGAAAGTGCCGTACCCCACTGACCGGCTCCGGTCTCGGTGGTCACGCCCTTAAGGCCCTGCTTCTTGGCATAATAGGCCTGAGCGATCGCGGAGTTTAATTTGTGCGATCCGCTTGTATTATTACCCTCGAATTTGTAGTAGATCTTGGCGGGAGTCTTGAGTTTTTCTTCAAGGCAGTAAGCTCTTACGAGGGGTGAGGGACGATACATCTTGTAGAAGTTCCTGATCTCTTCGGGAATCTCGATGTAGGGTGTTGTCTCGTCAAGTTCCTGAGCTACGAGTTCTTCACAAAAGATAGGTGAAAGTTCCTCGGCGGTAAGGGGCTTACCTGTTCCGGGATTAAGCAAAGGTGCGGGTTTATTCTTCATATCCGCCCTTAAGTTATACCATGCCCTGGGCATCTCGCTTTCTTCAAGATAGATCTTGTAAGGGATTTTGTTGTCTGACATGTTGTTCTCCTTCTCGGAGCCGAGCTCCGTTTTCATTTTTACGGGACAAAAAAACCTGTCCCTACAGTAGTTACTGCTGGGACAGGTACTATTCTTACCTGCGGTGCCACCCGGCTTGGTGCTTTCACACCCTCTTAGCGCATACTGACATATGCCGGATTTTCATCACGAAGATCCATACTCCGTCTCCCATACTCGGCATTTGCCTTTCAGGTCGCCCTCTGAAGTCCATTCAACTCTGCGCTTATCGCTGCGATCTCACCACCCGCAACTCTCTTGGCATAAGGAAGCAGTGCCTACTTACTCTTCATCAACGGTTTAGAAAAAAATACCATACAGCTCATCAACGTGTCAACACATTTTTTGCAGATCAAAATAACTTTTTACACTTTTCCACATCGGCGCGGTTTTCAAACGGCTTTTTAAACCGGTGAATCGTGCCTGCACACCTGCGCAAGCCCTTCAAGTATCGAGCCGCACGCCCACGGCATGAGCGCAAACCACGTGGATGCGGGCGATCCGTCGGGGTATGTTTCGGTAAGAAGCCCCTCGCTGTGGCAGAATCTTTCCGACATCCAGCCTGTCTTTCCGTATCCGAATTCGCCGTCAGATGTATTGTGACACTGACAGCTCCAGAGTTTCGTATCTTCCATACGGCTCTTGATGTAATCATCTTCACGCTCTTCGAGGTAATACATCATCTCGCCGATTATTGACGAAGACATCGGATGGATGTGAGGATTTGTGACGGACGTGATACTGCCGCCCGAACTCGACCAGCCGACCGTCGAAAGCGGCGGTACTTTGATCGGTGAGTTATAGCAGAACTTAAACGTAAACTCATAATAAAGGGCATCCCTCATGTGATCGAGCAGGAATTCCTCGCCTGTAAGTTCATGCAGACATCTCACCGCCCTTATGTAGCTAAGGATTCCTTCGGAATCCATGTTTTTATCGATATCAAGCGGTCCGCCGTAGCACTGCTGGCGACTGACAAATGTGTCATAATACCACTTTTCGCTCTTAAACAGTGCCGAGACGTATCTCTCATCACCGGTTATCAGGCTGTAATATGACGTTGCCGCCATACACCATGCGCCGGAAAAAGAATCGTAATCAAGACCCGCGGGGCTCTTCTCGGAAATGATATAGGGATATTCGCCGTCGAAGTTTTTGCTCTTTTCGATCGCTTCGACAACTTTTCCGGCATATTTAAGCCAGTCGTCGTGAGTAAGACCTGCGTTCTTTTCCCACTCATATGCCTTGAGTATCAGGTATACGGCCTGTCCCACGAGATATGACGCGTGTCCGGGCGAGGGTTGTTTGTCGTACCACCAGCCACGGTTTCCCCATACGCCGTCCTGCTCGCATGTGAAGGGGATGTTGTTGCGGGGATTTAAGCTCGTTTCAACTATGTGGTCGATGCAGTCAAGCGCCTGCGTACGGATACGTTCATCGCCGAGGCAGTGTGCGGAAAGCAGCATCGGCACCGCTGCCGCAAGGCCGTTGGTCCATGAGATCGACGGAAGCGGTCTTAAATGCTCATCACCCCTGTCAAACACAAAGCCCGAATAGCAGTGTCTGTCGGAAAGCCAGGCCTCGCCTGCTATCGCCGACGAGATCTCTTTGATGGTCTCGATCGGAGTCTTAAGTTTCCTCGGCTGCTCATGGAATATGTCGTAAACCCGCTTAAGTGCGCTGTGGATGCCCGTCTCGTCGGCGGCCTTATAATCAAAGCACGACACGGTAAAAGAAACCGATCCGCCCGCCTTAAGCTTAAAACAGTTCTCGCGGGTAAAAGGCTTTTCAAAGTATTTATGCGAATCAAGAAAAAAGATCGGGGCGTTCTCGTAGCCGAGTGTGTACCAGACTTCGCGGTCCTTAAGGGAACAGCCGAAGCCCGCGTAAGCGTAAAAGTCGCCCGCTGCAGTGCTGCCCGCAACACCCGGTGTCCATTCGCATATGGATGCGTCCGCCGTAGCAACGACTTGCGCTGCATTGAGGCCTGCTTCGGCACCGGATATGGCTACATTTCGACCTGCTTCGACAATTGATGTTGCGACGGAATTTTGTACGAAGTACGGTGTTGCTGCGAAGCCGCATACGGATTCATCGCCGTACGCAAGCGCTACGGGGTGTGAAAGTCTGTCACTTCTTACCATCCACCACGGATATGCGGGGAAGTTCGCTTCAAGCCTTAATCTCGGCGAGCGGCTGTCGGTCACAAGCGGAGCATCGCCTCTGTTTGTGCCGTACATAAATCCGGGTAAAAAGAACTCCGGGCTGTCGCCCTTTACCGGCATGGCAATGCGTATAACACCTTCAAAGTCACGCTCCGCTGTTATCGTTACGGTTACGGTGCGCCCAAGGCCGTCGCTGTTTAATGTTGCGACCTGTGCGCTGAGCCCGCAGGCCTCAAGGTCCTCATATCTGCACGGCCGGCCGCTCGCC
>Ga0247608_10003555_pt1 | contig 18113 bp, 17 predicted proteins | sample 176DNAGHGlowgp2_FD_193490 | JGI IMG/M metagenome (GOLD analysis project Ga0247608, IMG submission 193490) | Sheep rumen microbial communities from Palmerston North, Manawatu-Wanganui, New Zealand - 1766 DNA GHGlow gp2 | ecosystem: Host-associated > Mammals > Digestive system > Stomach > Rumen ... | reverse complement strand
CGCCAGAGAGAATGGTCACGGAGTTGGTGCCCTTGCAGATAGGCACTTCGGTAGAGGTGAGTGCCTTACCCATCATTGGACCACCGGCGAGGAGCTTGTTGTCGCCCTCTGGCATGCCGCCACAGAGGTCTATCAACGTCTGCATGGGTGTACCCATACGAACGAGGTAGTTGCCTGGATTCTGAAGGCGCTTTCCGGTAACGGTGGTATAGCGTTCGAAGAGAGGCTTATGCTTCATAACTGCCTGATAAACAGCGAAAGCAGTACCTACATTCTGAACTATTGCTCCAACGTTAACTGGGATGGCAGGAGGAGCAGGAACCTGACGGTTGATAACGGCATCGACCAGCTGTTTTTCACCACCCTGAGGGTAGCGCTGAGCCAGGGGTACCACCTCTACCTGGTATTCCGAGGCGCGGAACGCCTCGGCACATTTTTGGGTCAGCAAATCGATGGCGGCAGGCTTATTGGTCTCGATGCCGATATAGCCCTTTGTCACTTTCGCACCCTTCATCAGCAGTTCCAAGCCTACGAGAATCTCGTCGGCATGTTCCATCATCAGACGGTAGTCGGCGGTGATATAAGGCTCGCACTCTACGGCATTGATTATCACGCACTCAGCCTTGGCTGTAGGGGGAGGGGTCAGTTTGATGAAGGTGGGGAAACAGGCACCACCCATACCAACGACACCAGCTGCCTTGATACGTGTCACAATCTCCTCGGGCGTCAGCTCGGGATGATCTTTCACCAGTTCCAATGTCTCGGAACGGTCGATACTCTCTTCCCATTCGTCGCCTTCCACATCGACGAAAATGACGGGCTTGCGATAGCCTGTGGCATCGATAGCGGTGTCGATCTTGGCCACCGTACCACTCACAGAAGAATGGATAGGAGCTGACACAAAACCACCAGCATCGGCCAACAGCGTGCCTACCTTTACCTTGTCGCCCTTCTGGACAACAGGCGTAGCAGGAGCACCGATATGTTGTGAGAGTGGGAAGATGGCCTGTTTGGGCAGCGGAGCCACCTGTGTGGCTACCTCGTGGGTCAACTTGTTTTCCTCGGGGTGAATACCACCTATGCTAAATGTCTTAATCTTCATGCTTGAGCCTCCTTTTCTTCTTTAACAGTTTCTACGGGTTTAGGAGCGGGGAAGTTGACAGCGTGGATGGCCTGCTTGGGACAAACGGCAACGCACTTTCTGCAAAGGCGGCATTTGTTGAAGTCGATATAGGCCAGATTGTTGCCAACGGTGATAGCGCCAAACGGACACTCCTTTTCGCACTTGCCGCAACCGATACATGCCACCTTACAAGCCTTCATGGCTACCGCACCCTTGTCTTTGTTGACACACGACACGAACACGCGACGGCCCTTGACCCCCTTCTTTCGGAGTTCGATGATGCCACGTGGACAAGCCTTTGTACAGGCACCACAAGCGGTACATTTGTCCTCGTCGACCTCGGGCAGGCCCGTCTCGGGATTCATGTGGATGGCGTCAAACTGACAAGCGGCGACACAATCGCCACATCCCAGACAACCAAAACCACAGGCAGTCTCTCCGGCACCACAGGCATTCATCGCTGCACAGGTGCGCAGGCCGGCATACTCTGCTATCTTGGGACGATTAGCACAGGTGCCGTTACATCTGACAACGGCAACCTTGGGCTCGCCATTAGCAATAGCCATACCAAGAAGGTCGGCCACCTGGCCCATCACGTCGGCACCACCAACAGGACAGTTCAGTCCGTCGATGCTCCCGTTGTCGGCACCTTTTACCAAGGCGTCGGCCATTCCGCCACAACCGGCGAAACCACATCCGCCGCAGTTGGCACCAGGCAACACCTCGTTGACTTGAGCAATGCGGGGATCTTCGAAGACAGCAAACTTCTTGGAACAGACGAACAGCACGATGGCTGCAATGAGTCCGATGCTTCCAAGTACAATGACTGCAATCAAGATAAAATCCATAATAGTTATTTGTTTTATTTTGTTTTGTTAGTTTGTCTATTGTAGGGGAATATCTGTCTCAGACATCCTCGATGAAGAACGCAATATTGTCGGCGATACGTTGTCGAAAGATCCATAGTCCTATATAATAAGGTATAAGTGCCACAAGGGCAGCTAATGCGGTGATGCCTTCGTTGACACCTGCCGCAAACAGAACTCCTATCACGACCAGAAGCAGTAACAGCGGAAAGCCGAATCCGAGTAATAGTGCTTTTCCTGCTGAATGGCTTGATGTGCCTACTATCACAGCGTCACCGACTCTGAGATGGTGTTGCTTGTAATGAAATACATCAACAATCTTCTCCTTCGATTCCGAGGCGCTACAGTGAGAGGCTACCTTGCAAGCGCTGCATGCAGAATGTTGTATAATCCTGACACGGATGTGCTCGCCATCGACTGATTCTACTGTGCCTTCGTGACGTATAGAGTTCTCCATTTGCGTGCAAAGATACGAATTATTTGTGAATTACAAATTAGGAATATCCATTTATTTTAGAAAAAAACTCACATTCGCTTGCAAATACCAATCTTTTTTGATACTTTTGCAGTATAATTTGAGAAAGAGCATATGAAATTTAATGAGCAGACACAGCAGCAACTTGAGCGCGCATTGCGCAAACTGGCAGAAAAGTTTCCTGCAGAGCAGGAGGCTACAATGCTTTCGGATATTCATTTCCGAGTGAGTCAGGACACAGGTGAACTTACCATCCTGGATGATGATGACCGTGAGTTGACACGCTGTGTCGTTGAGGAATGGATAGAGAATAAGGATGATGATTTCTATGAGTCGATAACTCCCGTGATTCGTCATTGCCTGTCAACACATTCTCAGTTGACCGACAACCTGTCTATCCTGAAACCTTATGCCTTTGTGCTGGAGGATGACGACCGTGAAGCCGTTGCGGAACTGTACGTTGTAGATGGCGATACGGTGATTGTGGATCCTGACCTCATGCAGGGCTTGGATAAAGATTTGGATGACTTTTTAGAGAATCTTTTGAAATCCTAAGAGAGGGATGACGGATACAACCATAGAATCTTCTTCAATAAGTTGGTTGACGCGTCTGCATCAGTGGCGCGAGGAGCATATCAGCGAACGGATGTTTGTGCTGATATTAGCTTTCTTCGTGGGCTTTTTCTCGGCTGTGGCGGCGTTTGTGCTGCACTGGCTTATCAATCAAATTGTTCAGTTGCTTACCAGTTCGTTTGATGCTTCTTCATCTAACTGGCTGTATCTGGTCTATCCCGTTGTAGGTATCTATATCACGTCGCTATTTGTGCGCTACGTGGTGAAGGATAATATCTCGCATGGTATCACGCGTATCCTTTATGCCATCAGTCAGAACCGTTCGCGCCTGAAATCGCATAACACCTGGTCGAGTGTTATCTCGTCAGCCATCACTATCGGTTTTGGTGGTAGTGTGGGAGCCGAGGCGCCTATCGTGCTGACGGGTTCGGCTATCGGCAGTAACCTGGGAAAACTGTTTAAGATGGACAGTAAGACGCTGATGTTGCTGATAGGCTGTGGTGCAGCAGGTGCTATTGCCGGTATCTTTAAGGCGCCGATAGCAGGTCTGGTGTTTACGATAGAGGTGCTGATGATTGACCTGACGATGGCTTCGCTGATGCCTATCCTGGTGAGTTGTGTCACGGCGACCTGTTTTACCTATATCTTTAGTGGCGACGCGGCACTGTTCACATTCCATCTGGATAATCCTTGGTCGGTGGAGCGCGTTCCTGCCTGTATCGGACTGGGCGTGTTCTGTGGTTTGGTGAGTCTGTATTTCATCAGAACGATGGGCTTCTGCGAGGATATCTTCGCACGTTTCAAGGATAAACCTTACGTCAAACTGGCCATCGGCGGCGTGATGCTGAGTCTGTTGATATACCTGTTCCCTTCGCTCTATGGTGAAGGCTACGGTCCTATCAACCTCCTGCTGAATGGTGCTTCAAATAAGGACTGGGGCCGCATCCTGGATAACTCGCTATTCTCTGGTCAGATAGAGATGCTGATACCCTATATCGCTCTGGTGTTGTTGACGAAGGTGTTTGCTACTTCGGCCACTAATGGTGGTGGCGGATGTGGCGGTACGTTTGCACCTTCTCTGTTTATTGGCTGTTTCAGCGGCTTCCTGTTCTCGCGTCTTTGGAACATCAACCAGATAGGTGTCTATGTGCCTGAGAAGAACTTTGCCCTGATGGGTATGGCTGGTGTGATGTCGGGTGTGATGCATGCACCGCTGACAGGTATCTTCCTCATCGCCGAGTTGACAGGTGGCTATGATCTGTTTCTGCCGCTGATGATTGTCTCTATCTGCTCGTACCTGACGATTATCTTGTTTGAACCACATAGCATCTACAGTTCCCGACTGGCCAAGCAGGGCAAACTGATTACACACCATACAGACCATGCTGTGTTGACGCTGATGCAGATGGACAGTTATATAGAGCGCGACGTGCTGGCTGTGGGTCCTGATACTGAACTGTCGGATATCGTCAGGAAAATCAGTCGTTCACGTAACAGCGTGATTCCCGTATTGGATGCCGCAGGCTCTTTATTGGGCGAGATAGATATTGCCAAGAACAGAAATGTGGTATTCCGTACAGAGTTATACCATCATTTCAGAGCCAGTCAGCTGATGCAGAAACCGTCTGCCACGTTGAGTGATCAGGCTTCCATGAGTGTGGTGATGAAAACATTCGACCAGACACATGCCAATTGGTTGCCTGTTCTTGACAAAGACGGACACTTGAAGGGCTACCTCTCGCGCGAACGTATTTATACGCAGTATCGCAAGATGGTGGCTGATATGTCAGAAGATTAAATAACACAAAAAAATAACCAGTAATTAAAAGCAAAATGAGGTACACAGAATTAGGACGTACTGGGATGAAGATTTCCCACCTGAGTTTCGGCGCTTCTTCTTTAGGTAGCGTGTTTCGTGAGACAAATGAGAGCGAGAGCTTTAAAGCTGTAGAAACAGCTATTGAAGGAGGTATCAATTTTATTGATGTGAGTCCGTATTATGGTCATTATAAGGCCGAGACGGTATTGGGTAAAGCCCTGCGAAATATACCCCGTGAGAAATATTTTCTGAGCACAAAGGTAGGCCGATATGGTAAGGACGGCGTGAATACATGGGACTATTCTGCTAAGCGCGTAACGGATAGTGTCTATGAGAGTATGGAACGTCTGGGTATCGACTTTATCGACTTAATCAATGTACATGATATCGAGTTTCAAGCTGCATTGCCCGGTGGATTGCAGAAGGTCGTTGACGAGACGCTGCCTGCCTTGGTAGAACTTAAGAAGAAAGGTGTGGTAGGTCATGTAGGTATTACCGACCTGCAGCTGGAGAACCTGAAGTGGGTTATCGAACATAGTGAGGCTGGTACGGTAGAGAGTATCCTTAACTTCTGCCACTACACCCTTAATGACGATGCTATCGTAGATTATCTGGATTTCTTTGAGCAGCATGGAATTGGTATTGTGAATGCTTCACCTCTGTCAATGGGACTGTTGTCACAGCGTGGCGTTCCTGCCTGGCATCCTGCTCCAAAGGCTTTGGTAGAAGTTTGTCAGAAGGCTGCTCAGTATTGCAATGAGAAGAATTATCCCATTGAGAAACTGGCTGTACAGTTCTCTGTAAGCAATCCTCGTATAGCCTCAACACTTTTCTCTTCGGCCAACCCTGAGAATGTGCGTCGTAATATTCAGTGGGCTAACGAAGAGCCCGATTGGGACTTGGTACGTGAGGTGAAGGAGATTATCGGTGATCAGCAACGCGTCACATGGGCAAACTCATAATAGATGCACACAGTCATCTGTGGCTGAAACAGGATACCACCGTTGACGGGAAACGTATCCTGTCGTTGAAGAACGGACGAAGTATCTTCATGGACGAGGAGGTACAGATGTTGCCGCCGTTTATGATTGACGGACAGAACACGGCAGAGGTGTTCCTATCGAACATGAACTATGCGCAGGTGGGAGGCGCTGTCGTGGTGCAGGAGGTCATAGACGGATGTCAGAACGCTTATCTGACGCAGGTACAGCAGCAATACCCCAACCGTTTTTTCTGTATGGGTATGGCCTGGAATACGGACGAGGCGCAGGCTGTCATCGACGCCGGTTTGAAGGGTATCGCCTTCCCTGGTCATCGTATTCACGAGTCATTACTCACGTTGATGCCTGTCTTCAAACTCATGGAAAGTAAGAATATGGTGCTGTCAATGTGTCTGGCTGATGATGAAGCGCAGATTGCTCAGATGGCTGAGGTGATTCAGGAGTGTCCTAACCTCAAGGTGGCCATCGGTCATTTCGGAATGCCCAATACGGCATCATTCCGCAGTCAGGTACTCTTAGCCCGTCAGGGACAGAACGTGATGTTGGAGTCTGGTGGTATCACGTGGCTCTATAACTCTGAGTTCTATCCGTTCCCCACGGCTATCCGTCGTATTCGTGAGGCTGCCGACTTAGTAGGTATGGACCGTTTGATGTGGGGCTCAGACTATCCTCGTACCATCACGGCAATCACTTATCGTATGTCGTATGATTTCGTGGAGAAATCGTCGGAACTGACGGATAGCGAGAAGGCGATGTTTCTGGGTGGCAATGCGAAGCAGTTCTATGGCTTTGAAAACCTGCCGGAACTACCTTATATAAAGAATATGTCAGAGTGAGTTGAAAGTTGAAATTTGAAAGGTGAAAGTTGAAAATTGAAATATAGAATTATGAAAGCAATTCAAATTACGCATTCGCAAGAATTAAACATTGTAGATCTGCCAAAACCTGAGATGCCTGGCGAGGGTGAAGTGATGCTTCGCCTGTCTTATGTTGGTTTCTGTGGTTCGGACATCAACACCTTTATGGGACGTAACACGATGGCGCTGAATCCTGTTATTCCTGGTCATGAGGTAGGTGCTGTCATTGAGGCTGTTGGTGCTAATGTACCTGAAGAACTGAAACCGGGTATGGTGGTTACGTGTAACCCTTATACCAACTGTGGCAAGTGTGCCTCATGTCGTAACCAGCGTGTCAATGCTTGTCAGCATAACGAGACGTTGGGCGTACAGCGTAATGGTGCCATGAAGGAGTATATCGTCCTGCCTTGGGAGAAGATTATCCCTGCTGGTTCGCTCACTCCAAAGGTTACGGCATTGGTTGAGCCGATGAGTGTTGGCTTCCATGCTGTGAGTCGTGCACAGGTAACTGACATCGACGTGGTGATGGTGATTGGTTGCGGTATGGTAGGTATGGGTGCTATCGTTCGTAGTGTGATGCGTGGTGCTACCGTTATTGCTGCAGATATCGATGATGAGAAGTTGGCTCTGGCCAAGAAGATGGGTGCAACCTATACCCTCAACACCAAGACGGAGGATGCCCATCAGCGCTTGTCGGAGATGACAAACGGTTTTGGTCCAGACGTGGTGATTGAGGCCGTGGGTAGTGTGCCTACCTATCAGATGGCTATCAATGAAGTAGCTTTCACAGGTCGTGTGGCTTGTATCGGCTATGCTAAGTCTGAGGTATCGTTCCAGACGAAATACTTTGTACAGAAGGAGTTGGATATCCGTGGTTCTCGTAATGCGCAGCCTTCCGACTTCCGTGCTGTTATCCGTTATTTGGAGCGTGGTACCTGTCCTGTGGACGACTTGATTACAAAGGTTATCAAGCCCGAGGAGGCACTTGAGACGATGCGTTGGTGGAGTGAGAATCCTGGTAAGGTATTCAGAATCCTCGTGGAATTCTAATCTACAACGTGTATTAGAATAGTTGGAAATCTTGAATATGTTGAATCTCGGGCGCCTGACAACTTAAATCACCTACGACGGTGATGACATCAAAACGCCAAGGATTGTTTATCTGACGGTATTTGATGTAGTGGTTGATGGCAAGGCGCAGATTCTTCAGTTTATTATAATTGACAGCAGATTCAGGCTCGGCAAACATACGGTTTTGCCGGGCCTTTACTTCTACAAATACCGTACAGTTGTTATCTTGTGCGATGATGTCAATATCGCGATGATTGGAATGCCAGTCGCGCTCCAGGATGACATAGCCTTTCTCACGCAGGTAGGCTACTGCGATTTCTTCTCCGCGTTTACCTAATTGGATATGCTTGGGGCCTTTCTCGTAAGGATTCTTACAAGAGGTATTTTTCTCAAGGAGTTGTTTGCATTCCGATAACTGAATGGTCATCTGTTCGTCAGGTGTCTCGACGTGTGTCAATAGGTGTTCTAAAGCCAAAAGAATTTTCCTGGCTTCTTCTGTTCGTCCTGCCTGAATGCGAAGTTTCAGGATATCAGTTGCCGTCCAAAACATCACAGAAGTGGCCTGTTCTCCTTTGTCAACAGCGTAGAGCTTACGAGCTTCCTCGTAAGCAAGCTCTAAACGTCCTGTCATTCGAAGTGAAAAGATTTCCTGTACTGTCATTCTTGAGATACGTAGAAAAAGAAAGTCCGAAGTGCACGGACTGTCAGTCCGTCCGCTTCGGACGAGGAGTCCGCTAACTGCGGACTATTTCTTACTCTTTGATATTTGGTTCTTCAAGACCAAGACCCTTCTTCTTGTCAACCACTTTCAGAAGCAGACCAAGAATCAATGCTGCTACACCAAGTGAGGCCAGCATGATAAGAGGCCAGGTGTAGTCGTACTGTGTGGGGTCTGTAACACCAGGATTGGTCTTGTCGAGTACCTTACCAATCAACAGGGGGAACAGCCACAGACCGATGTTCTGAATCCAGAAAATCAGCGCATAGGCAGAACCGATAATCTTTGCATCTACAAGCTTGGGAACACTGGGCCATAATGAAGCAGGCACCAAAGAGAACGAAGAACCCAAAACGAGGATGGTGGCATAGGCCACGATGACTCCGCCAACGGTACTGCCATTGAACATGGGCAGAATGAAAGCGAAGGTGAGGTGGCAGGCAATCAACAGAAGTGAGCCCAGAACGAGCATAGAGGCTGCCTTACCCTTATGGTCAACATAGCTACCCAGGATAGGTGTGATAAGTACTGCCAGCAGGGGGAATACGGCGAAGATTGACTCTGCTGACTGACGCATGTAACCCATATAGCAATAGGTGATGAGCGACAGGATAGAGAGTCCCAGGAGGATGTACTTGCGGTTAACCTGTTTCTGAAAGTTGCTGGCAAAACCGAAGCCTGCTACCAGAAGCATGATGATATACTGTACGATAGTAACATCAGGTTGTGCCCAGAAAGTATCTGCTGCAGGTGCCTCAAGTGTGAGATTACATTGCAACATGTTGACGGCGTACTTTTGGAAGGGGAAGATAGCGCTATAGTAGAGTACGCAGAGCAGAGCTACGAGCCAGAAACCGCTTGAGGTGAGAATCTGACCGAGGTCTGAAACCTTGAAGGGATCATCTTTCTCTTCTGCCTCACCAGTCTGAGCATCCAGTTTCTTATCCATCACGAAATAAACGATGGTCATGATGAGAGCGATACACAGCAGAACTACACCAAAAGCCACAGAACGGCTCACGCTGATGCTTCCGCCCAGACGAGCAAAGAAGGGTGAGAAAATCATACAAGTAGCAACACCCAGACGAGCCAATGCCATCTCAGAACCCATAGCCAGAGCCATCTCGCGACCCTTGAACCACTTCACAATACCACGACTAACGGTGATACCTGCCATCTCACAGCCACAACCGAAAATCATGAAGCCGCAAGCAGCAAACTTAGCTGAAGCAGGCATACCCTCGTAGAAAGGTGAAACACCCAACTCGTCGAATACGGGAATATAATTCAGGTTATTGGTGAACCATGCTTCCAGACCTGTGCCAATGAAAGCATCAGTAACAGCATACCATTTGATAATAGCACCTACCAACATGACTACGGCAGAGAGAAGTGCGGTGAAGCGAACACCCATCTTGTCGAGGATGATACCTGCGAAAATCAGGAAGAAGGCAAAGACGTTGAGGAATACCTCAGAGCCTTGCATGGTTCCGAATGCGCTAGAGTCCCATCCGCGCTCAGAGAGCATCAGGTCCTTGATAGGTGAGAGAATGTCCATGAAGATGTAGCTGCAGAACATGGCAAGAGCCAGAAGCAGCAAGGCGGTCCAGCGCATGGCGGCGCTGTCGCGTAGCGTTTTTTGAATTGTTTGTGTCATTTCTTAATATTATTGTGTTTTTATTATTTCGTTTTTAAAGTGACTGTCGATATCCTGAAGTTCTTTCTCGTAAACCTTATCCAACTGCTGTTTCAGGAAATGATCCTCCAGATTCGTCAGGTAGGCAAGGTCTTGAATAGCTCTTGTGCCTGTAACGAGGAGTCCGCCGATATCCAGTTTGTGCCATTGTTCTGCAGCAAAGGTAAATGTGAGATTGCTGCCTGATGCAAAGAGGTTTGACAACAACAGAATCTTGCGGGTACGTGCATCATAGAACGCACGTGGACCGTCTTTCTCTGGGTTATACATCAGTCCGTGAAGCAGACTGACAGCCATATTGACCATCAATGGGAATGCGGCTTGTCGGCCTATCAGCGTCAGGTCGGTCATCGATGCCAGTTGTTGAGCCTGCATCTGGAACAGTTCACTCTCCATGCCAGGCTGGAGGGCTTCCGTCACAGGTGCCAGCACATCAACGGGGTCACCTTCTGCAGCTTTCTCTTGTGCATATTGCGAATAGACGGCAGCTGTGAGTCGTCTTGGATCATCCTTGATACTGCGTAAAGCTTCTGCCAACATGTTTGGTGTGCTCACACTCTCGCCAGTTACTGCATCCGTAGAGGTGAAATTACTGCCTGTACGCGTGCCGGTTATCTTATTGACAATACCGAAGAGCCAATTCATGGAGTCGTTATCGAAAGCTTTGTCGGGCATCTCGTCACGTTGCTCCAGAATCTCTTCCCATGACTTAGGTCCTTCGTGAATTTCCTCGGCTTCCTCTATGAATTCCTGATTAGTCTCGTCAATGAGGGTCAGTTCCTTGGTATCTGGCTTTTGTTCCAACATTGCCATTGCCGAGGGAGACAGGGCAGCAATGATTCTGCCTGATTTACCTAATTGTCCGGCAATCTTGGGTGTCATGGCCCAACGGGCGGCCTGGATGCTGGTGGCAATAGCAAGGAAGGTGAGATCATTACGCGTGAGTCCTGTACGACTGGCAAACTCTTCGTTGATACGATTCACTTCGCTCAGGGCATAAGTAATCTCTTTGCCTGTGAGCAGATCCTCGATAACGATATCGTGAGAGATACCTGCCTCATCAGCACGTTCTTCAAGCGACTGCCATGAAGGGATATCGTCAACACTCATCTTTTCTCTTTGATGGGTTGGGGTAGAGGGGAGGTGACGCTCTTTTGGCAGTTCTATGCCTTCTTCCTGTGCGATGGCTGATGCACGACGTTTCAGTTCTGATAGTCTGTCGTCCATCTGCGAGAGTTGTTGCGTGTGACTGTCCGTCTGTTCCTGCAGACGTGACAAATCGCCTTCCTGCATCTTCAGCACACGAAGGGTACGCTTCTCGTCATCTGTATATTGCCTATCAGCCATTCGTCAAACTCTTTACTTATTCCGCTTTGCCTCTTCAATACGCTTCAGCGTCTCTTCCAGGAAATCAATGGTATCCTGGAGATTCTTACGCTGCTCCTCATTCTGGAGGTTTTCCTCCTCCAACTTCTTAATGATAGCTTGTTGTTTGGCAATGATTGTACGTTTCATCATCTCAGCTTCCTGAGCCTGACGTTTCTTTGTCCGCGTATATCTATATAGTACACGCGCGCCTAAAGTGATAGGATTGGTAATAAAGACAAGATTCCACGGGTCCGTCAGAAAACCCTTAATGCCGTTATGATAGCCCAAGTGATTCTTCAGGACCTCATTCACACTATTCTGAGGGTCCTTTACTACCTGGTCAGCTACCTTAACGGCTGTGGTGTAATAGTCTTTTATCGTTGTCTTACCCATAAATCCTCGCATTACTGCTCACCTTCCTTCACGGTGATGGCTTCCAACAGTTTCATGAGACTCTTGTCACTATTCCAACTGAAGTCGTCCAAACCGATGATGGTGCGATATTTTCGCTTTAAATCCTTGTCCTTTGGCAATACGCGTGAGACTTCGCGCTCATGAACCTTCACAAATTCTCCGTTATACAGGAAATAGTAATGTGAGAAGATAGGAAGCTTATAGTCATCTTCGTTATTCAGATCCATGGAAGTAGTGGTAATAGCTCCACTCTCAAATCCCATGTTCGAGATATTGATATTGTTGCGGATGTTCTGATTATACGCATTCAGGTCCAGCAAATCTATACGATAGAGAATATTTGAACCTACGGAATCAACCATATATGCCAGTTGGTTGTTGATATTGATATACTTTCTGTCGTCAAACTCAACAGCAGCAATGGTCTCCATATTGGCTTCCATCGTATATTCACCATTCAGATAAACGAGCGATCCATTCTTCAGAAAGACATTGGTATGTGCCTGATTGATGGTGCGGCCAGTCTTTAATGTGATAACCGACGGCTTGAATTGTCTGTAAAGTGTAGCCTGAGTTGTGCGTTGTTGTGCTGTACTAATGAGTGCAGCCATTACAAACATTGTCAAAAGAATTGTTTTCTTAATCATAGTCTTGCTTATTACTTTTTGGTTGATAATTTAAAAGCCCATCGATTCCTGAAAATCAATGAGCCTTATTTTTTTGCGGTGCGTACGAGATTCGAACTCGTGACCTCCTGCGTGACAGGCAGGCATTCTAACCTACTGAACTAACGCACCAATCCGTAATGTTTGCTTTGCTCACCAGTTTTAGAGAAGCGGTGCGTACGAGATTCGAACTCGTGACCTCCTGCGTGACAGGCAGGCATTCTAACCTACTGAACTAACGCACCATTGTAGGTCTCTTTGCTGTTTTGCGGGTGCAAAGGTATGACTTTTTCTTGAATAAAAAAAACATTTCGAAGGAATTTTTTCGTAGATAACATCCTTTAACAATTTTAGGGCCGATTTGCTGAGAAAAACGCTGTTTTTGTAGAAAAAATTTGCTCAGTTTACGGGAAATGTGTAATTTTGCCACCAAATCAATAACTAAAGCAGTTTTAATGGAAGAATTATTATATTCCTTTGCTCCCATCACACTTGATGAGATGAGCGGTGTGAAACTGATGAATCGCACGGATACAAAATTCGTGACCAGTATGCCTATGCTCATTCGTTTGCTGGAGATGGCTCAAGGTGACTATTACGCGCAAGAAATAGATGGTGAACGCAACATGCTTTATGATACCACCTATTTTGACACGCGCGACTACGATATGTATAAGGAACATCAGCATGGTCATGTCAACAGACAGAAGATGCGTTTCCGTACCTATGTGAACAGTCATTTGCAGTTCATGGAGGTGAAGACCAAGAATAATCATGGTCGTACGAAGAAGAAGCGTATCGAGGTAGAGGACATGAATCTTGATGACCAGCAGAAGCGTGAGTTCCTGGAAAAGACACTCAGGTTTGATGCCGAAACCCTTATACCCCATATGCATAATTATTTCCGTAGGATTACGTTGGTCAACAAAGCTAAGACTGAAAGACTGACTATTGATACCGCTTTACAGTTTAATAATGTGCAGACCCATACAAACAAGGATATGGGGCCGCTGGTTATTATCGAACTGAAACGTGACGGTATGGTCTTCTCGCCAGTATTGGAAATGTTGCGCACGCTACATATACACCCTCATGGATTCAGCAAATACTGTATGGGAGCAGCTATGACGAATAGCCATTTGCCTGTCAATCGCTTCAAACAGAAGTTGAGGGATGTGGAACTAATATTAAATAAGGATTAAAAATAAATAAGGTAAAAATGATGGATTACATTTTGAATTTCTTTTCAGGTGACTTCGGATTGGCACTTCTGCGATTCGTGGTGTGTATGTTGGTAAACTGGGTGATTATTGATCGCCTGTATTACAAAAAGTCCCGTCGTCGTGATTTCTATTTCACGTTCATGCTAATCTCCGTAGCCATTTTCTTCTTGGTTTATTTCATGATGGGCATGGATCGCGGCAAGGCCACTATGGGCGTTGGTCTCGGTTTGTTTGGTATATTCAGTATCATGCGTTATCGTACCGATACGATGCCTGTGCGCGAGATGACCTACCTCTTTATTATTATCTGTCTCTCGGTAGTCCATGCGATGGTGGATGTTGAGTCTACCCCCGATGTCTTAGCTGATTTCTTGAAGTTAGGTATCATTGATGCAATCGTACTTGGTGCTATCAGCATGTGCGAGCGTCGCCTGAAGATCTTGAGCAATAAACTCATTCAGTATGACCGTCCAGAACTCTGCAAGCCTGAGAACAAAGAGAAACTGATTGCAGATTTGGAAGAACGTACCGGTCTTAAGATTATCAAGGTAGAGGTAGGCGGTATCGATTTTCTCAAGGATTCCGTTGTACTGCGCATCACCTATGATGGTAAACCTAATGAAGTAGACAGTCAATTCACAGTAAGAAAATCACAATGGAGAAACGTATAATTCTTTTGGTGCTGACTATCGTCGCATCTATGACTCAACTTCATGCCCAGAGTGAATCGGGAATGATTCTGGGACTGGAGGTTGAAAAGAAAATCAACAAGCAGTTCGGAGTGGGCTTGGAGGCCGACTATCGCAGTCGTAATAATTTCAAGACCTCTGATCGCTGGAGTGTGGGCCTGAATGCCGACTATAAGTTGACCAAGTGGCTGAAGGCTGATGCTGGCTATAACTATCTGAATACCCATTTCGGTGAGAAAATCACGAAGGGTACTTCAAAGACCAAATGGCGTCCCAGCTATTGGGGTGCTCGTCATCGTTTTCATGTGTCTTTGGGTGCTGACTACAAGGTATGGAGCAATCTCCGTGTGTCACTCCGTGAGCGCTGGCAATATACCTATCGACCCGAGAAGAGCGTTGACCGTTGGAAGATTGATGAGAACCTGAAGACTAAGATGCTTGATACCGATTATGTTCGCGAGTCGAAGGGTAAGCATCAGCTCCGCACCCGTCTGCAGGTAGAGTGGGACCAGAAGCGTGCTATGTTCACTCCCTATGCAAATGTGGAGTTCTATAACAAAATGGCTATCGAGAAAATCCGCTATACCGTTGGTACGGATATCAAACTCTCCAAGCAGCATTCCTTTGGTCTCTATTATCGTTTTCAGGATATGAGAAACTCGGATGCCGAGGAAACAGATCCTGATATGCATTATTTCGGCGTAGGCTATAAACTAAAATTCTAAAACAAATACAGATGATGAAAAAGTATTTTCTGGCCGTCTTTCTGATGGCGATTACTGGTGGCATGATGACATCGTGTGGCGATGGCGACACCAACGAATTTGATGACTATAAGACCGTTGTTGACAATGATGATGAGGATGAAAAGAAAGAGGAAAAAGACGATAATGATTCTACCATCGTTGTACGTGATACCCTCGCTGTGACAATCGTGTGGAATGGTTCTGCCGTCCAACTCACAGGTGATGTAGACTCTATCTCGTACACGCATACTGGTGGCGATGTGGTGATAACCTCTAATATTGACAGATTCCTGGAGCTGACCCTTAGCGGTACGACGACAGACGGTTCGCTCTTGGTCTATAGTCTCAAGAAATATGGCATCATCCTGAATGGTGTCAGCATCACCAATCCTGACGGAGCTGCTATCAATAACCAGTGTGGCAAAAGTCTGTTTGTGACCTTGGCCGATGGTACGGAGAATATTTTGACTGATGGTGAGACGTATGCCGAACAAACCTTTGATCAGAAGGGCACCCTGTTTAGTGAAGGACAAATTTATTTCAACGGTACAGGTTTGCTCACTATTAATGGTAATGGTAAGAACGGTATTGCCTCTGACGACTATATCGTCATCAATGGCGGTACCATCAAGATTGATGTGGAAGATACGGGTTCTAATGGTATCAAGGTTAATGATGGCTTCACGATTAATGATGGTGTGCTGACGATTGACGTGAAGGCTGATGCAGCTCGTGGCATCCGTTGTGAGGCCCGTACCACGATAGCTGGTGGTACTACGACAATCACTACTTCCGGCGATTGTGAGATTACAAGTGTTGAAGGGGTAGAGGATGCCTCTTCTGCAGCAGGTATCAAGTGCGACAGCTTGTTCCTGATGACAGCTGGCACCCTGACTATCACCAGTAAGGGTGATGGTGGCAAGGGCATCAACTGTGCTGATAGCGTGAAGTTCTGTGGCGGTACATTATGTGCCGAGACGAAAGGTGGTAACGACGAAGGAAAACCCAAGGCCGTCAAGGGCGATAAGGGAATAGTTGTCAGCGGTGGCTCGTTCACGGCAAAATGTGTGAAGAGTTGGGCGCTCGACAATGGCGTTGATACAGAAGACCCCAAACAGCGTGTCACTATTCTTGGCACACCCACGACGAACACCGTTCAGAAACGCAACGTCGTTATCAAATATGAATAAAATCTGCCATAACTTTTTGTTATTCCGCAAAGATTTCATACCTTTGCACGAAATATCAGAAAGTTATGGCAACTGAAAAGATTAGAATAAAGGATATCGCAGAGCGGGCGGGAGTGTCGGTGGGCACTGTCGACCGCGTTTTGCATGATAGGCCTAACGTGTCTCCTGCAGCCCGCGAGAAGGTTGAGAAGGCCTTGGCAGAAATGGATTATCAGCCCAATGTGTATGCTTCTGCATTGGCATATAATAAGGATTATATGTTCTGTTGCGTCATCCCGATGCACGAGAGTGAAGCCTATTGGGACGAGATAGAGGAAGGTGTTACAGCCTGTACGGCTCATAGGCGTGATTTCCATATCTCTCTGAAGATGTTATATTACGAGCGTTTCAACCCGGCTTCTTTCGAGAGTATTGCCAAGGAGTGTCTGGATGCTAATCCTGATGGTGTCATCGTGGTGCCAGCCAAACTGGATGTCACTCGCGATTTTACCGAGCAGTTGTCCGACCGTAATATTCCTTTCATCTTGCTCGACTCCTATCTGCCAGATCTGAAGCCATTGGCTTTCTATGGTCAGGACTCTTTCCAGAGTGGCTATTTTGCAGCCCGTATGATGATGCTGATTGCATCAAAGGAACAGGAGATTATGATGATGAAGCAGCTCAAAAACGGACATGTTGGTTCTAAGCAGCAGTCAAACCGTGAGACGGGCTTCCGCCATTATATGCGCGACCACTTCCCTGATATTAAAATTACAGACGTTAACCTCCCCCTGGGCGGCACGAAGGCTCAGTTTGACAAGATTCTTGAGGACTTCTTCAAGGAGCATCCCCAGGTACACCATTGTATCACCTTTAATTCCAAGGCCCATCTCGTAGGTGAGTTCCTGTTGCGTACCAACCGTCGTAACGTTCAGATTATGGGTTACGATATGGTGCCTAAGAATGCTGAGTGTGTGCGTCAGGGCAGTATCTCGTTCCTTATTGCTCAGCATGCCTATATGCAGGGGTATGCCTGCGTAGAGACCCTCTTCCAGGCTATCGTGCTGAAAAAGGAGGTTAATCCCGTGAACTATATGCCTATTGAATTGCTGGTTAAGGAAAATATTGAATTCTATCGCCGAACGAATGTCGGATAAAAAAACAAACTATTATTTATGGAACTTAAAACTTATCTCAAAATCAATCCCGCAGACTCTGTTGTTGTCTGCTTAGTCGAAAAGAAAAAAGGCGACGTCATCGAAGCCGGTGGCGAACGTGTGGTATTGGCCGAGGATGTTCCTGCTGGTCATAAGGTGCTGTTGCGCGATGTGAAGCAGGGCGAGAATATCATCAAATACGGCTATCCTATTGGTCATGCGCTCAAGGATTTGAAAGCTGGCGAATGGGTTAATGAGAATAATCTGAAGACCAATCTGTCTGGCACGCTCGAATATACATATTCTCCTGTAAACGAGACGCTTAATATTAAGGATGAGAACAGAACCTTTAAGGGATATGTTCGTAAGAATGGTGATGTAGGCGTACGTAATGAGATATGGATTGTGCCTACTGTTGGCTGTGTCAACGGTATTGCAGAGCGCCTCGCAAAACAGTTGCGTGAAGAGACCGGATGCAAGGAT